>Ga0310690_10000579_pt1 | contig 75858 bp, 61 predicted proteins | sample AusTroGonzalo_MG_2_FD_207661 | JGI IMG/M metagenome (GOLD analysis project Ga0310690, IMG submission 207661) | Bovine rumen microbial communities from tropical cattle in Woodstock, Queensland, Australia - Gonzalo_04 (v2) (version 2) | ecosystem: Host-associated > Mammals > Digestive system >...
AATGCCGCAATCGAGGATGGTGCCGTTCGCCGTGCCGCCGGAGTAGACCTCAAGGCTGAAGTTGGAACCGATGGTGTTGTCGATCGCCGTCGTGCCGGAATGCACGGTGGCACGGTTGCAGCTGTTGGTGCTGGTCAGAGTCAGATTCGAAAACGTGGACGGCGTGAACGAGAACGTCGCACCGGGTTCGATGATGACGAGTCCGCCGTTTTCCACGATCTGCGTGGCCAGGCCGCCCTCGTTAACATGGAGGGTGCCGTAAGCGTTGACGATGGGGGCGGTGATCTTATCCCCGTCGTTGATGTTGCAGGTCGTGTTTGAGGTCACGACGACTCCGGTTCCGTAATCTTTTCCCATGGTGAAGTTGCCTTTCGAGTAAGTGGTATGTTATCTTAGTTTAAGTTCAAAATCTGTTATTAGAGTATTAGAATATAACATCGCGCGCGCGAAATATCAAACCTATTATCCACAATCTTTACCAGTTTTCCAGAAAAAAAGCCGTTGCGTTTACGCGTTGATCCCGGCGCCGACCCCAGGCGCGGGCGGCACCAAATCATGGATATGGAACGAAGATGACGCGCTGAGGTGCGGTCGGGCTCAATATCCCCAGGACACGATCTCCCAGGCGCCGTCCTCCAGGCGGGCGAGCCACCACTGGTAGTCCCTGTACTCCATGTCGAGTTCCCAGGTGTAGGGCCCCTCCTCGACGGGAGAATGGAAATCGCTCAGGAATTCGGCGACCTGAATGTATTTCTTTCCCACATCTTCGGGCGGGATGTTCGACCTTACTTCGCGGAGGGAATTCAGCCATTCAAGATTCTCCCCGTTGTTGGCCTCATCGCCGGCATAGCGGATGCTGTGAAGCTCGCAGTCGCCCGCAAAGGACGCAAACTTGTCCTTGATCAGAAGAACGGCGTCATTCAGTTCCTGCTCGGTGTAAAGCGAACTGCCGCCGAGTTCGATCGTGACCTCCGGCACAGCCCCCGGACTTGCAGGCTTGCGGCAGCCGCAGGCGGTCAGCGCCAGGAGTGCGCAGCCTGCCGATATGAGGCGGAACAGATGCTTGAGAATTCTTTTCATTGGCAATATCCCCCAATAGAATGCCAGATAAATGGTTCGCGGACGCCGTCATCCGCGAACCCAGGTCGTTTTTTGATTCCGTTGCGTGGCTCAGAACCAGTTCCAGCAGCAGATGCCGGCGAGCACGGTATAGCCGGACAGCATCATGAGCGGCGTGTCCATGGAGTGCGGGGCGAAAGCCTCGGCAAACGTCATGAGCGGCGGGAGAATGACCAGCGCGGCGACGAACTGGCGCGCGGTGTCGAATTCGCCGTGGAAGATGAAGATCGCGATCATGGTCGTGAGGAATACGCAGGCGCTGCCCTCGTAGGAACGCGTGTAGCGGCGCTTGAAATTCCATGCCGGAACCGTGTATTTGTGCTTGCCCAGGTACTTTCCGATGGGTTCGGCGAGGCCGTCGCCGATGCTCACCGCCAGCACGATGATCATGACCAGGTAAGGCTCGTGCAGCGTGTTTTCGAAGAGATTCTGGAAGATCACGCTCAGCAGGAGGCCTGGAAGCAGGTTACCGAGGATGATCCATTTCAGCGTGTGCGGACGGTCCTCGGGACGGTCCATGGAGTTGAACTGAAGCATGAAGAACCGGCAGTTCTCGCGCAACGGCTTGATCAGCAGCAGGAATGTGAGCATCACGAAGAGGGTCTCCCACAGGTGCGGCAGCAGGCCTTCGTGCTTGCCGAAAGGGTTGATCAGCGGGGCGAGATACGCGGCGAAATGCTGGAGCTTGCGCGTGTAGTTGACTTTGAACTTGGTCGGGCGCGTGTAAACGATGTAGCCTTTCTCGTCCGTGGCGCAGAACTTCCGGCAGACGAGGCCGCCGATCAGCGAAACAGCGCCGACGATGATGATCTTGGTCAGGCCGAACGCAAAGAAGTCGCGGTCGATGATGCCTTTGCTGTCGTACCAGTAGGTATAGACGCTCAGGGCGATGAGGGCATAGAGCCACATAAAAAGGAATGCGAGATCGAACGTTTTAGTCCAGGGGGCATCGTATGTGCCGTATTCTTTTTCTGTGCTCATGTTGGAAGCGTCCTCCGTTGATTCATGTTAGGTTGCGAAATTTCCGAATTGATTTCAGCCTAAATATATCACAGCGGAAAAGAAAAATCAAGAAAAAGTCCAGCCATTCCCGAAAAAAAAGCCGGAGTCCTTTTCTGCGCGCAGAAAAACATCGTTTATCTCCTTTGGTCCGTGAAACTATCGTTTTTTTCTTGACAAAACGGGCGAGAGCATGTATATTACCTAAAAATATGCCGAAACCATGATCTGCTTCCCGCCGAAACGGGAAGCTCTGAATACGAAAGGAATTGCGGTAAAATCTTCTCCGGAGAACGCGATCCGACAGACGCAGGTGATTTTATATGCAAGGTTATTCATATTCCGTTTTTTCCAGCGTAGCGATCCTGATTCATCTGATTATCAACTTCAACCAGCTCACCGGCAGAGGGGTGGCATTCAGCGCGCGCAGCACACGCTACCGCGGTTTTCTGATGGGCGTACTCGCCTACTATATAACTGATGCGGCATGGGGGCTGTTTGCCGGACTCGGCTGGACAACGGTCCTGTATGCCGATACGATATTCTTCTTCCTTTCCCTTGTCGCATTCGTTTTCATGTGGGGCCGTTTTGTCACTGCCTATCTCGGCTTCGGCAAATGGGAGGCACGGATCCTCTCATGGTCCGGGTACGCGCTCCTGGCTTTCAATCTCGCGGCATTGGCTGCCAATCCGTTCAACAACTGCTTTTTCCATATCGATGACCAGGGGGTCTACCAGACTGGCTCCATGCGCGACCCGGCATTCTATCTTCTTGCCGCCCAGAATGTCCTGATCGCGGCATTCGTGCTCGCGAAAGCTTTTGGCAGCCGGGATTCCATCCGCAGGCGAAGCATGATGGTATTCATGTGCTGCATCACGATGGCGACCGCCCTGGTCCTTCAGGTCTTCTGGCCTCTCACGCCCTTTACCGCGCTCGGATGCCTCATCTGCAACTGTTTCTTCCATGTCTTCGTCATCTCGGACGAACAAACGGCAAACCATATGGCGGAACTGGAGAAAGCGCTCGAACGCGCCCAGGCGGCTGAGAAGTCCCGGAGCATGTTCTTCAGCACGGTGAGCCATGATATCCGCACGCCGCTCAACGCCATCATCGGCTACACGGAGCTCCTGAACAGCGGCATCCAGGACAAGGAGGAACGCGCCAGGGCGCTGTCCGCAATTTCGACCAGCGGCCACACGCTGCTCCAGCTGATCAACGACGTGCTGGACCTCTCCAAGCTCGAATCCGGCAAAATGGTCATCAAGCCGGAGCTCACCGATGTCCGCGAACTCGTTTCTTCCGTGCTCCATACTTTCGATGTGACCGTCAGGAGCAGCGATGTCGAGCTGAAAGAGGAATACGGCGCCTTGCCGCTGCTCGAGGTCGACCCGCAGCGCATCCGGCAGATACTCTTCAACCTCATCGGCAATGCCGTCAAGTTCACGGAACATGGTGAAATCCGTGTCAAAGCCTCATTCTGCAAGGGTGACGACGAGGGGAAAGGCGTTTTCATGCTCTCCGTCTCGGATACGGGATGCGGCATCTCGGACGAGGACAAAAAAATCGTGATGGACCCGTTTGTTCAGCTGGGCGACAGTGCGAAGATCAGGGGGACGGGACTCGGGCTCCCCATCTGCAAGCAGCTTGCCGCCAGCATGGACGGACAACTGACGTTTGTTTCCGAACTCGGGAAAGGCTCGACTTTCACGCTCGAACTCCATGACGTGAAGTGCGCCGAACACTTCCCCGACACCGAAAAAGCCATAGCCGGCGCCCAGGCGCAGACGCCGCAGGACGGCGGAACATCCGATGCGAAGGCGGGCGAAAAACAGAAACCGGCGAAACAGTATCACATCATGATCGTGGATGACGTCCCGCTGAACCTTGCCGTCCTGAAAGCGCTTCTCATGAAAATAGGATTGACCGATATCGTGACCGCCGTGAACGGGGAGGATGCGTGGGAGAAGATCCAGGCTTCGGAAAGGCCGTTCGATTGCGTGCTGACCGACATCTGGATGCCGTCAATGAACGGCAAGGAGCTGGTCTCGAAGATCCGGGCGGACGAACGCTTCGCCGGGCTTCCGGTCTATGCCGTCACCGCGGACATCGAGGAAAAGAAATCTTTCGCCGATCATATGTTCACGGGAATGCTTCTGAAGCCGTTGACCATTGATAAACTCTCGAAGCTGTTCAACGGGAAATGAGCCGGGGATATCGGATCATGGCGCATATAGTCCATGAAAACTGGCAAAATAATACTGTTGCAGAGCGTTTTTGACTTGTATTTTATCTATTGCAGTATAGATTATGGAATACCAACGGTCAAATGGTGATTCCCCGATCAAGCGTTCCAAACAGTCAAAGGCGATCCCCGTGAAGAATAACAGGTTAGCACGACTCTTTTTCCGCATTGGCGCGTTTCTGCCTCACCCTGGACGCGCTCGCCGATCTGAAAACGGCATTCTCTCCCGTATTTGGACAATTCTCTTCTGGGTATCGTTTGCGGTGCTGGCGCTCGGTGTACCGTGGTGTGCCGGAGCATTTTTCCACGCTTTCGACATCCCGGTTTTCGTTTCGTGGTGCGGCGTCATCCTGCTGCTGGCTTCGTTGATCGCGAGCCTGTTTTTCCGCTGGGCGCTGCTGGGAACGGCACTGATCGAAGTCCTGCTTACCGCGGTGTTCTGCCTCATCTCACCGGAGAGGCGTTTCCGCGATACCACATGGCAGACTTCGTGGCGATATACGCTGGAAGTGAACAGGCTCGACAACGGCTGCTACGAGCTTCTCAATGTTCGGGATTTCGTCTACCGGTCTGAGAAAGATTTCGATGTCCGGTACCGCACCGTGACCGTCGCCCCGGAGCAGATTTCCTCGGTCGACGCGGTGTTTTCGCACTGGGACAACATGGATGAAATCGCCCATTCCATGCTGGGATTGAACTTCGCGGACGGCACGACGGTCGTAATCTCGCTGGAGACGCGTCTGCCCGAGGGCGCCGACCAGAACGGCATCGACGGGCTCTATCGGCGTTACGGGCTGGCTATGCTTGCCGGGACACCAAATGACTTCTACGGATTGCGCGTCGACCACCGTGGAGAAACGCTCTATGTCTACCGTCTGGACATGGACCGCAAATACATGCATGACACGGTGCTTTCGATCCTGGATCGGGCGACGGAACTCCAGCGGAACCCGCAGTTCTACAACAGCCTCTACCGCAACTGCACGACAGGATTGCTGCCGATGCTGCCCGCCGCGGACCAGCATCTGGACAGCGATGACATCCGTCTGATGCTGAACGGGATGGCGGCAAAAATGCTTTTCGAGAAAGACCTGATCGTTCACCGTGAAGAGGAAAGCTTCGGCTCGCTCCGGGCGCGTTCGCTCGTGCCGGGGCTTTGTTGCGGCAAAGACGCGCCGCCGGCTCACTACGGGGGCGAATCGGAGGCCCGCTGGCTCCGCGAACACTGAATCTGTCTGTTACGAATCAAATAAACAAAACCTGAGGAGATGAATTCATGAAACAAAGCTTCGGTCGGAGTCGTTTTCCCGGCTGGTCCCGTATGGGCTTGATCGTGCAACTGGCAGTCATGGCGGCGGCTTTGCTCCTGCTGACTTCATGTTCGTTTATCGAGAGCCGCGAGGTGACGATTTCGCCCGCGTCGGCAGCGGAGAAGGAGAGCTATTACCAGGATGAAGCATTCTCCCGCGAAGGGCTTTCCTTCGAGTCCGAGAACTTCCTGCGGGGCAATATGGAGCAGGATGACCTCGAAGAGAATCCGGAGGTAACGCTGCATAAGCTCAATGTTTATTATGATATCTCCGAAGATCCGAAATTCCTGCGTATCGCCGCCGATTACTGCCGCTGGCTCGCCATGGAGTCGAGCGATCAGGTTTTTGCCGTTCGCGCCCATCTGTCGGCGCTCTACTACGTCAGGGCCGCGGCCATGGCCAGGACGCAAATACGGGGCAATGCCGCTGGCTATGACTTTTCCGACTTCCGGATGATGCAGATATACAACGATTCCTGCCGGGGAATATTCAGCTTTCTGAAGTCGCACAAGCTGCTTGCGAACAACTCCTACAGTCTGCTTGACTTGGAAGATCGGCGCTATTTTTTCCAGGCTCCGCATTATCATCTTTCCGTCCCCGACGACACGGTCGAAGATTTTACCCTCTGTTCCGATTATTCCGTCAAGGCATTGATGCAGAAAAACCGGCAGCCGGGCGTCGGAATCCCGCTGGTCGGACATGTGGCGCAGCAGGAGCACTACCATGTGCTGAAAAGCCCGCGAGGGCTCACGATCCCGGTGACGCTGGTCGTGGGGCTCCGGGAGTCCGACTCGCACGTCATGGAGGTGACGATGAACTATCTGGATACGTCGCTGGAGGAAAAAGCACCCGAGGAACTCGGCTTCCTGTCGGCCGGGAACTGGCCGCTGGCACTGGACTTCTCCACTCCGCTCGCCTGTTTCCTGAACAACCTGCCCAACCGCAATCTGATTTCCGTCATGGTACAGTCCGACGATCAGGAGGATCATTCCGGGCTGTTTCTGATCGAACCGTACCAGCCGAACAAGATCCCCGTGGTCTTCATCCACGGGCTGATGTCCAGTCCCGACACCTGGGTGCAGATGATCAATGCGCTGAAGAACGACCCTGTCATCCGGAATCGCTACCAGTTCTGGTTTTACTCATTCTCCAGCGGCGTGCCGGTCATGGCGACTGCCGGCAATCTGCGCAAAGTGCTGCTTGCGGCGAGGGAGGAACTCGGCACCACGCCGGAGGCTCTCGCGAATTTTGACAAGATGGTCCTGATCGGGCACAGCATGGGCGGCCTGGTCTCCCGCACGCTCCTGCAGAGAGATCCGCACTTCATCGTCGAGCAGGTGACGCACCGCAACTGGGACGAGATCACTTCCTTGCTCACGGAGGAAGAACTGGATGTGGTCGAGGAGTACGCCGTCATTCCGGCATTGCCGTTCGTCAACCGGGTGGTTTTCATGGCAGTGCCGCACCGGGGATCCGAGATGGCGCAGTGGTCGCTCACGCGGTACGGCTCGAAGCTCGTCAACCTGCCGAAAGCTCTGCGGGAAAAGATGCCGATCTTCGGTCGGGTGTTTCAGAAGCTCAACCAGAACAAGGAGGAGATCGAAAAACAGCGCCGGGCCAGGAAAGAGACCGGTGACGACCATTCCATCACCGGACTCCATGATCTGGATCCTGACTCCCTCTTCATCCGGGCGCTCTCGGAATCCCCCATGAAAGAAGGGCTCGTCTTCCACTCGATCATCGGCGACCAGGAACAGTCCGATCATCCGGGCGGCACTGACGGTGTGGTGCCGTATTCCAGCAGCCATCTTGACAACGCCGAAAGCGAAGTGATCGTCCACTCCGGGCACAGCATCCACCGCAGTCCCGGCGCAATGCAGGAATTGCTCCGAATCCTGCTGCTTCATCTGCGGGAAAACCAGCAGGATTGAGCACATCACCGGCAATTAAGTAAAGAGGTTCCATATGAAAGACATCTTGAACTCGTTTTCAGCTCGCGGAGGTTTGGCTGCCATGAAACGATGGCTGTGCATCTTCTCTGTGGCGGCGGCAATGCTTGCCGTGTCTGCCTGCCGGACGGACTGCGCGGATTCGACGCCGCCGGGGTTCGTGCATCTTGCCGAAGCCATACCGGACGCGATCCTGGAAGTCCGCTACTACTCCACCTACAATTTCATCGGCGACCGCATCCGCGGCTATGAACGCCCGACGCCCATGCTCACAGTCGAGGCCGCAAAAGCATTGAAAGCAGTGAGCGACGAACTGCTCCCGCAGGGCTACCGACTCAAGATCTACGACTCCTACCGCCCGCAGAGAGCCGTCGACCACTTCGTAGAATGGTCGAACAAGGCGGACGACACGAGGATGAAGCAGTACTTCTACCCGGACCTTGACAAGACCGTCCTCTTCCCGCGCGGATACATCGCCGCGAAATCGGGACACAGCCGCGGCAGCACCGTGGACCTGACGCTCTTCGACATGAGGACCGAAAAGGAAGTCGACATGGGCGGCACGTTCGACTGGTTCGGGCGGGAAAGCCATCCCGACTGGGGCGGCAACCCCGAAACGCGGAAATACACCGGAGAATTCCCCGCCGATGCGCCAGCCGAACGCAAGATCAGCGAGGCCCAGTTCCGCAACCGCATGCTGCTCCGTTCGGTCATGCTGAAACACGGGTTCAAGCCTGTTGCGGAGGAGTGGTGGCATTTCACGCTCATCGATGAGCCGTACCCGGACACCTATTTCGACTATCCGGTCAGGTGAGGCGGCAATGAGCTTGATCGAAACACCAAGGCTGCTTCTTCGCCCGTTCTGCGAAAGCGATGCGGCGGATGTCCTGGAATACCTGAGCGGCCCGTTGCCGAACTGCTTCGTCGGCTTGAAGCTCAACAGCCTCGACGAAGCACGGGCGGAAGTGGCGAAACGCGGCGAAGATACGGAATACTGTTTCGCCATCGTGCTGAAAGAAACAGGCAAGGTGATCGGGGAGATCGACGCCCTGCCCTCGGACTACGAACCGCCCCTGCTCTATTCGCGGAAAGCAACGGCCTGTCTGCCGCCCCCGGACACTTTCACCCCGTGCCTGATCCTGAATGCCGGATATCAAGGATCGGGCTGCGCTTACGAAGCGACGCATGCCTTTTTCGACTATCTCTTCACGCGGAAAGGCGCCCGCCGCATTTATACCTACGTCGACGGCTACAATGAGCGCAGCCAGCATCTCTGCGAAAAAATGGGATTGCGCCGTGAGGGGCTGTTCCGGGAGTTCGTCTCGTTCGTCAACGATGCCGAGGGGAACCCGGTCTACGAGAACACGATCCAGTACGCCATCCTGAGACACGAGTGGATGGCAAAACGCGGGACGAATTGACCGGGTGAATATCTCGCGTGTTTTTCAGCTTCAGGCCCCCGCGTCGCCGGTTCCCTGGAGATCGAGCGAGAAATCCAGGGAATAGGGCTTGTCGCCGCAGAGGCGGTATTCCTCATGGACGTTGACGGTCCAGCCGTCGTCGCCGCCTACCCCCATGTGCGCGCCGTCCAGGATCAGCCAGGTCTTTTTGCCGGGCTTCAGCTCCCAGCTGTGGTCCGCTGCCATCAAATCCCACGGGGAAACGTGCAGGGCGGAAAACCGGAATCTCGAATGGCGACCGCTTACGATGCGCAGGTTCCGGGCCGCCTCGCCGGAGAGTTCCAGAGAGAAGACGTCGCCGCGCGAACCGCATTCGGACGGCACAAGGTAGTTTTCGAGCATATCGGCGATTTCGGCTTCCCAGCGTCCGACAAGCGCACTGGCCTGCCGGTCCGGGTAATTCTCATGCGGGCCGCGCCCGAAATAGTTCACACGCTCGAATCCGTCATTGAGCGGGAAGATCATGCCGACGCGTGCCACGGAACGCAGGTCCCCGGAACGGAATCTCGCTTTCTGATGGACATCAAGGGATCCGCCTTGCTCCGGGTCAATGCGCCACCGGACTTCGGAGTCGATCCGGTCCGCGATGCGCGTCGCGACATTGACATAAAACCTGCCCTCATCCCCCCTGCCCCAGTCGAACTTCACGAGTTTGCGTTCCGCATGGAAAAGCGGCGCCCAGTCTTTCGCGAATGTGCCGTCCTGGTCCAGCATCCGGTCATTGCATGTGGGCGCGCGGAAGAAGATCTCTTCGACAGGCGCAGCGAGCAGTTCGGCGCCGTCCGGCTGCTTCATGGAGATCAGGCGTCCATTCTTTTTGGACCATGTGAACACGCCGATCGTGAGGGTGTCTTCCGTCTCCGCCGCCCCGGCATTCCTCAATCCGGGGATGGTTTGATCTCCCCGGATCCGCTCTGGAGAGAGGCTGAGGTTTTCCGCCGCCTCATTGAGCGGGAATTGCGCCCTTGTGATCTCATGCGTCGGGGCGTCGCAGTAGAGGTTCAGGAACCACATATCGTCGCCCGCATCCGAGATCCCATCCCGGAACGGCGCATCCACAACGGCGCTTTCGAAGCATTCCGTCACGGGGACGTCCAGCTCGCCGGACTTGACAAAATAGCCGTTTCGGGCGACTTCCCAGCGAAACTTGAGGCCGGCGGTCGTGGCGTTGTTGCGCTCGTTGATGACGGTAATTGTTGCTCGATCGAACTTGAAGCGGACAGGCGCCTGGCAGACGCGGACCTCCTCCGCGCCTGGATGCGGCTTGTCCTCCGCGTCCACGATGCCGTTGAGCACCTGCGTGGGGTGCTGCCCGCAGAAACTGTAGTCGTAGTCCTCGCCGAAGTCGTTCCCGTAGCCGTAATTGACCTCGCCGGTCTTCGCGATGGTGTTCAGGATTGCCTTGTCCGCCCAGTCCCACACGAAGCCGCCGTGGAATCCGCGGTTTTCATGCACCAGGTCCCAGTACTTGAAAATGTCGCCGGTGGCATTGCCTTTCGCATACGCGTATTCGCAGAGGATGACCGGGCGCGTTTCGCTTGTATCGTTCAGGATGGATTCGATCTGGCCGACGCGGGCGTACATGGGGCAAACAATGTCGCTCACGAGCGGACCGGGATTTCCGCTTTCGTACTGCACCGGGCGCCCGGGGTCGATGAACCGTATCCAGTTCGCCATGGCGGCGTGGTTCGCGCCGACTCCTGACTCGTTGCCGAGCGACCAGATGCCCACGCACGGGTGGTTGCGGTCGCGCAGGACCATGCGCTGGGCGCGTTCGAGGAAAACCGGTCCCCAGGCGGGATCGCGCGTGAGCTGTGCGCCCATTCCCTGCGTCTCCAGGTCGGTTTCATCGATGACCAGCAGGCCATATTCGTCGCAGAGCTCGTACCAGCGGTCGTTGTCAGGGTAGTGGCAGGTGCGGACGGCGTTGAAATTGAGCTTCTTCATGGTCTCGATGTCCAGCCGCATGTCCTCCACGGTCACGGAAAACGCGTGTTTCGCGCTGAAATCGTGGCGGTTCACGCCGCGGACGATGAACCGCTTGCCGTTCAGAAGCAGTTTGCGGTCCCGGATTTCGAGCTGGCGGAATCCGACCGGCACGTACTGCACTTCCAGCGTCCTGCCGGAATCGTCCACGAGGTGGAGGAAGAGCTTGTAGAGATACGGGAAATCCGGGGACCACTGGCGCGGTGCGGCGACTTTCATGGTGATCATGGCTGCGCCGCGTTCGGTCTGCTGTCCGTACATGCTGGTCTGGCCGCAGAACTCCGCCGGTTCGCTCTCCGCCACGAGGTTGCCGTCGGCGTCCAGCAGGCGCGCTTTCACCCGCACGCCGGGGTACCAGGTCGAGGCGAAATTCCCGATGGGCTGGCGCGGCAGGGCGCGGGTCTCGAGGTAAGCGGTGACGTCCAGATTCGCGTCGCTGTCCGGCCCGATCTCGCCGTCGAACGTGGTTTTCACGCACCAGTCGCGCAGATGCACCGGGGACAGAGCCATCAGGCGGACGCTTCGGTAGATTCCGCTCATATGCCATACGTCCTGACACTCCAGAAACGTCCCGGTGGAGAAGCGGTACACTTTCACCGCCAGCGTGTTCCTGCCGGGCTTCAGGAGCTTCGTGATGGCGAATTCGGACGGCAGGCGGCTGTCCTCCGCGTACCCGGCATATTCGCCGTTCACCCAGAAATCGTACGCGCTGTCCACGCCGTCGAACACGATCCGCACGTCGCGGCCGAGCCAGTCCGCCGGGACGTCGAATGTGCGGCGGTAGCATCCGGTCGGGTTGGCGTCCGGCAGCCGCGGGGGGTCTGCCTCTTTCTGGAACAGATACACATCGCGCGTGTAAATGGCGCGGTCCGGGATCCGCATGTCGTTCTGCCAGCTGGACGGCACCGCGAGGTCGAACCAGTCGGCGTCGGCGAAATCCGGCAACATGAAGTCGGCAGGCGCTTCCGCGGGACTGCCGAAGAGCTGGAATTTCCATTCGCCGTCCAGATTCAGCGTGTATTGGGACGGCGTCTTGCGGAAAGATTCGGCGGATGCCTCGTCAAGGAATGTCCCGTAGATCGGGGCATGGCTAAGTTCACGGTTGACACCGGTGGTGCGGAAGTCGGCGAAGTGTTCGGGATAGGGATTCATGGGGATGTCCTGATGATGGTACGACGATCTGCGGCGATGAATAAACACCATACCTTGCCGCCGATGAAAAGTCAAGCGGGAAACGTCTTTTTTCGCCATTTTCCCGCTGGCGTTCATCCTCTGCCACTGGGAAAAAGGGACGAAAAAACCCCGCAGGGAACGGATTCCGTGCGGGGTGGAAGCGGCGCTTTCACTGCGGCAGTGCCCGGCTACGCTCGGGCGCGGGGGAGAAAAAGCTCCGCTGCGGCAGTTCTCAGAACTTCGCTCAATCCTGCTTGAGGTCGAGGTTGTCGAGGGAGTTGCCGAAGATCGTGCTCATATCGCCGAGGGCTTCGCCCGGCTTGAGGGCGGCGGAGACTTCTTCGCCGGCAGCCTTGATGGCTTCCTCGGTGATCACGCCTTCCTCAAGGGCCTTGATGCTGAGGCCGATGCGGCGTTCGTCCTTGTCGATCTTGATCACGACAGCCTCGATCTCGTCGCCGAGATTGAGTTTGTCTTTGACCTTTTCGACGTGGTCGCGGGAGATCTGGGAGATGTGCACGAGGCCGTCGATCTTGTTGGAGAGCTCGATGAACGCGCCGAACGCGGTGACCTTCGTGACTTTGCCCTTCACGACGTCGCCGATCTTGTAGCTCTGGTCGATGTTCGCCCACGGATCGTTCTCGGTCTGCTTCAGGCCGAGGGAGATGCGCTGCTGCTGCGGATCGATGTCGAGGATGACGGCTTCGACTTCTTCGCCGACCTTCAGGACTTCGTTCGGATGGTTGATCTTGCGGGTCCAGGACATATCGGAGACGTGGATCATGCCGTCGATGTCGTTTTCGATCTCGACGAACGCGCCGTAGGTGGTCATATTGCGGACTTTGCCCTTGATGTGGCTTCCGGGAGGATACTTCTCGGCGAGGACTTCCCACGGATTGCGCGTCTTCTGGCGGAGGCCGAGGGAGATCTTCTTGTCAGCCTTGTTGACCTCGAGGATGACGGCTTCGACTTCCTCGCCGGTGCTGACGACGTCGCTGGCCTTCGTGATGCGCTTGGTCCAGGACATTTCGGAGACGTGGATGAGGCCCTCGACGCCCTGTTCGATCTCGACGAAGGCACCGTAAGGCATGATGTTGACCACGTGACCCTTGACGGTGGAGCCGACGGGATACTTCGCTTCCACATCGTCCCACGGATTCGCGGACTTCTGCTTGAGGCCGAGGGAGACGCGCTCCTTGGCGAAGTCGATGTCGAGGACCATGACCTCGATTTCCTGTCCGACTTCGAGCATTTCCTTCGGGTTCGTGATGCGGCCCCAGGACATATCGGTGATATGCAGGAGTCCGTCCACGCCGCCGAGGTCGATGAACGCGCCAAAATCGGTGATGTTCTTGACTTTGCCCTGGCGGAGTTCGCCGACTTTCATTTCCTTCAGGAACTGGGCGCGCATATCCTTGCGGGACTCTTCGAGGAGCTCGCGGCGGGACACGACGATATTGTGGCGTTCCTGGTTGATCTTGAGGATCTTGAAATCGTATTCCTGGTCGATGAGGTCGTCGATGTTCTTGACGGGGCCGATATCGATCTGGGAGCCGGGGAGGAACGCTTCCACGCCGTCGAGGTCGATCAGGATGCCGCCTTTGACTTTCTTCTTCATCTTGCCGCGGATCACGCTGCCTTCGCCGAAATCGGAAGTGATCTTCTTCCAGGTCTGGATAAAGGACGCCTTCTGGAGGCTGATGCCGGGCTGGCTCTGCTCGTTTTCGAGTTCTTCCAGGTACACGTCGATCTGGTCGTTGACGTTGATCTCTTCCCAGTTCTTGAACTCGGTGTAGGGGATGAATCCCTCCGCTTTCAGTCCGATGTCGACCAGTGCGCCGTCCTGGCGCTTCTCGACGATCGTGCCGGTGACGATGGTGTCAGCCTTGAAATCGGTTTTGGTCTGTCCGCTCAGCAGATCATCCATCGTGACTTTGTCGTCGATGATGACGTAGGATTTCTGCACGACCGGGGCGTCCTTGGGTTCTTCTTTGCTCATTTGTTTGGTTTTCTTGGGTTGGTTTGTTGGTTGAAATGGTTTCCGTTTCGCCCAAAAGCTCTCTCGCTTTTCGGGTTAATCTATTAATATAGCATTACTTTCCTTGTTTTACAAGCCCCCATCCGCTTTTTTCTAAAAGAATCTTATGCCGGCGGGACAACGGCAGAGGGAAGCAAGGAAAAGAAAGCGGGGAAAGAAGGCGTGCCGCTCGCCATCAAGCTCACTGGAAACGCACCAGGACCTGGCCGTTTGCGTGCTTGTCTTCAGGATCGGCGGGAATGGATTTCTTCACGAAAATCGCCGGGGGAAATTTGTTTTCGGCATTGTGCCGGTAGTACCGGTCGGCGGGGAAGAACATCACGACCTTTTTGCCGGGATGGGCATCCAGGAGCTTCTGTATCCCGGTATATGGCTGGTTCCTGATCCGGTCTTTTTCCTCCGCTTCCTTGCAGGTCAGGCCGTAGGTCAGCTCACCAGGGAAGATCACGTACAGGTCGTTCCGGTGGTAAGCGTAGCAGATGTCGTGCAGGTTCGAACCGTGCGCGATCACCAGCGTATCGGGCGTGACTTCCTCACGGCATTCCTCAAGGAACTTGTCCATGCAGCGCGCATCGATGACGCTCTGCGGCAGGACCAGAAACATGGCGATGAAAAATGGAATGACCATCGCCAGAAAATAAGACAGTTTGCGGGGCGGATGCTTCTCGGTAAATGCCGCGATCGCGCCGAACATCGCCAGCACGGCGGCATTGAAAATGACGAACCATTTCCATTTTTCGCCATTTTCATAGATGGTGATCCCGAACGATTCCGGCACGCCGAAGCAGATCACGGCGAGGATGGCGGCCACCGCCACCGCCGCACACGCGCTGAACACCATCAGCGGCACGTTGAAGAGCTTGCCCTTCCCGTCCGGGCGCGCCTCGAAGTAACGGAAAAGCGCCGCGGAGACCATGATGGCGAGCGGCGGGAAGCAGGGCAGGATGTAAGTCGGGAGTTTCCCGCTTGAAGCCGAGAGGAATAAAAACGGCCCGGCAAACCAGCTGACCAGGAAACGGATCCACGATTTATCCTTGCCTGTGATGCCCATCTTCCTGAACCCGAGTGCGATCGCGGGCAGCAGCAGGAACCATTCCATCGCACCCCAGAGAAGCGTGAGCACAAAGAAGAACGGTCCGTGCGGATGCTCCACTTTGACTGCACCATTGAACCCGAAACGGCTGAAATGTTCCTCCACCACGAAATACCGCCAGAAATCCGGCTGCGCCCGGTGGATCAGGATCGCCCACGGGGCTATGACGAGCAGGGCTATCACGAACGGCAGCCACGGCAGCGTAAATATCGCTTTCACAAACTGGACAGGTTTGTAATCCGGATCTTGTTTCCGGTTGAAATACTTTTGGGCGATTGCCTCGTCAAGGCTATTCCAGACCAGCCACGGCAGGACAGCCATGACGGGCAGCGCGAACGCCAGAAAGCCTTTCACCAGGAATGCGCACCCGGCAGCGGCTCCGGTCGCCAGCAGCCACAGGATGCAGTTCAAGCGCTTTCCACCGGGGGAGAATTCCTCCATGGTGCAGTAGAACGAAGCGACCGTGGCAGTCACGAAAAACGAGAAGATCGCGTCCAGCGTACAGGACGTGCCGACGATATACACCAGCGGCATCAGCAGATAGCATCCTGCCGCATACCACCCCTGCTCGCGCCGCCCGGTCAACTTCGCGCCGAGCAGAAGCACGATCAGCGCGGCAAGCCCGGTCGAAAGGGACGGCACGATCCGCGCAGCGAAAGTATTCTCTCCGAACACCCGAATGGCGCCGGCGATCAGCCAGTACCCCATGATCGGTTTCTCGAAATAGCGCGCGCCGTTCAGCCGGGGCGTCACGAAATCGTGGTCGGCGAGCATTTCTCGGGGGATCTCCACGTAGCGGGATTCATCCGGGGAAAAGAGCGGACGGATGCCCAGCAGCAGGAGATAAAGGACGACAAAAATAATAATGGTGGCTGGAATATATTTTTTAAGCTTCATCAGGCAGAACAACTCCGAAATGGCGTGCGGCTTTTTGCGTGCATCCGGCGGGGACGGAAACACTGCCGCGGGAAAACATTGAAACTATAATATACACCCGATCCGTAAAAAAATCAAATTTAATTGAAAAAACTTCCCGCGCCGTCATCTTTTCTTCGCGTTCGGGATTGAAAAAAGCTCTCCCGCATGGTATATTAAATGGATGCACTTGTAAACCCAAACCGGCTGCTCCCTCATATCCGATGCAGGAGACGCCGTCCCAACAACCGGAGAAAAACAATGAAGTTTACGCACGAAGTGGACCAGATGGTGTGCGTCGCCAAGGGTCCGAAACACGGTCCCGCACCGATCCCGCAGGAAGGTCAGTGGACGAAAGCCAAGGAAATCAAGGACATTTGCGGCCTGACGCACGGCGTCGGCTGGTGCGCTCCCCAGCAGGGCGCCTGCAAGCTCACGTTGAACGTCAAGGAAGGCATCATCCAGGAAGCCCTCGTTGAAACGATCGGCTGCTCCGGCATGACCCACTCCGCCGCCATGGCCGCCGAGATCCTCCCCGGCAAGACCCTCCTCGAGGCGCTCAACACCGACCTGGTCTGCGACGCCATCAACACCGCCATGCGCGAACTCTTCCTCCAGATCGTCTACGGCCGCACCCAGACCGCGTTCTCCGAAGACGGCCTCCCGATCGGCGCCGGACTTGAGGACCTCAAGCAGCTCCGCTCCATCACCGGCACCATGTACAGCACCGCTGAAAAGGGCGTCCGCTACCTCGAAATGGCGGAAGGCTATGTCACCGGCCTCGCCCTCGACGAAGAGAACAAGGTCATCGGCTACCAGTTCGTCAACCTCGGCAAGATGATGGAATTCGTGAACAAGTCCTCCACGGAAGACCTCGAGAAGATGTCCGTCAAGGACTTCGTCGCCAAGTTCCAGAAATCCTACGGCCGCTTTGGCGACGCCGTCAAAGTCATCAACCCCCGCAAGGCATAAGGAGCTGACATCATGGCACTTTTTGAAAGCTACGAGCGCAGAATCGCGCAGATCAATAAATTCCTGAACGACAACGGCATCGCTTCCATCGAAGAAGCCGAACAGATCACCAAGTCCAAGGGCCTCGACATCATCCAGCGCGTCCGCGACATCCAGCCCATCTGCTTCGAGAACGCCTGCTGGGCGTACCTCGTCGGCGCCGCCGTCGCCATCAAGCGCGGCCAGACCGTCGCCAGCGAAATCGCCAAGACCCTCGGCGAAGGCCTCCAGAGCTTCTGCATCCCGGGTTCCGTCGCGGACGACCGCAAGGTCGGCCTCGGCCACGGCAACCTCGCCAGCATGCTCCTCCAGGAGGAGACCCAGTGCTTCGCGTTCTGCGCCGGCCACGAGTCCTTCGCTGCCGCCGAAGGCGCGATCGGCCTCGCCAAGTCCGCGAACAAAGTCCGCAAGAACCCGCTCCGCGTCATCCTGAACGGCCTCGGCAAGGACGCCGCCCAGATCATCTCCCGCATCAACGGCTTCACCGGCGTCGAGACCGAGTTCGATTACTACACCGGCGAGCTCAAGATCCTCTCCGAGACCGCCTACTCCAAGGGCGAACGCGCAGCAGTCCGCTGCTACGGCGCAGATGACGTCCGCGAAGGCGTCGCCATCATGTGGAAGGAAGGCGTGGACATCGCCATCACCGGCAACTCCACCAACCCGACCCGCTTCCAGCACCCCGTCATGGGCACCTACAAGAAAGAGCGCATCGCCGCGGGCAAGCCGTTCTTCTCCGTCGCTTCCGGCGGCGGCACCGGTCGCACGCTCCACCCGGACAACATGGCAGCCGGTCCCGCCAGCTACGGCATGACCGACACCATGGGCCGCATGCACTCCGACGCCCAGTTCGCGGGCTCCTCCTCCGTCCCGGCGCACGTCGAGATGATGGGACTCATCGGCATGGGCAACAACCCGATGGTCGGCGCTTCCGTCGACGTCGCCGTTGCGGTCGCCCAGGCCATGCAGGCCTGATCCGGCTCCTGCTCTTCCGCGCGGCTCCGCTCCGTCTTCTCCTGAACCGGAACAAGCCGCGCATCCCGCGGCATCGTGCGTGACCTCCCGGCGGAACTTTCCGCCCGGCTCCACACGGTGCCGCAACCATTTTCCATTCCCCTGCCCTGTCCCATACGTTGAAAGGAGATTCCCATGAAAGGCAAACGAATCCAGAAAACCAGGCCGCGCCGGCAGACCCGCCGCGACGACGCCGAACCCGTATCCGCGTCTTTCGTCGACTCCTGCGCGCACATGGAGCTGCCGTCCCTCGCCATTGTGGGACGCCCGAACGTCGGCAAATCCTCCCTCTTCAACGCCATCCTCGGCCGCCGTCAGGCGATCGTGCATTTCGACTGCGGCGTGACCCGTGACCGCGTGAGCGCGTCCGGCGTCTGGCGCGGCCGCCGTTTCAACCTCATCGACACCGGCGGACTCGGCATGTTCGAGAACGAGACGAACTCCGTCGGAAAGTGGGACAAGCTCATCGCCGAACAGGTCGCCGCCGCCATCGAGGACGCCGCCGCCATTCTCTTCGTCGTGGATGTGCAGGCGGGGCTTCTTCCTCTTGACCACGGCATCGCAGACCGCCTCCGCGCCTGCGGCAAGCCCGTCTACCTGATCGCGAACAAGGCGGACAACCAGTCGGATGCGCTTCTTGCCGACGATTTCCACTCGCTCGGGTTCGAGCACGTCCACCCCGTCTCATGCCTGCACAAACGCGGCATCGAAGACATGCTGGAGGACGCGCTTTCCTCCATCGACCCGTCCGAAGCCTCGGGATTCGCCGCGCACGCGCTCAAGATCGCCGTCCTCGGCCGCCCGAACGTCGGCAAATCCTCGCTCGTGAACCGCCTCATCGGAAAGGACCGTGTGATCGTCAGCGACGTCGCGGGCACCACGCGCGACTCCATCGACGTCGAATTCGAGCTCAAATGCTCCGACAGCGAGACCATCCGCGCCGTCCTCGTCGACACTGCCGGGCTCCGCAAGAAATCCAAGGTCGACGGCGCAGTCGAGCAGTACAGCATGATGCGCGCCCAGAACTCCCTCGACACCTGCGATATCGTGCTCTTCGTGGTCGAGGCGGACAAAGGCGCCGCCACCTCGCAGGACAAGACCATCGCGCGCATGATCGAGGAGTCCGGCAAGGGCTGCATCCTCGTCGTGAACAAATGGGACATCCGCCCCGAAAAGACCTCCCGCGACGAGCTCATCCGGGAGTTCCGCGACTCTCTCCCGAAGATGGGCTATGCGCCGCTCATCTTCGTCTCCGCGCTCACCGGCGAAAACCTCAGCAACCTTTATGACCTCATCGCGCAGGTCCGCGCCCAGCTCTCCGCCCGCATCACCACGGCAATGCTGAACCGCGTCATCCAGGACGCCGTCACGCGCACCGCGCCCCCGGTCGTCGGGCTCAAGCCGCTCAAAATCTACTACGGCACCATGACCGAGACCGCGCCGCCGCGCTTTATCCTCTTCATCAACAAGCACGAATACTGCGCCGACAGCTACAAGGCGTATCTCTCCAACTACTTCCGCGCCGCGTTCAACCTCGTCGGCGTGCCCATCCGCATCGTCCTGCAGGAACGCGACCGCCGCGACCTTTCCGAGGTTGTCAACCACGCCGGCAGCACGGGCAAAAAGAAGAAGTTTGCGAACGCGAAACAGGCAAAGACCGCGAAGAAGAAGTCCACGTTCAAGAAGAAGACTTCCGCGCAGAACGCACGCCGGAAGAATCAGGACTGATCCCCGCCCCGCGGTGTCTTAGTGTCTGCACCCCGATGCTGTTACATCGGCTGTCCCCCCCTGCCCGGTCATGTACAGGACAGCGTTTTTCCGTCTTTTTTCAGTTTTCAGCTTGTATTTTTGAGGACATCGGGCTATTTTATACACCGCGTTTTCACTCGAAACGCCTGTCCGCCCTTTCATGCGGCGCGAAGCGGAGTTCCCGGGAAACGTTCAGGGCACAGTCGGGATGAAATCCGACGTCCTGTTCAATATGTTTGTTGCCGAAGTGGCGAAATGGCAGACGCACTAGACTCAAAATCTGGCGCCCGCGAGGGCGTGTGGGTTCAAGTCCCACCTTCGGCACCATTTTTTTCTTAAATTCTCCTGAAGTCTTGAATCCCTGATTCCACACCGGACATGGCGTCGATGTGTCCGTCCCGGTCCGCGATGATGTTCAACCGGAAGCGTTTTTTGTCCCGAAATGAATGCGGAAACGGTTTGACAAAAGCCGGAAACGGGTATACATTTAGCCCGGCGACTGACAAAGTGAGAGGAGACAAATATGGACAATCACGATTTCCGCATCGCGTTTTTCGACACCAAGCCGTACGACCGCGCATTTTTCGAGGAGGAAAACCGGAAATACGGTTTCGACATCACCTATTTCGAGGCGAAACTTCGCCCGCGCACAGTCGGCGTCACAGCCGGATTCGACGCCGTCTGCGCCTTCGTGAACGACGAGCTTGATGCGTTCGTGATGGAGCAGCTCCACCGGAACGGCGTGAAGATCGTGGCGATGCGCTGCGCCGGATACAACAATGTGAACTTGAAAGCCGCCTGCGAGCTCGGCATCCCGGTCGTCCGCGTGCCGCAGTATTCGCCCTGCGCCGTCGCGGAATACGCCCTCGCGCTGCTCATGACGCTGAACAGAAAGGTGCACCGTGCGTACAACCGCGTCCGCGAGGGCAATTTCTCCATCACCGGGCTCATGGGATTCGATCTGCGTGGCAAGACCATCGGCGTGGTCGGCACGGGCAAGATCGGGCGCACGTTCATCGAACTGCTCCGCGGATTCGGCATGCGCGTGCTGGCATACGACCCATACCCGAATCCCGCCTCCGCAAGCGAGCTCAATTTCGAGTACGTCCCCCTCGAAACGCTCTTCCGGGAAAGCGACGTCATCTCCCTGCACTGCCCGCTCACGCCGGAAAATACCCACATGGTCAACGCGAAATCCATCGCGCTCATGAAGCGGGGCATCGTCCTCATCAACACCAGCCGCGGCCGCCTCATCGACAGCGCCGCGCTCGTGAACGGGCTGAAGAGCGGGCAGATCGGCGCAGCCGGGCTCGACGTGTACGAGGAGGAAACGGATTATTTCTTCGAAGATCGCTCCGACAGGGCAGTGCTCGACGACATCCTCGCGCGCCTCATGACGTTCCCGAACGTGATCGTATCCTCCCATCAGGCTTTTTTCACGGCGGAAGCGGAACGCAACATCGCGGAAACGACCATGCAGAGTTTCGACGCATTCGCGAACGGAAGAAAACTTGAGGATGCCATCTGCCTGAACTGCGGCGGCGTCAAGCAATGCCCCGGGAAACACTCGGGCGAACACTGCGCCCTTTCCCCCGCCCTGAAAAACGCCTCGAATCCGTAAACGCAGGCCGACACGGCCTGCTCAGGATCACTCCCCCCCCTCAACATGGGGACGAGGTCTTATTCCGGCAACATTTAAAAAAAAGAACCCGCATCCATGGGCCGGAGCTTTCCGGATGCGGGCATAGACAAAAAAAGACTTGGACCTATTTCAAATCAGTCTTTGAAATAGCGTTTCAGGAGGCCGGCGAAAGCGGCGCCGTGGCGGGCTTCGTCCTTCGCCATTTCGTGCACGGTGTCGTGAATGGCGTCGAAACCGAGCTGCTTCGCCTTTTTGGCGATCTCGAACTTGCCGGCGCATGCGCCATGTTCGGCTTCCACGCGCTTGGTCAGGTTGGTCTTCGTGCACGGGGCAACGACTTCGCCGAGGAGTTCGGCGAACTTGGCGGCGTGTTCGGCTTCCTCGAACGCGATGCGCTTGTATGCCTCTGCGATCTCCGGATAGCCTTCGCGGTCGGCCACGCGGCTCATGGCGAGGTACATGCCGACTTCGGTGCATTCGCCCGTGAAGTGGGCGTGGAGGCCGTCCATGATCTCCTGGTCGTCGACTTTGCCGTCGCCGATGCTGTGAACGGTGGCGAAAGACATGTCGCCGGCCTTTTCGTCCTTGGCGACGAACTTGGAAGCCGGGGCTTTGCACTGGGGGCAGAATTCAGGGGGATTGTCGCCTTCGTGGACATAGCCGCAGACGCTGCAAACGTACTTCATGATAGGGTCCTTTCTTTCACGCGCCTTTCCGGCTGCGCGAGGGGTTGGGATGGGTTGGGTTGAAAGACCGTTCCGGCGGGGAGAACGCCGGCTTGTAATCGCTACAGGGTTACAATAACTCCACATCCGCGTTTTTCAAATTGCTTTCCCCACTTTTTTCAAACATTTTTGCGCGCGAAAAGGACGGGCAGTGGGTTCCCGGGCGATCAGAGCTGCGTTTTCAGCATCGCAGGCGCGAATCTTCCCCGGTTGGCGGGCGGGAGCAGACGCCAGCTGGCGAGCCCGGCGCGCGCCAGGAAATAGCGCAGGGAAACGAGCAGGCAGCCGAATCCGTATTTGACGCTCCGGCGGAACGAAATGCTGGACGCCTCCTCGAAATACTTGGTCGGGCACGACACTTCCGCGATGACTGCTCCGGTCCAGGCGATCTGCGCGAGCATCTCGTTGTCGAAGATGAAATCGTCGGAATTGCCGCTCAGGTCGAGCGATTCGAGGAGTTCGCGGGAGAAGCCGCGGTACCCGGTGTGATACTCGGAGAGCTTCTGCCCCATCAGCAGGTTCTCCGCAAACGTGAGCATGCGGTTCGAGAGGTATTTGTAGAACGGCATGCCGCCGCGCAGGGCGCAGCCGCCAAGGATGCGGGATCCGAGCGTGCAGTGGTACAGACTGTTGCCGATCATCGCGGCCATGGCGGGGATCAGGAGCGGTGTGTACTGGTAATCCGGATGCACCATGATCACGATGTCCGCGCCGAGTTCGAGCGCGAGCTTGTAGCACTGCTTCTGGTTGCCGCCGTATCCGGTGTTGCGTGGCATCCGGTACGTCACCGCCCCCTCAATGCGGGACGCGGCCTCCCACGTGCCGTCCGCGCTGGCATCGTCCACGATCACGACCTGGTCGACGAACGGCTGTGCGGAGGCTTCGCGGAATGTCTTTTCGAGGGTCTTCTCCGCGTTGTAGGCGGGCATCACCACGACGACTTTTTTCCCGTTGAACATCTTTTCTCCGGATGGGGTTGTTTTGAGGGTGCGAAAACCAGCTTATTCAAAGAAAAAGCCGGCATTATCAAGCTTAAAATATACATCCGGCATCGCATTTTTCAAGCGCCGGGCGCACTTTCGCCGGAAACTTCCCCTGCCCCGCCTTGCGAAAAAAGGTCATGCCCAGCGGGCGCGAAGCGCGTCCCATGTGCTTTCTCGCGCTTCCCTGAACTCAGCGGAATCCGCGCCGAACGCCATCTTCACGCACTCCAGGAACCAGTTTCTGCCCCGTTTCGTGGAGTCGGTCCCCTGCAGAAGAAGACGGAGGAAAGCGTTTTTCTCCTCGGCGGAAGCTGGATTCGGGTCGCCGGAGAGGATGCGCCGCACCAGCCACGGATCGCGCAGGAAAGCGCGTCCGACGGCAACGCCTGCGCAGCCAGTTCCCACCACAAGCTCTTCCGCGCCGCCCCGGTCCGCGATGTCGCCGTTGCCGAAGACCGGAACCGGTCCGGCGGCATTTACGGCGACGGCGATGCGCCGGAATCGTTCCGCGGACTCGACAGGGGCGTATTCTTCGGTGGCTGTCCGGCAATGGAACACGATCCAGTCGGCGCCTGCCTCACGTACCGCACGGACGATCTCCGGCACGGCGTCCGCAGAATCCCATCCGGCACGGAGTTTCACGGACACGGAAACATCCCCGGGGACGGCGTCGCGAACAGCTTGCGTAAGTTCGAAAATGCGTTCGGGATGCTTCAGGAGCGATGCGCCGTTGCCGCTCGCCGTGACGGTCTTGCTCGGGCACGCGAAATTCAGGTTGATGCCATGGACGCCGTATTCCGCGAACCCCGCTGCCGTCGCCGCCATGGATGCGGCGTCGCGTCCGATCAGCTGGAAGATGAGCGGCAGGTCCGGGCGGACCCGGTACGGCGCGAGTTTCCGCCGGATGGCAGCCCGCTTCGGCACGGACACGCCGCCCGTGCTGAAGAAAGGCGTGAACCAGCAGGGGATCAGGTCAAGCTCGGCGGCGGCATGCAGAAACGTCCGCGTCATGACGCCCTGCATCGGGGAAAGGACGACGCGTCCGGGCAGCGTCAGGCGGCCGGACAAACGCAGCGGCGTGCGGAAATCGAACGCTGCCCCGGTCGCATTGCGGGCGGACGGGGCGGGATCAGCCGATCTTGACGACATCGCCGGACGGGATCTCGAACGCGTTTTTGCCGCGGGTCAGCCACACCGTGCGCCCGGACGGATTCTGCACATAGCAGCAGTCCGCGGTGAACCGGAGCATGCGGAACGCCTGCGCATAGTCATACAGCTCCATGTTCGTGGCGTACCATACGAAATCTTTTCCCGCCATCTGGTCGGCGAATCGTTCGATGATGTCCCAGTTGTTGTTTCGGTCGAACTCGAACGAATGGCCCCAGATGTAGCAGACCGTGCCCTGCGCGCGGGTGTTGTTCAGGAAGCGTTCGCCGATCATGGCGATGTTCTCGCGGTGGTGGGCGGTCGGGTTCCACTCCAGGAAATCGTCCGGCAGATTGAACTGGTGCGTGCTGTTCACGGTGCGCGAATACAGGATGCCGAGCGCGCGGAGCTGGTCCTTGAGCGCGGTGGTGAACGTCCCGTAGGGATACGCCATGCCTTTGACCGGGGCGTGCGTGATGGCTTCCAGGCGCTTCCGGTTCTCCACGATGTCGGCGATTACCGCCTCAAGGGGCATCCTGTCCTCGAACGCATGCTCGGCGCCGTGGACCGCGATCTCGTGCCCGGGCTTCAGATAGACTTCGTCGATATCGAACGAGGGGAACGTGCCGTCGTGCTCACCGTTGTCGGAGCAGAAATTGAACGTGCATTTCAGTCCATGATCGGAGAAGATGCCGGCGAGGCGGGCATCGGAGTCGAGGGCATCGTCGTAGCTGAACGTGAGCGCACGGTCGCGGCCGCCGGGAAACAAGGGATAGATCATCATGGTCTGGCGGCCTCCTGATCCGCCGCGGAAGACGTGGCGTTCTCCGCCTTCGCCTGTTCCTGTTTCTTCAAATCCTCCTCAAGTTCGGCGCGGAGCCGGTTGGCGATTTCGGGAGGATAGTTTTCGATGATGGCGCGTGCCGTCCGCGCTTTCATTTCGTCGAACGGCGGCAGGCTCACGCGGTCGATGCCGGAGTGCTCTTTCTGATAGGTGGCGTAGACGCGCGCCGCGAGCGCCAGGTGGTCGGCGGCGGCATCGCGGTCCCCGTAGCCGATGAGCAGGCAGGACGTGAAGAGCAGGCCCTCCAGCTCGTTCCCGATCTGCTTGAAGTCTCCGCTCTTTATGTCATCCTCCCACTCGTTGAGCACGAACTGGTCAAGCGTCATCCTCGGCGCGTTCTTGTTCTTCGTCTCGGTCCGGAGCTCCTTGAAGAGCTGCGCCGCCTCTTCTTTCTGCGAGTACGTGTACAGCGTCACGATGGAGTCGATCAGGAAGTTTTCGTACAGCGCCTCGAACGGCGCATGGGCGAATTCCTCGGTTTTCAGGACTTCCTTGTAAAGCCTGCGCGTCGCATCGATCACGCCCGTGTTCGGCACGAGAAGGAAGAAATCGCTGATCTCGTTTTCTTTCGGCAGGAGCATGCGTCCGTAGTTGAACGATGCCACGAGGGACTGGAGGATCAGGCGCGTGAGCTGAAGGTCTTCGCGTCCCGGACTATGCGCCAGCCCCTCGCGCGCCCAATAGATGCTGTAGGATTCGGGCAGGAGCCAGTCCAGCTCGCCGAATTCCTTGTTGACGGCGGCGATCTTCTCCGGGTCCACGTTCCAGTCCTTTTTCAGCCATTTGCGGCGGAAATAATAATCCAGCACGGACGCATCGTCGGGCGTGAGCTTGTCTTTCAGCTCTTTCGGCAGGTCGCCGTTCATCTGGAATTCCCCGAAAAGGCGCGAGAGATCGCCTTGGTTGTACTCCATGATCGCGGTCCATGCCGGATGATCGGACGGGAACCGTTCGCGCAGCTCATCCTCGGTGGCGGGAGAAGTCGCCCAGGCTTCCCAGTCGGGATAATGCTTCCCGTAAACGAAGATCAGCTGGCGCGCCATGGTCTCCTTGTAATACCTCTGGGCGTCGTCGAGCACGTTTCCGAGCTTATGCTGGTAAATCCATCCGAGCTCGTGATAGACGTTCGGGTCGTTCGGGTTCATGGTCACGGCCTCCTGCATCAGCTGGATGCCGCGGCGCACCCAGCGCCAGCGGTCCTCGGGACGTTTGCACGCCACTGAGACGTTGTATGCCATGTTCCACCCCATATGGGAAGCCGCAGTGGAGAATTTCGGCTGGAGCTTCAGAATCCAGTCGGAAAGCTGCACCAGTTCGTAGTACTGGCCTTTCTGCTGCAAATCGCCGGCGCGGATCCAGAGGATGTCCGCGATGAGGCCGCGAAACCCGCCCAGCGCCATCGTCGAGAACGCCACGATCGGCGGCGTGCCATCCGCGGCGAAATTCTCGTCGACGAGCTTGTCCTCTTTCACGATCACTGCCATGCGCTTCTGCACGAACACGTTCGCGAACAGCAGGACTATGGTCCCGGCAAGCAGGGCAAAAAACAATGTGTAACGGTTCTTCATGTCCGGCTCCTCACCCTCGTTTCGAGACCAGCGCCAGTTCGCGGCGTGTGTAAATCCATGCCCCGAGCAGGAAAACGGGGAGCATCCGCAGGACGAAATCCTTCACGAACAGCATGCCGATGAACGGGAAGCTCACGAGTTCGCCGTTCGCCAAATGCCCGGTCACGAAAAAGTCCTGGAGCGGCACGATCAGGTTCAGGAGCAAATCCCCGTAGCGGTAGCCGAACGTATTCGTGACTTCCGCCTGGAAATCCGCGATGTCGGGCAGCGAGGATACCACGTAGTTCGCCAGTGCGCCCAGGAGCATGTATGCCGCGGTGAAGAAGACCGCGATCGGCAGGGACATGCACGCGGCGACAGCCGACGCCAGCAGGGTGATCGAAAGGATCCCGATGGCGAGCGTCAGGATCGCGCGGCAGTAGTTGGAAAAGAATCCGGCTTTGCGGATCAGCAGGAACGGCCCCTTGCCCTCCTCGAAGTTCAGTTCGGCGGTCCTGGTGTCCTTGTTCAGGAATCCCACCTGCGCTTTCCCGTCGAATATGAAGTACGAATTACGGATCGGCACGACCATTTCGTTCTGGGCGGCGGTGAGGAAATCGTCCTCCGGCAGCGCCATCAGGTCGGTGACGACCGATTCGCCGCCCGCGTCGTCAGGGCGCACGTAGTTCGCTGCGAAAAACCATTGTCCGCGGACGGAGTTCTGGTCCTGCACGTAGTAGCGGTTCACGAAGATCGTGTAGCGCAGGAAAACGGCGGCGTCATCGGTCAGGTCCTTCGGCAGGCCTTCGAACTGCCACATGATGGAGTCGTCTTCCTCCACCAGCCCGTAGGTCACGATCAGCTCCTTGCGGATTTCGTTGAAAGTCTCCAGGCGGCTCTGGGCGTCCTGATACTTCGAGACGTCCTGGCCGCGTTCCTTGGCGGCGGCGATGCGCCGGGTAAGCTCCTCCTGCGCCAGTGCGTTGAAATCGGGGCGCACAGGGCGGTAGAGCGCACGCGCGGTCAGCACCTGTTCGTCGAGCATCTGGCGTTCCTCCTTGGAAATGTTCGAAGAGGAAAGCCGGAACGAGAGAAAAACGTAAACCGCGACGGCGGCGATCAGCAGCAGAGCCAGATGGATCACGACCACGCCGGTGTATTTGCCCAGCAGGATTACGGCGCGGTGGACCGGCTTCACCACGATCATGTGGATCTGCGCCGTCTCCACGTCCGAACTGATCTCGGAACACGCCAGCCAGACGGACGACAGGCACAGGATGAATCCGGCGAACCCGAGGCAATATTGCAGGAAGATCTGCACTTCGCCTTTCGGCGTGCCGTCGCCCAGCAGGGTGAACGGCAGCAGGAAAATGCTCAGGAGCAGCAGGATCAGCAGCAGCCGGAAGATATGCGACCGCACTGCCGACCGGCATGTCAGTTTCACTATGGCAAGGAACGCGGTCATCGTGCGTCAGTCTTTCTTTCCGCCCTGGTTCGACAGCAGATCCTTGAGCTTGCGGTTGGCTTCCGACATCTTCGCCTCGACCGCCTCGCGTTCCCGGCGGGATTTCTCCTCGTCGGGAGCCGGGGCGGATTTCTGAAGCGAGGCAAAAAGCTCGTCCTGTTTCCTTTTCGCGGCGTCTTCCGCGGCCTTCGCGGCATCGGCTTCCATCTTCTTCGCAAGCGTCATGGCGGGAGTCTCCTCCTCGCGGGTGAGCGAATCGAGCACGGCTTTCGCGTCCGGCTTCCCGTCCCCGGCGAGGTATTCGGCGATGGCGCCGCCGGAACGCGACCCGGAGGTCTCGAGGCTTTCCTTTTTCGCCTCGTTCACGATGTCCACGAAGAAATCCTCCAGGGACATGTGCGGATGAGAGACGGACATCTCGCCGTCCGGGGCGCTTTCCCGGACGATCGCGCGGATGCGGTCCAGCGCGTCTTCCGGCAGGCGCGGCACCGTGATGGTTTCGTTGGAGCGGATGGTGAGGAGTTCCTCCATGCCGCCGTTTGCGCGGATGCGTCCGCCGTACAGCACGATGATGCGGTCGCAGACTTCCTCCACGTCGCTCAGCAGGTGGCTCGTCACGATGACGGTCTTGCCGCGCCTCTTCAGGAGCTTGATGAGGTCTTTCACCTCGCGGCAGCCCAGCGGGTCGAGCCCGGAGGTCGGCTCGTCGAGGATCAGGAACGCCGGGTCGTTGATCATGGCCTGCGCCAGTCCGATGCGCCGCGCCATGCCTTTCGAGAATTCGCCGACGGGGCGGTTGCGGGCGTGGGCGAGTCCGACCATGTCAAGCAGCTGGTCGCACCGGCGGGTGCGCTCCTCTTTCGACAGCCCGAACAGCGACGCGAAGAAATCCAGCGTCTCGAACGCGGTCAGGTACTTGTAAAGGTATGTTTCCTCGGGCAGATACCCGATGAGCTTCTTGTTCTCCACATCGCGGGGCGACTTGCCGAACACGGTCAGGCGCCCCCCGGTCGGATACAGCAGCCCGAGCAGCATTTTCACGGTCGTGGACTTGCCGGACCCGTTCGGGCCGAGCAGGCCGACCACTTCACCCTCGCGGACCTCGAAATCAATGTCGTTGACCGCTTTCGCTTTCGGGCGGTTCCAGAAGTCGCGGAAGACCTTGGTCAGGCCGACCGCGCTCACCACGACGGGGCGGCTGTCCTGTGCGGCGGTTTGTTCCGCCTGTTTCACTGCCTGCGCCATAGATTATTCCTCTCCGCCGGTTTTCGCCGCGGCAATGCTGTCCGCCGAGGTCAAATCCTCGCCGGTGCGGACCAGGCGGGCGCTGTTGAAGATCACGATGAGCGTGCTGACGGTGTGGAGCACGGCGGCGGCGATCGGGTTCATGCGCCCGAAGACGGAAAGGATGATGCCGCAGAGGACGAACGTGAGGCCGAACGCGAGGTTCTGGTACATGATGGCGCTCGTCTTGCGGGAAAGGACGATCAGGAACGGCACGCGGCGCAGGTCATTGGTCATGAGCGCGATGCTGGCGCTGTTGATGGCCACGTCGCTGCCGATGGCGCCCATGGCGATGCCGAGGTCGCCCGCGGCAAGGGCCGGGGCGTCGTTCACGCCGTCGCCGACCACTGCCACGGTCGAGGTCTTCTTGACTTCCTCGACGTAGGCCACTTTTGTCTCCGGCAGACAGTCGCTGCGGATATCGTCGATGCTCAGCTGGGACGCGATGGAGACTGCCACGCTGGCGCGGTCGCCGGTCACCATGGCGCAACGGGTCACGCCGATGGACTTGAGTTCGTTGATGGCGGCGGCGGCCTCGGAACGTATCCGGTCCTTAAAGCCGATCCAGCCGATGACCTTGTCGTTCACCGCCACATAGACCACGCTCATGGTCTCGTGTTCCTTCGCGTCGATTGCCGGCAGGGACACGCCGACGCTCTCCAGCCACATCGCACGCCCAACGAGCACGCGTTTACCGTCCAGCATGGCGATGACGCCCTTGCCGGGCACTTCCTGGAATCCGTCCACCGGCCTGGCGGGGATGCCGACTTCGGCGGCAAGGCGCTGGAGCGCCTGCGCGGTCGGGTGGTTGCTGTGCGCCTCGAGCGAAATCGCGGTCAGGAGCAGTTCGGCTGGCTCGACGCCCTCCGCCACGGGATTCAGGCGCGCCACGGAAAGCTCGCCCTCGGTCAGCGTGCCGGTCTTGTCGAAGACGACCGTGCGGATCTTGCCGGCGAGCTCCAGGTGGTTGATGTTCTTGATGAGCACGCCGAGGCGCGCGGCGGCCGCGACTGCCGCCACGATGGTGGTCGGTGTCGCCAGCACCACGGCGCACGGGCAGGAGATCACGAGCAGGGAGATCACGCGGTCCATGCTCCCGCCGGGGAGCCACCACGTGATGATGGCGAGCATCAGGATGGTCGGCGTGTAGTAGCCGGCATAACGGTCGATGATGCGGACGAACGGCGTCTTGTTGCGCTCGGCGGAGCGGATCATCTGCTCGACTTTGCCGAGCGTGGTATCCTTGCCGAGGCGCGTCACGCGGACCTCGAGGCCGCCGGAGATGTTCAGCGTGCCGGCGTACACCTCGTCGCCCTCGTTCTTGTCCTCCGGCATGGATTCGCCGGTAATGGACGCCTGGTTCACGGCGCTTTCGCCGCGGACGATCACGCCGTCGACCGGGAAGTTTTCGCCGGGACGCACCGCGATGATGTCATCAAGTGCAAGTTCGCTCACGGAGACCTCGGTCTCGCCGCCCTCGCCGACCTTGTGTGCCGTGCGCGGGGTCAGGCGGATCAGCTCCTCGATGGAACGCTGCGCGCCGCTCGCCGTGTGGGATTCGATGATGATCGTGACGAGCAGGAAGAACGCCACGAGCCCGGCAGTGCGGAAGTCGCCGGACGCGAACGCCGCGAGGATCGCCAGCGCGACGAGCTCGTTCATGTACACGCGCCCCTCGATCAGGTCGCGGATGGCAGTCACGACGATGGGCAGCGCCAGCGTGAGGGCGCCGAGCGCCGCGCTCAGTTGCGAAGCGAAGACTTCGTCCGGGAAGAGCAGCGACAGCAGATAGGAGTTCACGATCAGGAAGCCGCCGACGAATGCGAACGACGCCCGCCCCATGGAACGGGAGTGTCCGACGCCCTCCCCGAGGGGCGCGCCGCAGGAGATGCAGCGCGTGGGCTCGTTCGGGTCGGCATCATGGTCGTGTCCGCAGCCGTGGTCGTGATGATGGCCGTGGTGGTCGTGATCATGATGGTCGTGATCGTGATGATCGTGATCGTGATGATGGCCGCAGGCGCAAACTTCCTGCGCTTCGACGGCGGGGGATTCCATTTTCAGTTCGTCTGCCATGGTCACTTCTCCTCCCCGGAACCGTCACCGGTTCCCGCCTGCGCCCGCTGCTGCAGGGGCTCCTGGTTGACTTTCAGCCAGAGTACGGACTGGCCGCCGCCTTTCACGTCCACGATGAACTTATCCTGCACGGGGGCGATGGCTTCCGCCAGCGTGTCGGAGAAAAGCGACACCAGGGTCGCCTGCTTGTTCTTGCTGTACTGGGCATAGATCTCATTGAAATACGAGGAATCGGCGGCGACTTCTTTCACCACGCGGAGCTTGTACGCCTCGGCGTCCGCCAGAATCTTCGCGGATTCCGATTTCGCCAGATTTTCCTGTTCCACGCTGTAGGTCCGCGCTTCCTCGACCACGCGTTCGGCGTCGGTCTCGGAGAGGAGCAGTTTCTGGAACGACGGGATCGTTTCGAGCGGAGGCGCGGCGATCTTGAGCGTGAGGTTTTCGAGCGTGATGCCGAAATCCATTGCCGCGATGCGTTCCACGAGCGCATCCTTGACCGTATGTTCGTACTTGGCGCGGTCGTAGTAGGTCGAATCCAGGTTCAGCGTCGCGCTGGAGGCGATCACCACGTCATCGAGCAGGTTCTTCAGCATCGTCCGCGCGGGGCCGAGCGAAGCCACCTGCCCTTTCGACTCGTCGCCGGAAACCGCGGCGGCGTCCGTGCCGTCCGTGCTCAGGCAGTTCAGGAAGAATTTCTGCGGATCGGTCACGCGGTAGGTCATCACCCATTCGCAGTGCAGGATGGAGTTGTTTCCGAGCAGGACATAGCCGTCGACGCCGGGGACGAGCTTCTTGTCGGACTCGCCCGGTTCGGACCCGTCGGCTTTCACGCCCTGGTAATACAGGAATTCGGGTTCCACCGGCATGAACGCCGTGCTGGTGATCTCCTGCTTGTTGATGGGAATTCGGACGATGCGGTTCACCGGGGACGGCAGGAACCAGTGCCAGCCCTCCCTGCACTCCTGCTTGAACTTGCCGAACTGGAGCACGATCACGCTCTCCGTGGTCGTGTCGACGATGAACGAGCCGCCGAAAATGAGGAACCATCCCAGCGCGACGATGATGAACGCCGCCAGGATGCCGAAAAACATCTTCAGGGCGCGGGAAAGGAAATCCACGCCCGTCTTGAGCTGGCCTTCCCCGGGACCGCCGGATGCATTGTGTTTCAATTCTTCCGCCATGTCGGGACGCGCTCCTTATTTCTTCTCCGCGGCAAACGATGCGGACGTGCCGTTCAGGACGTCGAACGGGGCGGACTCCGTGCTGAGGATCAGCGTGGACTTGGAGGAAAGTATCTTCTTCATCGCCTGAAGCTTGCGGAGGAACGTGGCAAGTTCGGGCTCTTTCGTGAACACGGCATAGTAGGAGGCGGCTTCGGCGTCGCCCTCCGCCATCAGGGCTTTCGCCTTCGCCTGGGCCTGCGTGATCATCTTGCTCTTTTCCGTGTTGGCGAGCGTGCGGATCTCCTCCGCTTTCGTCTTGCCCTCGTCGCGCTTGCGGGCGGCTTCCGTCTCGCGTTCCTGCTTCATGCGGCTGGCGATGGCGGTCGCGGTCTTCTCCGGGACGCCGATGGAGGAGAAGAGGACGTCGCTGACCTCAAGCCCGTATTTTTCCATCACGTCGGGCGCGATCATTTCGAGGATTTCGGCGCGCATTTGCTCGATCTTCATCAGGTCGGGATCGGTGTTGATGAGCTGGTCGTAGTCGTATTTGCCGATGACGGCGGCTTTCGCAGTGCGCATGCGCCCGCCGAGGTAGCCGAGCGCGGTTTCAAGCTTCGGCGCGGCCTCCTTGAAGCGTTTCAGGTCCTTGATCCGGTAGATCACGTTCAGCCCGATCACGACCTGTTTCTGGTCGCGGGTCGTCGTTTCCTCCAGGTGCCCGATGTTGCCGTCGAACGGACGTTTCCGGATATCGTAGCGGATCACCTGCTGGAAAGGCAGCGGCAGGCGAAGGTGCAGGCCGGGTTCAGCCTCTTTCGTGATTTTGCCCATCGTCAGGACCAGGGCGCGTTCCGTGGCGGGCACCTGATAGGTGAAGATCGCCAGCAGGAAAATTGCCGCCACGATAATGCCGAGGAGGATGGTGGGAAGATAGTAGCCTTTTTTCTTTTCAGGCTTCGGTGCATCTTTCATATTCCGGTTCTCCGTTCCAAGTTGTTGTTATGTAATCAGTTGTTAGCCAATCCAGGTTTCGCGCGCGAATATATGCACACGCACGCATGCACGAATGTATCTTATAATTTAGCCCGTTTTTCCCTTTTGTCAATCTCCGAACCCCCATTTTTGAAAAAAAACAGGAGAAAATATCACCTCAAATTCTCCTCAAACTTTTAGAAGCGCCGCGGACACGAAAAAATGCGGACGGCAAATCCGTTGCCGGAATACAGCAAAATGCCCCGCCGGAATGAACGGAACGGGGCATCAGAATCGAGGAAATGGCCGAGACGTTCAGCGGGCGGATTCCGCCGTTTCCTCTTCGCCTTTCACGGGAACAAAGACCATTTCCGAAATGGTTTTGTAGTTTCCCGGGTCTTTCAGCATATCGAGGATCTCCGCGGGCGGATTGAACACCGTGCCGTCCTTGTCGATCTGCGCCTGTTCGGCGACTTTCTTGACCTCAAGCCCGGTCGTGGCGAATTGCACGAATGCGACTTTCCAGGCGTCGCCCTCCTCAGGCTCCGCTTTCAGGATATAGGAATACGGCCTCGTCATGAAGATGTACTCCGGGTTCAGTCCGGTTTTCTCCATGATGTACATGTGGTCGAGCGTGAGAAAGAAATACAGCGCGTCGGCATAACGGAACGGCACGACCAGGACCGGTAGCCAGCTCTCGGAGCTTTTCTCTTTATCCTTGTCGATCATGGTCGCCATCCCGCGGAGCGCGTTCTTTTCAATGCCGTCTTTCGAGGCGGAGTCGTCCTTTTTGCCGTCGTCCAGCGTATATTCGCTGAACGTCACCGTCACATCCTCGGCTTTCGCCTGGTACGTCCCGCCTTTCAGCAGGGCGGCGCGTGTTTCGGCGTCGAACATCTCCGCGGGGGACTTGTCGTCGACCGGCGGATAATACAGCGGCGTGACGCCGCAGGAAGTGAACACGACAGCACAGAGCGATGCGGCGAGCACAAGGCCGCCGCGGATCATGGAATTCAGCATGGGAAAACCTTTCTCCTGAATCAAATGAACCAGACATTGTTCCGGCGGAAACAAAAGCGGTTTCCGCCCGATGGTTATTTCATTTGACCGTTTTTCCGTGCGATTGTTCCGGCATTCGGGACAGTTTCCACGAAAAAAACAGGAAATCAGTATTCCTTTATGTTCATCACCACGACCGGAGTAGAAACGCAGACCGACCAGTAGATGCACATCACGGCGAAAGATTTGATGATGCTGTCCCAGTCGACGGCGTCGACGGTGAACATCTGCGTATATCCGTCCATCACGCGGGTGATGAGGAAAGGCTTGATCCCCTCGATATATTGGGAAAACGCGACCTGCAGGATGAAGCTCACGAAGAAGAACACCAGGCCGCCCGTCGCAGCCACGGTCATGCGCTTCACGAAGACCGAGATCATGAACGAAACCGAGCTGATCGCGGACAACGCGAAAGCGGAATAAAGCGTGCCAAGGAAATAGGAACCGATGGCCTTGTCAGCGGAGACCAGCCCGATCGTCCCCGGCATTTCACCCGGCGCGCCCATGAACAGCGTGATCTGCATTTTCGAGTAACCGAAGAACAAGATCCCGATCAGCAGGGTCAGCACCGCGAAAAGCATCGAATAGAACAGGATGACGGCGAACACGGCTATGAACTTCGCAATGACGAACTGCGTCCGGGAGAACCCGCGGGACAGGTACGCGCGCAGCGTCCCGTCCTGCAGTTCGCACGCGATGGATTCGCCGGCGAACATGAACGCGAAGATCGGCATCACGACCCAGAACAGGATTTGGCAGGTGAAGCGCGAGAACATCAGGCCGTCGCAGAGCTTCTCCGGTTCCTGGATCAGGTTTTTCAGAAGGAACGGCATGCCTTTCACCATTTCGCCTGCCATCTTCTGGAAATCCTCATGGAACTTCCAGAAAACAAAGACCATCAGGCTGATCAGGAACGCGTAGCCGAGGAGCATGATATAATGCTTCTTCTGGGAAGCCATCTTCATGATTTCATGGTAAATGGAAAGGATCATGACTTCACCTCGTTTCTCACGGAGGATTCTTTTCCGGTGAGCTCCAGGAAGATGCGTTCCAGGCGGTCCGGCTCGTTTTCGAGCATCGAGACCGCGAATCCGTTCTTCACCAGCGTTTCATTAAGCTCGGAAGCGCATTCCGATTCCGTTTCTACACGCAGGACGTCCTTTTCGTCGTCTTTCCTGGCGATGGCGAGGATGCGTGTGCCGAACGTCTCTTTCAGAAGAGATTCGGCGCGGTCCGGCTCCGTAGTGCGGATGAGTGTGACGGGCGACCGCCGCAGGATTTCCTCCATGGGTCCCTGCGCGACGATCCTGCCGTGGTTCAGGATGGCAAGGTTGGAGCAGATCTTCTCGATTTCGCCGAGCATGTGGCTGGTGACCAGCACGGTGGTGCCGAGTTCGGCGCCGAGGTTGCGGATCAGGCTCCGGATGTCCACGATGCCGTTCGGGTCGAGGCCGTTCGTCGGCTCGTCCAGGATCACGAAATCCGAATCCGGCAGCAACGCCAGCGTGATCGCCAGACGCTGCTTCATGCCGAGCGAAAACTCCCTCACGCGGTGGTTCAGCCAGGCGGCGATGCCCGTGTATTCCGCGAGCTCTTCGCGGCGGGCGCGGTACCTCTTGCCGTGGCCGCGCGACAGGATGTCGAGATTGAGGCGCGCGCTCAGATCGGGGTAGAACGCCGGGGAATCCACGATCGCCCCGGTCCCGACCAGCGCCTTTTTCGGGTACGCCTCCACGTCAATGCCGTTCACCATCACGCGCCCGGAATCCGGATGCGCCAGCGAGGTCACGATGCGCAGAAGCGTGCTTTTTCCGGCCCCGTTCGGGCCGATGATGCCGAAGATGCTGCCTTTCGGGATGCTCAGCGAAGCTCCGTCGAGCGCCCTGAACCTCCCGAAGGATTTCACCACATTCTCAACTTTAAGAACGCAGCCGTCCATGATATTCTGTTTCCCTGCTTCCGTCTATGTCAAGGTTTGGTTGTTATTTTGTTCAGATGGAAAAACCGAAGCGTCGTGCGGTTCTTCTCCGGGGCGACCCGCCTCGGGTCGGAAAGATAGATTTCGCGGTGCGCCTGCTCCGTGCGGACCAGCCCCAGCTCCGCCATGAACCCGTTCATCGCGGCAAACGTCTCCGGCTCCGTATCGTACGGCCCCGCATGCAGCATCTGCACGGAGAGTCCGTCCGTGAAAGTCTCGAAGGATGCGCGGGCCAGGAGTTCGGCGGAAAGCTTCTTCTTTGCGGACTCTTTCGCACGCTCTGCCACGTCCGGCGACACGAACCACGGCTGCCGGATCATCAGGCGATACTGGAGCTTTGTCTTGTCGAGCACGCCGCCCTGCCAGGCATCCGTGTCCATCCGCCAGACGCCCTCCAGGGGGAACACCGTGTATTCCCGGTAATCCGGGGGTGTCCAGCCGCTTTTCGGCATCATGCGGATGGTGTAGGAGAGCGTGTACAGGACGCCGACCAGCGCCTGGAACTCCTCGTCGGCGGGGCTGCCCGCGCCGTCCACCACGAAATAATTCATCGGCGGCACGTCGAGCACGGCGGGGGCTGCTTTCGCGAGGTAGAATTCCTTCTCGGTCTTGCGCCATTCGTACTTCGGCGCTGCAGCTGGCTTTGCTGTTTTTGGCATTGGGAAACCTGCTTAAGTGAGGAGGAATCACTTTCTCGGGATTTTGAGCTTCTGCCCGATCTGGAGCACGTCGCTCTTCAGGTTGTTCGCCTTCTTGATGTCGTCCACGGTCACGACGTGGCCGTCGGTGCTGTAGGCTTTTGCGATCACGGACAGCGTCGCGCCTTTCTGCACCTCGTAAATATCGTAGTCGGCGGCGGTCGAGACGGGCGTCGGGACGGTCGCGACCGGGACCGGTGTGGCGGCGAGCTTGTCGATCTTGGAGAGGATGGCCTTCATCTGCGCCTCGCGGGCGTCGGCGTCCGCGGCGGACTGGCGTTTCACAGCGGAGATTTCGTTCAGGAGCTGCTTGTTCGTCTCCTGGAGCGACGCGATCTTGCGTTCCAGCTCGATGATGCGCGTTTCCAGTTCGGCGTTCTCGTCCTGGACGGCGCGGAGCTGGGCCGCAGTATTCCCGGCGAGCTCCTCCACGTAGGATACGATGTCGCGGCGCGTGCCGGACCCGGCAGCCGAAGACTGTGGAGCGGCGGTGCCGGCGGGCTGTACGGATTGAGCGAAAAGGATCGGGGCGGCGAACATAGTCGCGGCGAACAGGATGATGGCGGAATATCTCATGAGAATGGCTCCTTCGGTTCGTGGGCAGTGAAATACTTTATAACTTAATCCTTAAATGCGAGAATGCAACCCGCTTTTCGTTTTTTTCAGGCGTATTTTCGGAAAATGATTTGATTTTCGGCATTTTCGCGGTAACGTATTTGGACCCGCAATTCACAAGGAGACGATGCAAATGTACGACCGCATTCTCAAATTCTTCAATGACAACGACCATTTCGCCAAGGAAAACGGCATGGCGATCATCCGCCTTGATGAGGGCGAAAGCGAAGCCGTCCTGACTGCAACCGAACGCCATTTCAACGGCATGAACATCATCATGGGCGGCGCGCTCTTCACGCTTTCCGACTTCGCGTTCGCCGCTGCGATCCACACTTTCGGATTCCGCGCCGTCGGCATGAACTCCTCCACGGCGTTCCTGAAGCCCGGCAAAGGCGTCCCCGGCGCTAAGTTCACCGCCCGCGCCAAGCTCGTTTCGAAGACCCGCCGCACCGGCGTCTTCGACGTGAACGTCTATGACGAGGATAACCGCCTGCTCACGCACAGCATCATGACCGGGTTCATCACCGAGAACCCGCTCTTCGAAGACTGACATCCAAACGCAACAATCTTTTTCCTTTTCCGTTCTGACGCAGGAGCCGCCATGACACCGTTCGATCAACTGAATCCCGGCGAACAGATCGTCGCCATCATGAACCGCATCTACGATAACGGCATGACCACGACCAGCGGCGGCAACCTCTCCGTCCTCGCCCCGGACGGCGCCATGTGGATCAGCCCATCCGGCATCGACAAGGGCTCGCTCCGGCCGTCCGACATCATGCGCGTGGACGCTTCCGGCTGCATCACCGGTCCGCACAAGCCCTCCTGCGAATACCCGTTCCACAGCAGCATCTTCAAAATGTGCCGCGACGTGAAAGCCATCCTGCATGCCCATCCGCCCGCGCTCGTGTCGTTCAGCATCGCGGGAGCCGTGCCGGACACCGCCGTCTTCCCTCGGACCAAGACGCTTTGCGGCGACGTCGGGTTCGCGCCGTACGACGTGCCGGGCAGCGACGCTCTCGGCAACAAGATTTCCGCCGTCTTCGCGCAGGGACCGCGCACGGTCATACTCGAAAACCACGGCGTCTGCCTCGGCGGGAAAAACCTGCTGGAAGCCTATCTGCGGTTCGAGACGCTCGATTTCTGCGCCCGCACCATTTACCAGGCATCTCTCCTCGGCGGCGCAAAACCGCTCACGGACGCCCAGATATCTGCGTATTCCGAGGATAAAAACACCGCGTTCACGCCGTTCACACCGGGACCGCGCTCTGCCACCGAGCTTGAGCTCCGCGCCGCGACCGCCGCGCTCGTCCGCCGCTGCGTCCGCCAGAAACTTTTCACCGGCGCGTCCGGTGCCTACGCGGTCCGTATTGAGGGTGACAAGTTCATAGTCACGCCCGCGGACTGCGACCGCGCGAATCTCCAGCCGGACGAGCTCGTGCTGATTGACGGCACTCATTTTGAGGCGGGAAAAACGCCCGATCCGCGCACATGGTTCTTCAAGGCGGTGTTCGAAGCACACCCGGAGATCAACGCCGTCTGCACCGCGAATCCGCCCGCCATCGGCGCTTACCTGATCTCCCATGCCGAGTTCAATCCGCGCGTGATCCCGGAGAGCTTCATCCAACTTCGCGAAACGCCCGCGTTTGCGTTCGACGACACCCTCGCCGCGCCCGAAACGGTCGCGCGCACGCTCTCGCTGCGTTATCCGGTCGTGCTCGTGCGGAACGACGCCGTCCTGACCTGCGGACGCACTCCGCTGGAGGCGTTCGACCGCCTCGAAGTCACGGAATACAGCGCAAAAGCCGTCATCGCGGCGCGTTCGTTCGGCGGACTCCGCCCGATCACCGACGCCCAGGTGGAAGACCTGGTGGAAGCTTTCAGTCTTCCTCGCTGATAACGCCCGCTGAAAATAAGACCTATTTATGGGGCAGCGCAACGCGCACCTCTTCAGTGGGCTCGCCTCCCCACCCTCCCCCGAAAGGACAAAAAGCCCGGAGCTCCGTTGCTGGAACTCCGGGCGAATCTTGCTTTGCAGTCAGCTCTGACGTTGAATCAGCCTGCTGACCGTCAGCGTTCGATCAGATGCCCTGGTCGATCATGGCGTCGGCGACCTTGCGGAAGCCGGCGATATTGGCGCCGAGGACGTAGTCGATGTAATCGCCCTGCGGGCCGTATTCCTTGGCGGCCTCGTAGGCGGCCTTGTGGATGCTGACCATGATGCCGTGGAGCTTCTGGTCGACTTCCTCGGCGGTCCAGCTGAGGCGCATGGCGTTCTGGCTCATCTCGAGGCCGCTGGTGGCGACGCCGCCGGCGTTGGAGGCCTTGCCCGGGCTGAAGAGGAGCTTATTGGCCTGGAAGCAGGCGACCGCTTCCGGCGTGGACGGCATGTTGGCGCCTTCGCCGACGCACTTGCAGCCATTCGCGACGAGTGCCTTGGCCTCTTCGCCGCTGACTTCGTTCTGGGTCGCGCACGGAAGGGCGATGTCGCAGGGAGTGAGCGTCCAGGGGCGCTTGCCTTCGAAATACTCGGCCTTCGGGAACTTCTCGACGTACTCTTTGATGCGGCCGCGGCGGACGTTCTTGAGCTCCATGATCCATGCGAGCTTTTCTTCGTCGATGCCGTCCTTGTCGAGGATGGTGCCGTTGGAGTCGGACATGGTGAGGACCTTCGCGCCGAGCTGGGTGGCTTTCTTGACGGCGTACTGGGCGACGTTGCCGGCGCCGGAGACGAGGACCTTCTTGCCCTGGAAAGATTCGCCCTTGGTGGCGAGCATTTCGGAGGCGAAGTAGACGTTGCCGTAGCCGGTGGCTTCCGGACGGACCAGGCTGCCGCCCCAGTTGAGGCCCTTGCCGGTCAGGACGCTGTCGTAGCTGTCAACGATGCGGCGGTACTGGCCGAAGAGGTAGCCGATCTCACGGCCGCCGACGCCGATGTCGCCCGCGGGCACGTCGACGTTCGGGCCGATGTGGCGGTAGAGTTCGCGCATGAAAGCCTGGCAGAACGCCATGACTTCACGGTCGGACTTGCCCTTCGGATTGAAGTTGGAGCCGCCCTTGCCGCCGCCCATCGGGAGCGTGGTGAGGGAGTTCTTGAAGATCTGCTCGAAGCCGAGGAACTTCAGGATGCTGAGGTTCACGGACGGGTGGAAGCGCAGGCCGCCTTTGTACGGGCCGATGGCGCTGTTGAACTGCACGCGGTAGCCGTCGTTGATCTGGATCTGGCCTTTGTCGTCGACCCACTGCACGCGGAACTGGATGATGCGTTCCGGAACGACGATGCGTTCGAGGATGCAGTTCTTCTCGTACTTGGATTCACGGTCGAGCAGCGGTCCGAGGGATTCGAAGACCTCGGTCACGCTCTGGATGAATTCCTTTTCCCACGGGTACTTGGCGACGACGCTGTCCTGAAGGACACGCTGTGCATAAGAATTGAGGCTCATTTTGTTCTCCTGTATTGAGTTGAGGATCAAGTTATCTTTAAATATACTACCGATTTTCTCTTTTTTCAAAGAAAAACCGCGCAGAAAATCGCAAAAAAACGTCCCGAAGCCCGACTTTTTTTGTCAACATACCCATAGGACAGAGACGGGAAAGCCTCTGTCCTGAGGAAAACGGATGCCCGGCTTTGTCCCCAGCGACCGGGAAACGACCGCGGGACGCGATCGGAGCTTACGCGAGCATGCCGAAGTCCAGCCAGCCGGAATTACCGTTGATCGTGTCGGTCTTATCGAACGCGGAAGCGCTTGCGAGGGCATCCGCGTCGGATCCTCCGAAGCCCGACAGCGCGTTCGAGAGCGAATCGAATTTGACAAAGCTGCCGAGCTCGACCGTGTAGGTCCACCGCCGCCCTTCTTCGCCTCGCAGTGCAGAGCGCTGTATCGGCATGCCTGCAGTGTGCTCTCGCGATGCAGAGCCCTGTATCGACACTGCCTGCAGTGTTTTTGCGCCCTTTTTCGCCTTATCCCCGCGCCTGCGCTTGAATTATCGGGGGAATCGTGCTATTTTATCTATGGATAATTATCAACAGAAAAAAGGGTCCGCTTTTTCCGGGCCGCAACCAGACAGGTTTCCTCATCATGATTATCATTTTAAAAGAAAACGCCGATTCCGTGCAGTTCGACGCACTGAAGAACTGGCTCACCAAGCAGAACGTCACGCTCCACATCAGCGAAGGCATCCAGCAGACCATCATCGGGCTCATCGGCGACACCTCGCACATCGACATCGACATCATCAAGCAGTTCGATATCGTCGACGACGTAAAGCGCATCCAGGAGCCGTTCAAGAACGCCAACCGCAAGTTCCACCCGCTCGACACGGTGGTGGAGCCCGCACCCGGCGTGAAAGTCGGCGGCGGCGGGTTCACGGTCATCGCGGGCCCCTGCTCCGTCGAAAGCGAGGAGCAGATCATCTCCATCGCGGAGAGTGTGAAGAAGTCCGGGGCGAACATGCTCCGCGGCGGCGCGTTCAAGCCGCGCACGTCCCCCTACTCGTTCCAGGGGCTCCGCGCCGAGGGGCTGCACCTGCTCCTCGAGGCGAAGAAAGTCACCGGGCTGCCCATCGTGACCGAGCTCATGGACCTCTCCCAGCTCGACCTCTTCGCCGACGTGGACGTGATCCAGATCGGCGCCCGCAACATGCAGAATTTCGAGCTCCTGAAGCAGATCGGCAAATGCGACAAGCCCATCCTCCTGAAGCGCGGCCTCGCAAACACCTATCAGGAACTCCTCATGAGCGCCGAATACATCATGGCGTCCGGCAACAAGAACGTGATCCTCTGCGAACGCGGCATCCGCACGTTCGAGACCTACACGCGCAACACGCTCGACATCTCCGCCATCCCCGCCCTGAAGTCGCTCTCCCACCTGCCCGTGCTCATCGACCCGAGCCACGCCGCCGGGATCGCGCGTTTCGTGGCGCCGCTCTCCCTCGCGGCCGCGGCCGCCGGAGCTGACGGCATCATCGTGGAGGTCCACAACAACCCGTCCTGCGCGCTCTGCGACGGCGCGCAATCCATCACGCCGCCGGTCTTCGACGACCTCATGGAGAAAATCCGCCACATCCTGCCGTTCCGCTGCAAGATCAACGCCTGAGGCGGCCCCATGTCCAATCCCGCGGACAACACTCCATCCACGCTGAATGCGCTCCGTGGCGAAATCGACGCCATCGACGCGGAGCTCCTCCCTCTCTTCGTCCGCCGCATGCAGACTTCGCTCCGCGTGGCGGACAGCAAGCTCGCCGAGGGCGCGCCCGTGAGCCGGCCCGGACGCGAGCAGATCATCCTCGAGAAGATCCGCGCGTCCGTCCCGCCCGAATTCCGGGACGATGCCGCGCGCTTCTACCGGACCATCCTCGCGATCAGCTGTTCGCGCCAGCGCGTCCGCATCCTCACGGCGCGGCTCGACCGCCGCATCGCCATCTGCGGCATCAAGCATTGCGGCAAGTCCTGCCTCGGGAAGGCGCTCGCCGACATGCTCGCCCTGCCCTTTTTCGACACCGACGACCTGCTGGCGGCTGACGCCGGCAAGCCCGTCCGCGCGCTCTACAAGGAAGTCGGCGAAGCCCGCTTCCGCGAATTCGAGGCGGAGACCATCCGCAAGTTCACCGCTTCCGCCCCGTCGCCCGCGGTCGTCGCGCTCGGCGGCGGCGTGATCTCAAATCCCTGCCTCACGCAGGAAGAACGCCGCGCGCTCGGCCTCATCCTCTGGCTGGACGTCCCGGTCCCGACCGCGTTCGAGCGCATGGCGCGCGAAGGCCTCCCGCCGTTCCTGGCGGACAAGCCTGACCCGCTGGCGGAGTTCGAACGCATCTGCGCCGTCCGCCGTCCGCTTTTCCGCGAGGCAGCCGATGCCGTGCTCGAACTGCCGCTCGTCATCCCCGTGGAGAACGCCGTCGACCGCCTCCTCACCGTCCTTGAATCGAAAGTGATCTTCCCATGAGCTCCAACACCTTCGGCACACTCTTCCGCGTCACCACGTTCGGCGAATCCCACGGGACCGCGCTCGGCTGCGTCGTGGACGGCGTCCCAGCCGGGCTTCCGCTTGACCTCGACTTCATCAGCCGCGAACTCGCGCGCCGCAGGCCCGGGCAGTCGGATATGACCACGCCGCGGAATGAAGCCGACGCGCCCGAAATCCTTTCCGGCGTGCTGGACGGCGTCGCGACCGGCGCACCGGTCGCCATTCTCTTCCGCAACACGAACCAGCATAGCGCCGACTACGACGCCATCTCAAACCTTTTCCGCCCCGGCCACGCCGATTACGCGTGGGACCGCAAGTTCGGATTCCGCGACGTCCGAGGGGGCGGCCGCACCTCAGGGCGCGAAACCGTCGCCCGCGTGGCGGCGGGCGCCATCGCGAAACTGCTTCTCGCCCGCCACGGTGTGACCGTCCGCGCCTGCGCGCTGGAGATCGCCGGGATCAAGGCGGAAACGATCGACTGGGACCAGGTCGAACGCAACCCCGTCCGCGCCCCTGACGCCGGAGCCGCCGTCCGCATGGCGGACGCGGTCAGTGCCGCCCGGACCGACCACGACAGCGTCGGCGGCGTCATCCTCTGTGAAGCAGTCGGACTGCCCGCCGGACTCGGCGAACCCGTCTTCGACAAACTGGACGCCCTCACGGCGCACGCCATCCTCTCCATCGGAGGCATCAAGGGCATTGAATTCGGTGCGGGATTCCGGGCGGCGTCCATGCGCGGCAGCACGCACAACGACCCGATCCTCCCCGGCGGCAAGTTCGCCACGAACAACGCAGGCGGCGTGCTCGGCGGCATCTCGAACGGCGACGTCTTCTCGTTCCGGTGCGCCGTCAAGCCCACCGCGTCCATCGCGCGTCCGCAGAATACCGTCGACCGCGCGGGACAGCCGGCTGAAATCTCCACGCCCGGACGCCATGACCCGTGCCTCGTGCCGCGCATGGTGCCCGTCGTCGAGGCAATGGCAGCGATCGTGCTCGCCGACCTGCTTCTCCTCGCGAAGAACTCGCGCGTCGGCTGACCCGGAACGTTCACGAAACGGACATCGCCGCAGGCAACAGCCAAACCTATTTTCACTCACAAACACGCTATCATCCCCGGAAGCCCCCCATCATGTCCAGCAGCCGCGAAACACTCGGATCCCGCCTCGGGTTCCTTCTCCTCACCGCCGGATGCGCCATCGGCCTCGGCAACATCTGGCGTTTCCCCTACGTCACCGGCAAATACGGCGGAGCGTGCTTCGTCGCGTTCTACCTGTTCTTCCTCGCCGTCATGGGGCTGCCCCTGATGGTCATGGAGCTCTCCATCGGGCGCGCGAGCAAACGCACGCTCTTCGGCGCGGCGAAGACGCTGTCGCATTCCCATCCGGACGCATGGAAAGTGCCTGCGGGGATCTTCTGCGCCGGCTGTGCCGTGCTGATGATCTTCTACACGACCGTGACGGGCTGGATGCTGAGCTACACGGTCGACTACATTTTCGGCGGCATTTCCACGATGGAAACGGAAGCCATCGGGCAGCATTTCGGCGCGCTCACGGCGAGCCCGTGGAAAAACGTCCTCTTCATGCTCCTCACGGTCGCCGCCGGGTCCGCCGTTTGCGGCGCGGGGCTGAAGAACGGCGTGGAACGCGTCACGAAGATCCTCATGGGCGGTCTCTTCGCCCTGCTGCTGGTCCTGTGCGTCCGCGCGCTCTTCCTGCCGGGCGCGAAAGAAGGCATGAAGTTCTATCTGATGCCGAATCCGGGGTCCATCCGCGAGACGGGGCTGTTCGAGGTCGTGACCGCGGCAATGGGACAGGCATTTTTCACACTCAGCCTGGGCGTCGGCTCCATCACGGTCTGCGGCAGCTACATCAAACGCGAGCATTCGCTCGTAAAGGAATCGGTCATCATCATCCTGCTGGATACTGCCGTGGCGCTGCTCGCAGGCGTCGTCATCTTCCCCGCCTGCAAATCCTACGGCATCGACGTTTCCTCCGGCCCCGGCCTCGTCTTCCTGTCGCTCCCGGACGTCTTCAACCACATGCCCTGGCCGAGGCTCTGGGGGGCGGTCTTCTTCCTCTTCATGAGCGCAGCAGCGTTCACCACGGTCGTCGCGGTGTTCGAGAACCTCATCGCGTTCATGATCGACGAGCTGAACTACTCCCGCCCGAAAGCCGCGCTTGTGAACGCTGCCGTGATCGCCGTCTTCTCCCTCCCCTGCGCGCTCGGGTTCAATCTCCTGAGCGGGATCCATCCGCTCGGCGGGGATTCCACATTCCTCGACCTGGAGGACTATGTGGTGAGTGACATCCTGCTTCCGCTCGGTTCGGTCTTCGTGGTCGTTTTCTGCGGAGCGGCGTCGGCATGGGGATGGAAGAATTTCTTCGCGGAGGCGAATGCCGGAAAGGGGCTGAAGCTCCCGTTGTGGACGCGCTGGTACCTCTTCACGCTGCTCCCGCTCGCGATCGTCGCGCTCTTCATCATCGGCACGATCAACCGCTGGTGGCCCTCCTGAGGCAAAAAAAGCGGCTCGGCAGGCCGCCAGGGCATTTCTCCGGTCAGGAGATGATCTTCCGCAGTTCGTCCATCGCCTGCTGGATGAGCCGTCCCATCGTGAAGTCGGATACCCCGACGATGATGTTTTCGCAGTGGTTGAACGGAAGCAGGATGCGTTTCGCGTCGGACTGCGCGATGGCGTTCGCCATGCGCGGCGTGATCTCCCCGCCCAGGGAATCCGCCACCACGATCCCGAGCGGTCCCACGATCACATCGGCTTTCCGGGCGGCCACAAGCACGGCGTTTTCGCCCGTCGCCGCGCTGTCCGCTCCGCCTTTGAGCATGGCGGACGTGGCGATGGTATTGGTGCCGACGGCCATCAGATGGACATCGGGAAACGCCTGTTTGATCTGGGCTGCGAGCTGACGGCCCACGCCGCCGCCCTGCCCGTCTACGACAAGAATCGTCATAATGCCTCTGTTAGTGGTGAATCATTTCTGAGCACGGAAGCCGGGAAGCCGGGTGGAAGCTTCCCGGTGATTTCGCAGGGGAAAATGGTCTCCGGCGGAACGGCATCATGCGGCCGCCCCGTCGGACAAAAGGTTCAGTTGGCCGCTTTTTTCAGCAGGGCCGCGCGGACGACGCCCTGAGGATCGCGCACGAGCAGGACTGCCGTCCAGATGACGAGCGCGAGCGCGATCACGGACAAGCCGAGCAGGGAATCGTTGACCAGGTCGGCGACCGACGGGGAGAAGACCGCCGCGCCTTCCTCGCTGTACTCGAACGCCAGGTCCACGGACCACATGATGGCCGCGCCCCAGAAAAGCCAGCACAGCACACTGATCTTCATCCCGCGCAATGCGGCGGAGCAATACCAGAGGGCAGTGCTGAAAACGGCAGCGAAAGTCGTCAGGATCAGGCACATGGTTCAGCCCTCCGTCGCAGCGGGGGCAGGACGCTTCACGATCACCGACGCGGCGATCACCATCGCGATCCAAATGGCGAAGATCAGGACCGTCATCGCGACACCGACGGTCGCGATCTCGTGCAGGACTTCCGCCGTGTTGCCGTCGCGGACGCCGGTCAGGAACGGGAACTTGAAGATGATCTCACCGTGCCAGACGTGCTCGAACGCCAGCAGGATGCATCCGCCGAAGAAAAGCTTTTCGAGCCATCCGAGCTTCGTGGCCCAGCTGATGGTCCCCGGCTGCTCTGTTTTTTTTGCCGCGGCGTGGCGGACGATGCCGGTTGCGATTGCGGCGGCGAGAGGTGCGCTGAAACAAGCCATTTTCTTTCTCCTTTACGAAAAAAAGTGGTTGCATCCCCTTCTGGGAACAACATCCTTTCCCGGGATGCGTGAATAGGATAGTGCTTGGAATCGGGATGAAACGCTTCTGCATTTCCATCGGCTGCTACTGCCGTCCCGATTGCTATTCAACTATACTATATCCGCCGAACAAAAAAAGTCAAGCTTTTTCCGCATGTTTTCCCGATTCCGCTAAGAATTTCCTCCCCGGCGGCATCCAATTCATGAAACAAGTTTTTGAAACAAGCCTCTCACACAGGAAAGGAATCCGCCATGAACAAGACTTCTCTCTTCGCCGTCGTCTTCACCGCCGCCATGCTTTGCAGCATCCTCTCCATGCTCGCGAAACTGAGCGCCGCAGTCGAAACCGTCAACGCGTCTTTCCCCGCCGTCCTCTAACGGAAACGGAGCCGTTTTCATTCCCGCGCAAAAAAACTGCCGTTTTTTTCAAATTCCAACAAAAAGCCGCTAAGAAACAGGCTTCCGGCGCAGTCTAATTCGCAGAATGAAACCACTTGCAACCAACTTATTCGATTTGGAAGGACTCCAGCATGAATAAAATCACTTTCTTCGCGGCGGCATCCGCGGCCGCACTTCTCATCTCCGTCCCTGTTCTCGCGCAGAACGGACAGCCCGCCAACGGCAACGGCTTCGTCACGCTTGACCTCAACTGGGGCGGTCCCAATGCGCCCGCCGAAACCGGACTCGACGAAGACACCATGAAACAGATCCTCGAACGCGACCAGGCGCGTGTGAGAATGATCCAGGAACGCACCAAGGCAAAAGCTCCGGCGATCAAGCCCGAACTCCTCAATGACGACGCCCCGAAAGCAGACGAAAAGGAAGCGGACAAGACGGTAACGATTCCCGTCGCTCCGCCGGATTCCTCCCGCACACGCACGCTCTCCAGCGACCAAATGCGCCAGATCGTCGAACGCGACCGCGCCCGTGCCAAGGCGATGGGCGAACGCATCCGCGCCGCGCAGGCGGAAGCCGAGGCGGAAAAGTATCTTCAGGAACACCCCGTGGAATTCACGCCCGGCAAGACGCCCGAAGGCTGGTTCGACAACGTTCAGAAAGCCATCGACCTGGGCAAAAAGGAAAAGAAGCCCGTCCTCGCGCTCTTCACCGGGTCCGACTGGTGCCCGCCCTGCCAGAAGCTCGAAAAGAACATCCTGCTCCAGCCCGCGTTCAAGGAATTCGCAAAGAAGCACCTCGTCCTCCTGTTCCTCGACTATCCGCAGACCGCCAAGCTCGACGATAAGGTCAAGAGGCAGAACGACGACCTCGCGAAAAAGTTCTCCGTCGAAGGCTATCCCACCATCATCGTTCTCTCGCCCGACGGGCACAAGGCCGCATGGACCCACGTCGGCTACACCGCGCTCTTCCTCGAAGAACTTCAGAACGGCATCAAGGGGCTCGACAAGGACTTCCCCGAGACCGCCAAGGCAGTGAAAGAAGAAATGGAAGCCGACGCCAAGGCGAAAGCCGAGGAAAAGGCCGCGAAAGAGAAAGCCGAGCTCGAAGAATTTGAACGCCAGCAGAAAGAAGCCCAGCGCAACGCCGAACTGAATCCCTGGGGCGCCGGCCGACTCAACCGCAACATCCAGCCCTATCCCGAGCTGCTGCGCGAACTTGACAAGAACGGCCCCATCAAGGGTCCGGACGTCCTGCCCCACGGCGGACCCGCCCCGCTCCGCCCCTCAGTCAAGCTCGACTGACCTGACAGCCTGAAATCTGAACTCCCGACGAACCGGATGCTTCCCGCTCCGGTTCGTTTTTTTCGGCGCGCGCATTCCGTCGCCCCGCTCCTTGCGTTTCTCTCCTCGAATCCATCTCAAATATTTGCATGTTTTTTCGACTGTGAACTTGACTTTTTCCTGAGGATGTACTATAATAAAATGATGTTCGCATGAAGCGGCGCGACGCCGGTTCGTGCAACAGCCGCGGAAACGGGCCTTTCCCGCCAGCGGCTTCCGACGACACCATACAGGCAGGCACCCCGGACACTAGGAGGCTTGAAACACCATGAAACAGCTTTTGTTCACAACAGCGGCAATGCTGGCAGCGGCTGCGATGCCGCTTTCCGCCGCAACGGCAGCGGCCGGAACCGAAAAGGAAACGACCATGACGAAGACCACGACCACCACGGTCATCACGGAGACGGTCACCACGAAAGAAAAGGAAAAGTCCGAGTGGAAGCCGTTCAAGGTCTGCGTGCTGGATTTCACCGTCATCGACATCCCCGGCCAGAAGCGGTTCCTGGACGAGAAGAACAACCCCATCGTCATCCCGCCCCAGAACACGCTCAATGACGCCGACCACAGGACCATCAGCCCGTTCATGCAGGGATACGTGCGCATGATCGACGCCTGGGACAACTCCCGGACGAACGATGCGAACCGCGCCGCGCAGATCGACGACAACGTCTTCACGCGCGCCAAAGCGCTCGACCTGTACAACTCCGTCGTGAAAGGCGAGCCGCGCCCGACTGTGATCGGCGCGGAATACCTGAGCGCCTACCTTGGCCGCCACAACGACGTCTTCGGCTGCATGGACATTTCGCAGGTCGCCGCCGCCATGCAGAAAATCCAGAAGCAGGATGACTTCCCGAAGGACTTCATGCTCCGCATCGCGAAAGAAACCGGCGCCACGCACCTGATTTACGGCACCGTCTCCGACCTGACCCGGAAGAGCAATTCCTTCTCCGGCTACGGGATCCAGACGAACACCACCACCTACCAGCTCGACGTGATCGTGAAGATGATCGACCTGGTCGCCCAGCACTCCGTCTACAGCAACGTCTACACGGGCACCTACCGTGAACAGCGCCCCGTCAGCACGGAGCAGTTCGACAGCGACATCTTCCAGAGCCTCATGAAATCCGCGCTGGAGCAGGCCGCCGAAGACCTTTACGACGTCTGCAAAGAGGGACGCAAGAACAAGGTCACCGTGACCCCGATGCCCTACATGGTCACGGTCACGTCCGCCAACGCCCCCGGCGCCGCGGTCTATGCGGACGGCGTCATGGTCGGCGCAGCCGGCGAGGCGTTCCCCCTCCCCGCGGGCAAGCACAAGATCGAGATCAAGGCAGACGGCTTCAAAACCAAGGCGATCGAACTGGACGTGAAGTCCGACCAGGCCGTCACTGCCACACTGGAAAAATCGGAAGAATAACGGAGAAAGGACCACTACGATGAACCTGAAGAAAACCCTCTTTACACTTGCCTGCATCGCATTCTCCGCCGCGGCTTTCGCCGCGGACAAGCTCGCCATCGCCGAACCCGTCGGAAAGGGCGGCGTCCCCGCTGCCGACATCGAAGCGTTCTGGGGCATCCTGGAGACCAGCGTCCAGTCCGACGAATATACTCTGGTCTCCCGCGGCGCATTGAAGCAGATGCTGACGGAAATCGGGCTCACTACGAGCTCCGACCTCGTGAACCTGAACTCCACCCAGAAAGCCAAGCTCGGCCAGGTCGAGGGCGTGAAATACATCCTCGTCTCCGAAATCGGCAAATTCGGCACCCGCCTGAACTGCACCATGCGCATCCTCGACGCCACGACCGGCGAAATCGACCAGGCACGCACCGCGAACCTCCGCGTCAAGGACCTGGACGAGCTCGCCGACGAGATCGAAGCCGCGCTGAAGACCATGCTCTCCGACGACAAGGCTCTCCACAGATCCGCCATCCTCGCCCCGGTCATCAAGGTCACCGCGCCATCCTACCTTGCCGACGACTTCAACGTCCGCCTCGAGAACTCCATGCTCGAGAAAGGGCTGAAGCTCCAGAACCTGAAGTCCGTCGCGAAGATCCTGAAGAGCAACGACCTCGACAACCTCTACGAACTCGAGCCGAAGATGTACGTGAAAGTCGGCAAGCTCCTCGAAGTCGAGCTGCTGATCCAGGCCACCATCACGCGGTTCGAGATCGAAAGGATCGCCTACAACGTCGCCGAAACAGGTGCAAGGGGATTCCGCTACATCGGAAATCTCGAGGGCAGCGTGCACATCGTCTCCGCCCAGACCGGCGAGACCCTCGGCAGCGTCCCGTTCGAGGAACGCATCAATTTCCGCGACCTGCCCATCTCCATGACCCGCGACTGGACCGTCGACGACTACGGCAAGTACCTCATCAAGACCATCATCCCGGAAAAGATCGTCCCGGGCATCATGAAGTCCCCCGCGTTCAAGGACAAAGCCGAAGCCAAGGCGGAAGAAAAGCCAGCCGCCGAAACGAAACCCGACGTAAAACCGCTGGAAAACGTCAGGGACTGACCTCGCAATGGATTTCCGAAGCGTCCTGTCCATCCTCTTTCGCCGGCTGCTTCCCGCCGCCGCGGGCATCCTCCTCGCGGGATGCTCCAGCGTCGTGAACTCGCATTCGCAGAAAGAAGATATGATGAAGGACTATCTGGCAGGAGACAACGAATCCGCGCTGGACGAGATCGAGCACAAGCTGCGCGAGCCCGCGTGGTACAATTCCTCGGTGGTCAACACCGGCGACGAGCTCATGTGGCGGCTGGAATCCGGCAGCATGAACTTTCACATCGGCAATTTCCAGGAGTGCATCGATCAACTCAAGATCGCCGAACACCTGATCGAGGAATACGACGAACGCGCTTCGCTCAGTGCGCGCGATATCGGCGCCGAGACCGGAGCCGCGCTCACGAACCTCAACGCCCTGCCCTACCGCGGGTTCTGCCGCGACCGCATCGCGCTGGCAGTCTACAAGGCGCTCGCCTACCTCGGGACTGGCAACGAAGAGGCGTTCCACGCCCAGATCCGCCGCCTCCGCAACGAGCAGAAAAAGGTCCAGGACGACTACAGCGAATTTTTCGAGCAGGAAAAGGCACTCCTTGACAAGGAAAAGAAAAACAACCCCGAGGCCGCGAAGAAGACCGAAGCGTCCGGAAGCGTGTCAAAGCTCGCCGGGAGCCCCGACAATGCCGCGTTCAAGAACGGCCTGAACAACGTCAAGAAAGTCGCGAACAAGGGCTACGGCAACTTCCTCAACCCCGCCGCGATCTTCCTCTCCGGGCTCGGATCCATCCGCGACGGCAACTACGACAACGCACGCATCGACTTCCAGCACCTCTGCGAAGCCCTGCCGAACAATCCGCTGTTCCGCCAGTACTATGTGACCGTGCTGAAAAAGGCGGGACGCGACGTACCGGACAACCTGGCGGACGTGGAGCCGTTCGACTTCCCGCTGGACGAGAACTGCGTATACGTGATCTTCGCGAACGGCCGCAGCGCCGCGTTCGAGCAGATTTCCATCTACTTCCCCATCATGACCGCCTGGCCGATGTGCGAATTCTACGACGCGCCGTTCAAAAACCTCGAAGCCGAGGCTGTCGGAAAACATTACACCACCATGGCGCTGGCAGACATGGACGGCATCCTCGCGCAGGAGTTCGACGAACGCCTGCCGGGCATGGTCACACGAATCGTCCTGAACACACTCATCAAGGAAGGCGCCTACTACACTGGCATTGCCGTCATCGCCGCGCAGAAGGACATGGACCCGACCGTCCAGGCGGTCGCGCTGGCGAGCGTCGCCGTGGGCGGCGCCGTGTACCGGGCGGCAATGAACACGGCGGACACCCGGAGCTGGGAGATCCTCCCGAAGGAATTCCAGCTCACGCAGCTCCCCATGCCGCCTGACAAGAGAATCAGACTGAAACTCAACGGCGGGCTCTCGGTCTCCCAGACGCTCATGCTGCCGGAAGACTGCCGGTCCGCCATCATATTCGTCGATGCACCCAGCGCGCAGAACGTGGCGTTCCACGTCCTGCCGATGAAAACCAAATGAGGAGAAAGACCATGAAAAAAATAAGCCTGTTCGGCTGGTTCGCCGCCGCGCTCCTGCTGGCCGCCTGCCAGAACACCGTGAACACGGTCGAAAACGCGGACAAGAACATGACGCCGAACACGATTTCGGATTCCAGGTTCGTCACGGACGGGTTCCTGAAGAGACGCCTGGCGCTCCAGAGCCTCACCACCGGACGCACCGCGGACGGTTTCATGCGCGCCCAGCTCGAAGTCGTCAACGTCCGCACCGGCGCTTTCGCGCAGGCATGGAGCGACATCACGGGCGAAAACCCGTACAAGATCCGCTACAGGTTCACCTGGTTCACCGAGGACGGCATGGCGGTGAACAACACCGTCCTCGCCGACTGGCAGGATGCCACGATCATCCCCGGCGAAACGCTCTTCCTCCAGTCCGTCGCCCCATACAAGAACTGCAACGATTTCAAGATCAGCCTCAGAGAGGCAGACTAACATAAAGGACCCAGCCCTATGAACACCCGTATCCTGGCAATCGGTATCTCCGCCGCCGCGGCTATCCTGCTGACGGCATGCGGAGGCACCAGCACCGTCATCTACGACCCCGCCACAACAAAGACAGGACTCCGCGAGACCCGCAATGTCTCCAGCGAGGAAATGCGCGAGGTCACCATTGCCGCCGTCCAGGGCGCCATGACCAACGCCAAGTTCACGTCCTTCCTGAAAAAGTACCAGCAGGAAAAGGGCGACCCCGACGCGATCCCCGTGCTGAAGCTCGACAAGACCATCAACGACACCGACGATCCCGACCTGAACACCTCCGAAATCACCGACATGCTCTTCGAAGAGCTCCTGAACTCCGGCAAGGTCGACGTCACCATGGCAGAGGGCGCGGGCCGCACGCAGGCGATCGCCGCTTCCCGCGACCTCGAATACGACGAGAACTTCGACCAGAGCACCGTCGCCAAGCGCGGCACGCTCCAGGCCGCACGCCTCGTCCTCCGCCCGAAAGTCACGTCCAACACCGTGCGTGACGGCAATACGCAGGCCGTGACCCGGACGTTCGTGCTGGAAATGGCGGACGTCCAGACCGGACTCGTGATGTGGAAGTTCACCAAGCAGCTCGCGTTCATGAAGAAGAAAAGCTCCGTGGGCTGGTAATCCCGTTTCACACGCAACCACGGCCGGACGGCCCGCCGCATGCGCGATCCAGCGGCGAGCCCGAACGGCGTCATCATGAGGAACCCCGATCCCATGCGCAAACTCATCCTTTCCGTCCTGTCCGCCGCCGCGGCGCTCGTCCTCGGCGCGTGCACGAACTTCGCCACGTTCGATTACTCCGCCGCCCCCGGGACCCTGGCGAAGTTCCGCGAGGCCGGCTCCGCCACGAAGTCGGTCGCCGTCATGCCGTTCATGGACCAGCGCGGCACGAAATACTTCGATCCGGCGCAGGCAGACCAGGCAGCCGACCACCCAGCGGGCGACCACGGCTCGTTCTTCCTGGGCTTCATCCCGCTCATGCCGTTCGGATACGTTGAGAAAGAGCAGCCCGAGAACAGCGAGGACTTCGTTTCCCTCGGCCGCTTCCACTTCGACGTCCAGAACGACCTCGCGCAGGCCGCTTTTGCCAGCCTGAAGAGCTCCAACCTCTTCTCCTCCGTCAAGCGTGCGAACAATGCCGCGCAGGCGGCCGACGCCGACTACATCTGGCGCGGCTCCGTGACCAGCACGTTCTACCGCGGCCGCATGTTCTCCTACGGCATCACCTACATGTTCTCGCATATCCTGTGGATAGTCGGCGTCCCGAGCGGAAGCTCGACCAACGAGCTCGCGGTGAAGTTCGAGCTGGTGGACCGCGCCAGCGGCGAAGTCGTCTGGGAATACAGCTACTGCGACAGCGATTACCTCAACCACTGGATTTACGCCCGCGTCGGCAAGGACGTCAGTCTGTATCCCCAGCTGATGAAGCAGGCCATGAACGGCGCACTGTACGACCTCTCGCAGAAAATGCCCGACTTGTGAGGAACACCCCACGTTAGACGGGAACAACATTTCCTGAGACAGTTCGCCCCCGGGATCCGATATGGACCGCCGGGGGCTTTTTCTAGCCGGGCATGGCGGCTCCGCGGAGCGAAGCCGCCGGATGGATCGTCAGCCTCAGAGCGAGGCGAGGATGCCGTTCGTGCGGGCGGCTTCCGTCTCGAACACGGCTTCCGTGGTGCTCCCGAGGAATGCACCGGCCGCGGAGAGAGCGTTGAACTGTTCCGACTTGTCGCTGCCGAACTTGAGCGTGACTTTGTCCGCGGCAACGCCGGAGACCGTGACGCTGTTGTTGCCGTCAGCGTAGGTCAGCGTTTCCGCGTTCCAGTTCGCGATGTCGCCGGATTCGAACCACAGCGTGACCGAACCGTCCGCGAACTGTTCCACCGTGTCAGCGCCCCAGTTTTCCCCGAACGTGAAGACGTCGTTTCCGCCGCCGCCGCCATGGAGCACGTCGTTGCCCGCGCCGCCCGCGATCACGTCGTCGCCGCTGCCGCCCGCGATCCGGTCGTTCCCGGCGTCGCCGAACAGGCTGTTGCCGCCGGACGCGCCCCAGAGCACGTCGTCGCCGTCGCCGCCGCGCACGGTCATCCCGGCAAGTTCGGCGGTGTAGCGTTCACTCGTCATGTCGACCACGTCGTCGCCCGCGCCCGCCCGGACTTCGCGGATGAGGTTGAGGCGCGCGGAATCGCCGAATTCGGAATAGATGTCGTCCATGAAGAGCGCGTCGCCGTTGTCCGTGTCGGAAAGGTACAGGATGTTCGCGTCGGACGCCGAACCGGAGAACGTGTCGCGGACGCGGTTTTTGCCCGCGATGGCAACGCATTCACCGGTGATAAGGTTTCTTGCCTGATATTCCGCGGTCCACACGTCATTGGCGCTGACCTGGGCGAAGAAGACGTCCGCACGCCCGTTCGCGCCGGATGCGACCTGGCGGGGCGAAGCATCCGCGTCCGTCCACGAGGCGGAATCCGCCGTGAACGCGCCGTCCGCCCGTGCAGTCCGGCAGGAGTAATCCCCCGCCCTGCCCGCGACGTCGAACGCCGTGCCGTCTGTGGCGATGCGGATGGCGGCGTCGAACGAGCCGCCGGACGCGATTTCGACCAGAAATCCCGCTTCGGGGGCGGCATCGTCGGTCCAGACCAGGATCGAACCGTCTTTTGAGACGGCTGGCACGAGGTTTTCGAGGGCTTCAGTCTTGACGGAGAGTGCGCCCTCGGCTTCTTTCAGCCTGAGCACGGTCTCCCCGGCGACCGCAAGGTCGTTCCCGATGACGCCGCCGTCCAGCGTGAACGAATCGGACGACGCGACGTCGCCGAGCTTGACCGACAGGCTGCCGCTGAACGTCCCGGCGGAAGCGGCGAACGCTGCCCCGGACGAGGCGGCTTCCGCTGCAAGCTTCAGCAGGTATGTCCCGGATCCGCTGAACTTGCCGAGGTCGTCGACCAGGGCGTTGTCCCCGCCCGAAACGCTGAACGTGATCTTCCCGTCGTTGACGACGTCCGCGGCGAGCTTGTTCGCGCCGGCGAACGCCAGGGAACCGCCGTTGAACACCGTGTCGGACTCCGTGGCGAGCGTCACGTCTTCCAGCTTCATGTTGCCGTCGTTGTAGACCGCGCCGCCCTGCCGGGCGGCATTGCCGCTGAACGTGCAGCCGGAAATCGTGACCACTCCGTTGGGTCCGTAATCGGTCCAGTTGTTCCAGATCGCGCCGCCCTGCGCCGTCGTGGCGCCGCCGTTTCCGGTGAACATGCACCCGCTGATGTCGAGCGGAGCGGCAGAATAGGAATGGGAGATGGCGCCGCCGTAAAGGGCGGTGTTGGACGTGAATTCCGCATCGGAGATCGCGGTGGCGTTTTCCAGGTAATCCCATATGGCGATGGCGCCGCCGTCATTGGCCGCGGAATTCGAGGTGAATATGCCCCCGGCCACGGCCATGGTGCCCCAGCTCTGGCAGATCGCGCCGCCGGCATAGCCCGCGGTGTTGCCGGAGAACTCCGCGCCGATGACCGAGATCGCTTCCTCTGTGACGACCTGGATGTAGAGGCCGCCGCCCGCATAGGAAGCCGTGTTATTCAGGAACGCGGCATCCTTGACCGTGAAGTCGGCGGTCCCCGCGGCTCCATACTCGATGAACGTGGCGACCGCGCCGCCGGAGAACGCCGTGTTCCCGGTGAACGATCCGCCTGTGACGGTCATCGTGCCGTTGTCCGTATTGGCGATGGCGCCGCCGAACGCCCTGGACTTGAAAGGATCCGTTTCCTCGTCGGTGACCTTATTCCCGGTGAAAACCGAGTTCGAAACGGTCATCGAAGCGTAATTGTAGATCGCGCCGCCCTGATAGTCCGCGGCATTGTCGCTGAACGTGCTCCCGGTGACAGCTGCCTCGCTGACCAGCTTATTGAACGTATCGCTGTAGATTGCGCCGCCGCTGCGGGAGTAGTTCCCGCTGAACGTGCTTCCGGTGATGGACGCCGTCGCGCCGTTGTGGAGCTCGACCGCGCCGCCGGCGTTCCCGGTCGGATGATCCGAGGTGACGTCACCGGACGTGAAGTTTCCGGTGAAGAGCGTCCCGGTCACGGTCAGCGTGCCGGAATTCTGCTGGATCGCGCCGCCGAAATACGCCGAATTGCCGCTGAACGTGCCGCCGGTGACCGTGTTCGTGGAGTACAGCAGCGCCAGCGCGCCGCCCGCCGCTCCGGACAGGAAACGCCCCTGCTCCGTTGTGCCCTCTGGGGGAAACTCCGTCCCGTCCGCACAGTTGCCGATGAAAAGGCTGTCCGTAACCGACAGCGTGCCGCAGTACGTCTCGATCGCGCCGCCGTGTCCCAGCCAGCCGCCGGAGGGGTTGACCGCGCAATTGGTAAACGTGCCGCCTGTGATGAGGAGTGCGCCGGTCCCGGCAGCCGTGTAGTCCGAGGAGGTCAGGCAGATCGCGGCGCCGTAGTAGCCCCGGGCGTTTTCGCAGAGCGGAGACCCGCTCAGCGTGCCGCCGTTGACGTTGATGTTCGTCACTTTGCCGCCCGCGTCGACGGAGATGTACCCATCCGCCATCACTTCGATGAAAGTCAATGAGGCGTCCTTGCCTGCTAACGCGGTGTCGTAATCCTTTTTTTCGACCGTCACGTCCTCGTATTCGACGTAGGTCCCGATGGTAACGCCGTTGACGGAAGCGCTTTCGAGCTTGAGTTCGTCGTCCAGGAACAACTGGACAAGACCGTCTTTGTAATTCGTTTCGACCATGCTGCGATCCTTTCTTTTTGCGCCGGAACGCAGATACGACGAAATACGCGGGCAGGCTCAGTCCGCAAAAGCGGGACCGTGCCGGTCCGAATGCTTCCCCGTCTTGTGTTTCGGGCACAATTCCGCCGTCCGGCGGAGGGAACTTGAACGGATCGGGGATCTGGCTCGCCGCACCTTTGCGGCTCACAGTTGCGCGACAGTCCGTGAATCTCACACGGTTCACCCGGGTTCCGTCCGGTTAATGTTTTACGTAATAATATACCATTCATGCCGCATTTGTCAAATCAAATCCGCCTGACAGCCGGACGCGATCCCCCGGCGGGAGAATAGCCGAAAAACGCCGCAAATAATCGCCGCCGCGGTTGAAATCGGAGCTCCCTGCATTATATTAAGATATAAACTGATCAACGGAAACGATTCCACCGGCCCGCCCAAAGCGGGGCCAGAAAGGATTTTACAGCATGCGTTCGGGATTCATTCACAAGGGCCACGTGCTGACGTTTTTCGGCGCGGCCGCGCTGTTCGCCGGAGCCATGAACCAGGGATGCGTCAGCGATTCCACGGAAACTGCCGCCGCCCCGTCGGTCAAACCTGTGACGGCGTCCGTGCAGGAGATCAAGACGCTCGACTTCAAACGGAAAAACGACCCCGATTACGTTCAGGTCGCACTCCCGCACACCATGAACGCCAAGAACGGCACGGGCGTGATCCCGCTCGAACGCGGCGAGGCTTATTACCGCTATGCGCTGGACCTGAAGGAATCCGACCTCGCCAAGGACTACATCCTCCAGTTCGAGCAGGTCGGCCAGACCTCCGAAGTCTCCCTGAACGGCACGCTCCTGCACACGAACAAATGCGGCTACACGCCGTTCGCCGTGAAGCTGGACGGGCTCAAGGCAGGCAAAAACGAAGTCGTGATCCATACGGACAACCGCAATAACAACAATATGATCCCGAACAGCGGCGACTTCAATTTCTGCAACGGCGTCTACGGTCGCGCCTACCTGCTCAGCGGCAACGTCTATTTCGATCCGCAAGTGTACGGCATCGACAAGATGCACGTGATCCCGCTCTCCGTCAGGCAGGACAAAGTCCGTTTCGCCATCGCCACATCCGTCTTCAGCAACGCCGTCGAGGGCGAGGCGTCTGTCGTGACGACGCTGAAAGACGCTGAGGGCGGCGTGGTCCTGACGCAGGCATCCCCGCTCGCCGTCGCGCCCGGCGGCAACGCGTTCTACCGCGAATACACGTTCGACTTCCCCATCCTCTGGCAGGGCAAGGAGAACCCGTACCTCTACACGGTCGACGTGCAGCTCGCCATGAACGGGGAACAGCTCGACGCCATCAGCATCCCCTATGGATTCCGCGACATCCAGCTGCCGTACAGCGCCAAGGACAACCTGCTGCGCCTCAACGGCAAGAAAGTCAGCCTCCGCGGCGTCTCCTACCATCAGGACTCCCCGGACGTCGCCGTCGCCATGACCGACGAGGACCGCCACCGCGACCAGGAGATCATGCTGGAGCTCGGCTTCAACTGGCTCCGCTGCGCCCACTATCCGCACAACGTGAAGGAATTCGCCGACTACGACCGCATCGGCATGATGTGCCAGACCGAGATCCCGTGGGTCAACGGCTTCACGAACTCGCCCGAATTCGAGAAGAACGTCATGCAGTTCACGCACGACATGATCAACAACCTCTACAACCATCCCAGCATCATCCTCTGGGGTCTCTCCAACGAGATCTTCTACTCCTGGAGCGGCGAGGAATGCGTCCGCGTCCACAATGACGCCTACACCCTCGCCCGCCGCCTCGACCCGTACCGCCCAGTCGGACACGTCGAACGCGAACAGGAAGTCCGCAACGGCGCCAGCAACGGCCTCATCTCCGACTGGTTCGGCAACAACACCTACCCCGGCTGGTACTCCCCGACCACGTTCGAAAACACAAAGGACGGCGTGACCGACACGCAGGTCCTTGCGAAGTTCTATCTCCACGGCATCACGGAGTACGGCTACGGCGGAAACCCGTTCCAGCACAATTCCGACTTCATGACGCTCCACCCGAAGAGCAAGAACAACCGGACCGGCACCAGCAACGACACCGGCGGCTGGCTCCACCCCGAGGAATACCAGACCCTCGGTCACATCTATTCCTGGAACAAGATCGCCGGCACGCCCGAGGGACGCCGCATGACGTTCACCTCTCTCTGGATCCTCTTCGACTTCGCAGTCGGCAGCCGCAACGAGGGCGACACCCCCGGCATCAACGACAAGGGCCTCGTGACGCGCGACCGCAAGACACGCAAGGACGCGTTTTATTTCTACAAGTGCATCTGGAACCCCGAAAACGAGGTGCATATGATGTCGACGCGCTGGAAAGAACGCGACACTCCGGACATCACCATCACGGCGTTCAGCAACGGCGATTCCGTCGAGCTCTACCGCAACGGCAGGCTGGTCCAGACGCTCAACAACCCCACCGACACCATCAACAACGTCGTCTGGACGTTCGATCCCGTCCCGTTCTCCGAGGGCGCGAAGAACGGCACGCCCGACACATTCAAGGTCATCGGCTACCGCAACGACAGGAAGATCGGCCAGCACACCGGATACTTCACCACCACGGCAAAATGATCCCGGCGGACCGCGGGGCAGCGCCTGCAACAAGCCGCCCCCGAACGGGATTCAATAAACATAAAGGACACTGCATGAAAATCCTCGTCACCGGCGGAGCCGGATATATCGGAAGCCACACCTGCGTCGAACTGCTCAACAAGGGCATGGACGTGGTCGTCATCGACAACCTCGACAATTCCAGCGCGGAATCGCTGAACCGCGTCGAAAAGATCACCGGGAAGAAGATCGCGTTCTACCAGGCGGACGTCCGCGACCGCGCCGCGCTCGAACGCATCTTCACCGAGCACAAGATCGACTGCACCATCCACTTCGCCGGGCTGAAGGCCGTCGGCGAATCCGTCGCGAAGCCGCTGGAGTACTACGACAACAACCTGAACTCCACGATCACGCTCGCCGAAACGCTCCGCAAGTTCAACTCCAAGAAGATCGTCTTCTCCTCCTCCGCCACAGTCTACAACGGCGCGAACAAGATGCCGCTCGCCGAGGACAGCATCACCGGCGGCTGCACCAATCCCTACGGCTGGACCAAGTACATGTCCGAGCAGATCCTCCGCGACCTCGCGAAAGCCGATCCCGAGTTCACCGTGGTCCTGCTCCGCTACTTCAACCCTGTCGGCGCGCACGCCAGCGGCCTCATCGGCGAAGACCCGCGCGGCATCCCGAACAACCTCATGCCGTTCATCTCCCAGGTCGCAGTCGGACGCCGCGACCACCTGAACGTCTTCGGCAGCGACTACGACACCCCGGACGGGACCGGCGTGCGCGACTACATCCACGTGGTCGACCTCGCGCGCGGACACGTCGCCGCCATCGACTTCATGAAAGATGTCAAGGGCGAATTCGTGTTCAACCTCGGCACCGGCGTCGGCTACAGCGTGCTTGACATGGTCAAGGCGTTCGAGAAAGCTAACGGCATCAGGATCCCCTACGAACTCGTCGACCGCCGTCCCGGTGACCTCGCCACCTGCTACTCCACCCCCGCCAAGAGCGAAAAGGTCCTCGGCTGGAAAGCCGAGTTCGGGCTGGAGGACATGTGCCGCGACTCATGGAACTGGCAGAAGAACAATCCCAACGGATTCAACAAGTAATTTTTGCCACCTCGAAACAATACGTTTTATTAACACCTTCAACCAGTTGAAAGAAAAAGATTTGCAGAAAGATTCAGTTGTCAGGTTTTATTTGACAACTGAATCCGGAATCAAACCGCGTTCGATTCGAGCAGTCCCCGGAACCGGAATAAAAACGAAATACCACTAACTGGATCAGGTGGACGAATATGAGAGAACTGGTTTTTGCAACCGTGATAGACGGGATCGTGACGTTTGTCCTTTTTCTCATCTACCAGAACGAACAGGAAATACGCGGCCGTCTGCTGCCGTTATGCGTTCTGACTTTGCTGCATGCGCTCCTGTATCCTACGATGATGCTCTGTTATGCGCTCCATGCGACGTTTTTTGAGGAAAACAACATTCTGTGGGGCATCTACCTTTTCTCCACTCCGGTCCTGTTGGTTTTTATCATTATGTATTCGATCATGCTGTCGAATCAATCCCGCATGACCCGCCTTCTGGAAATCTCTACCGTCATTTTCATCGTCAACCTTGTCGTTCAGGCTTTGTTCGCCTTTCTCGCCTGGGTGTGCGGAGAAGGCTGATGAGATTCTATTCTGAATAACCTATGGTGTTTCTCATGACAAAACAACACATCCTTTCCGCCGCGATCCTCGCGTTCGCCGCGCCGGTCCTTTTCTCCTCATCGTCCGCCGCCGAGGCTCAGTTCATGCACCCGGACGCCGAGGTTCAGAAAACGTATCCGACCATCTCGAAATTCAACGCCGGGCGCGCGCCCTCCGAACGCATTCTGAAGCGCGGCGACCACGACATCTACGCGATCCTGCACTTCGGCCCGAACACGTTCTACGACAAGGAATGGGGATACGGCGACGAGGACCCGCAGCGCTTCGCCCCGACCGAGTTCGACGCCGAGCAGATCGTGAAAGCGTGCAAAGACGGTGGCATCACCGGCATCATCATCGTCTGCAAGCACCACGACGGACTGTGCCTGTGGCCGACGAAGACCACCGAACACAACATCACGAAGACGAAATTCCGCGACGGCAAGGGCGACTATGTGAAAGAGATGTCCGACGCCTGCCGCAAGTACGGACTCGATGTCGGGTTCTACGTCTCCCCGTGGGACCGCAACAACCCGAAGTACGGCACGCCTGACTACCTGCCCATCTTCCGGGAACAGCTCCGCGAGATCCTGACCAACTACGGCCCGGCGTTCGAACTCTTCCTCGACGGCGCGAACGGCGGTGACGGCTACTACGGCGGCGCGCGCGAACGCCGCAACATCGACCACCGCACGTACTACGACTGGGTCCACACCTGGCAGCTCGTCCGCGAACTTCAGCCCGGCGTGGCAATCTTCAGCGACGTCGGTCCGGATGTGCGCTGGATCGGCAACGAACAGGGCTTCGCCGGAGAAGAGAGTTTCGGCTCATTCACGCCTCACGCGCCGCGGGGACAGCGCGGCGAGCCCATGCCAAGTTTCTGCGAGTTCTCCGAGAATCCGAACGGACAGAAAGACGGCGTGTTCTTCATGCCCGGCGACTGCGACGTGGCGTTCCGTCCCGGCTGGTTCTACCACAGCAACGAGGATAACGCCCAGAAGAGCGTGGCGCACCTCGTCCGCATCTACCTGGGGTCGGTCGGCTGCGGCGCCTACATGAACCTCGGCATGGCGCCGGACAAGCGCGGCCTGATCCACGAGAACGATGTGAAAAGACTGAAGGAGTTCAAGGCCGCCATTGATTCGCTGTACGAAAACAAGGTCTTCGGCGACGAAGTCAAGCTGGAGAACGGCGTCGGCACGGTCGAGTTCGGCGGCACGAAGAAGCTGAACTTCCTCAAGATCGCCGAATTTCTCTCCACCACGCAGGGGGAGCTCGTCTCCGGCTACGAGATCGACGTCCGCCGGAATGGCCAGTGGTCAACCGTGCTCACGGGACAGGCGATCGGACTGAAACGCCTGAAGCCGATCCCGACGCAGGATTGCGACGCGATCCGCATCCGCATCACGGAAAGCTCCGCGCCAGTCGACAAGCTCAAGTTCTCCGGCTATCTCGCCCCGGAACACCTCATCGGCGTCAGCTCGGCGAGTGCCGAATAACCTCAAATAAAGAGCGTGGTGCCGCTGGACTTCACGAGCTCGGCGAACGTCGCGACGCCCGCCACCTCGTCGACGTCGTTCAGCTCCTCGCGCGTAATCCCCATCACGTCCATCGCCATGTCGCAGGCGATGAAGCGTACGCCCGCCTCGCGCGCCGACCGGATCAGTTCCGGCAGGCTCAAAACGTGCTTTTTCTTCATGACGGACTTCATCATCGCGCCGCCCATGCCCATCATATTGAGCTTGGAGAGCGCGAGTTTTTCCGGTCCTGTCGGGAGCATGAACCCGAACATCCGCGAGATGAGATCTTTCTTCACCGCGGGCGCGGGATTCTTGCGGAGGATGCTCAGTCCCCAGAACGTGAAGAACACGCTGACCTGCATCCCGGCGGCGGCCAGTCCGTTCGCCAGGATCATCGCCGCCATCGCGCGGTCGAAATCATTGCTGAACACCACAAGCGCGGCAGACTGGCCCGCCTGCGAGTTCCCCTGCCCCGCAGGGAGTTTTTCCACAGGCTGTGCCAAGCCGCTGACGACGTCGGCTTCGATCCAGGTCTCGACGCGGGCGAGGTTCCGCACGGCGCATCCCGCGCCTTTCGCCCAGTTCTGCAAATCGCCCTCGAACGTCGATGCCGCGAGCAGATGGACGCCGCCGCCCGGCGGAACGTCTTTCATCGCGGCTTTCAGCTTCACGACCGGGCCGGGACACGGCAGTGTTCGCACATCAAGCTTTTTGAATTCGGCTGAAGTGGCGGCAGGCGCGGCGGATGCTATCGCCGCCCCCTGAACAACCGGTTTCTTCGGCTCGTGGTGGAACATCTTCCACGCGAGCCAGCCGCCGGAAAGATTCGCGGCGCGGAATCCGTTCTGCTTCAGGATGCGTTCGGCGAGATAGCCGCGCAGCCCCACCTGGCAGTAAGCCACGACCGGACGCGACTTGTCGAGTTCGCCCAGACGGTCCCGGAGCTGCCCGAGCGGGATATTGACCGCGCCGGGAACCGCGCCGAGGCTGTGTTCGTCCGGTTCGCGGACATCAACGATCTGCGCGTCCTGCGGGATCGCGTCGGCATACACCACGTCGCTTTTCCCGGTCAGGATATCCTCCGCCACGAACCCTGCAAAGTTCACCGGATCCTTCGCGGAGCTGTACGGCGGCGCATAGGCGAGTTCCAGTTCGCCCAGCTGCGGCGCCTTCAGGCCGTTGCGCATGGCCTGCCCGATCGTGTCGATGCGCTTGTCGACGCCTTTCGCGCCCACGATCTGCGCGCCGCAGATCGTGCCGTCGTCCCCGAAGATCAGCTTCAGCGTCAGGCGCGCCCCGCCCGGATAGTACGAAGCGTTCGACGCGGGATGGATGTAAAGTTTGCGGTACGGCTTTCCCATGTCTTTCAGGCGGCTCTCGGTCAGGCCGACCGAACCCGCGCTCAAGTGTCCGACTTTCACGATGCTCGTGCCGAAGCTCCCCCGGTACGCCGACTGCCCGCCGCAGATGTTGTCCGCAGCGATCCGTCCCTGTTTGTTCGCCGGACCGGCAAGCGGGATGGCGGTTTTGCCGCCGAAGACAGGCTCCACGACTTCGACCGCGTCGCCCGCGGCGTAGATGTCCGGGTCGGATGTCCGCAGATGTTCGTCCACGACGATGTGTCCGCGCGGGCCGCACTCCAGCCCGGCTTCCGCAGCGATCGCGGTGTTCGGGCGCACGCCGGTCGACACGATCACGAGGTCCGTTTCGATCTTCGCCCCGTCGTCCAGCTCGACCTCGACGCAGTCAAGATGCTCATGATACGCCTTGACCGTACGCCCGAACCGGACTTCGATCCCGATCGCCGCCAGCTCGTCCGAAAGCGCCCCTGCCATTTCCGCGTCGATCGTCGGCAGGACATGTTCCCCGCGCTGGATCACGGTCACGGAGAGGCCGCGTTCCCGCAGGTTCTCCGCCGCCTCAAGCCCGATGAACCCGGCGCCGACGATGACGGCGCGTTTCGCCCCGGGCAGGCGCTTCAGCGCGCGGTCCATGTCGCGGATCGTCCACAGATGCGTCACGTGGGGATATTCGGCCTCGGGGAAAGCCTCTCCAGCCGGGGTCGCGCCGACCGCCAGCAGAAGCTTGTCGTAGGGTTCGGTGTATTCCCCGTCCGCCCGGCGGATCGTCAGAGTCTTGTTCGCGCGGTCGATCTTCACCGCCTCGTTTCCGGTGCGCACGTCCACGCGGAACCACGACGCGAATTTCTCCGGGGTCATGACGAGCAAGTCGTCGCGGTCCGGGATGACTCCGCCCAGATGGTATGGCAGCCCGCAGTTCGCGTAGGAGATGAACGCGCCTTTTTCGAGCAGGATGATTTCGGCGGATTCGTCCAAACGGCGCAGACGCGCCGCGGCGCTGGCTCCGGCGGCGACGCCGCCTACGATGATGACTTTCATAGATCGCCCCCTCCTTGGTCGGGCTGCATGTATTCGAATGGAAAAGTCCCTGGTCTTCTTGTTCTTCGGTTTGTAATATACCCCGAAGCCGTCGCTTTATCAAGCCGGATTTGCTCTTTTTACGATCTCTTCCCGTTTTTTCATTCCGTTTTTTTGAAAAAGTTATAAAATATTGTTTCTATCGCTTGATTTTTCCTGTTTTTACGTTAAATTAACAGCAATAACGCATCAATTCAACGAAACATTCTTACGTAAAGGACCCCACTGTCCATGAAGAAACAGAAGACCACGCTCCGCGACATCGCAAAAGCCGCCAACGTCTCCATGATGAGCGTCTCCCGCGCCCTCCGCGGCGGGGTCGGCGTGAGCGGCGAACTCCGCACGCGCATTACGCGCCTGGCAGAAGAGCTGGGCTATGTGCCGAACCGCCTTTCCTACGAGCTGGGCCAGCAGAAGAACACCATGACGGTCGGCGTGGTGATCCCGCATTTCGGCAACTCGTTCTTCACCAGCATCCTGCAGCAGATCGAATCCACGCTTTTCACGCACGGCTACCGCATCCTCCTCGCATGCAGCTTCAACAACCCGATCAAGGAATTCCACGACATCTCCGCCCTGCTGGAACGCCAGGTGGACGGCATCATCTGGGCCCCGGTCGTGTACGACGAGGGACGCCGCGCCGCCGAGCTCATCATGAAGCAGAACTGCCCGCTGGTCTTCATCGACCGCAAGATACCCGGCATCAACACCGACTCCGTGGTCGTGGACGACCGACACGGCGCGCTGTCCGCCATGCGCCACCTGACCAGCATGGGACTCCGCAAGATCGCGTACTTCGGCGCGCGGCTGGATTCCTACGTGACGCAGGAACGCCGCTCAGGCTACCTGGCGGGGCTGCGCGAGGCGGGGATCGAAGTGCACGGCGACTGGATGTTCCGCACCGGCAACGACATGATCGCGGGCCAGAGCGCGGTGTCCCAGCTGCTGGAACAGAAAGAGCAGGTCGAGGCGATCTTCTGCTTCAACGACATGCTCGCGGTCGGCACGGAGCTGGAGCTCCTGAACCGCGGGATCCGCATCCCGGAGGACATCATGCTCGTCGGATTCGGCGGCGTCTTCGAGAGCGGCATCGTGCGCGTCCCGATCACCAGCGTGCATCAGGACGAGAACGCCCTTGCGACCGCCGCGGCGGAACTGCTCCTCACGCGCATGAACAATCCGACCATGAAACTCCCCGCGGTGGAACGCGTGATCCCGACCAGCCTGATCGTCCGGGAGTCGACCCAGCGGCGTCAGGGCGCGAAGTCCGCGGCGAAACACAAGACACGTTAAAGGAAACCGCGCCGAACGTCTTCCGCAACGCGGGAAACGTTACCGTTACGCGAGGGCTTTTTCCATCACGTAGTCGTCCATGTAGAATCCGCCGCCGATGTCGTTCTTGACGGATTCGACTGTCACAAAACCGTTTTTGAGGTACACGCCTATCGCACGCTCATTGTGCTTGTTTACGTTCAGCCGGAGCCTGCGGAATCCGGCGGCGCGGCACACGTCCGAGGCATAGTCCAGCATCATCCGCCCGAACCCCCTGCCGTGGCATTTCGTCAGCAGGTAGACCTTGTGCAGCTTTGCCGTGCCGCCATGGTACGGCGACCAGGAAACATAGCCGGACGGGTCGCCGTCAACAAGAAGCGCGGCGAAATGATACCCCTCGCGCAGTTCGCGCTCCATGACTTCCGGCGCATACATCATGTTCATCATATACGGGATCTGCTCCGGGGGCAGGATGGGGGCAAACGTCTTCGGCCAGACCTCGGCTGCGATGTCGCGGACGACCTGAAGGCTTTCGGGCGTATCGAGCGTTAAAAACGACGTTTTCATTTCTTTTTCCGTGCCTTTGCGGCCTGTTTGAGCATGTCTTCGGCGTGCGGGAACGCGGACTCACCGCCGCCGAGCATGCGTGCGATCTCTTTGACACGTGCAGTCGCGTCGAGCTTGCGGATGCCGGACAGTGTGCGCCCGTCCACGACATGCTTCGCCACGCGGAAATGCGTGTCCGCGCAGACGGACACCTGCGCCAGATGCGAGATGGAGATGATCTGTTTGTAACGGCTGAGCGCAGCGAGCTCCTCGCCGACCCGGCACGCAGTCTCGCCGCCGATGTTCGAGTCGATCTCGTCGAAGACCAGGATCGGGATCTCGTCGACCGCCGCGAGCACGGTCTTCACCGCCAGCATCACGCGCGCCACCTCGCCGCTGCTGGCGACGTCGCGCAGCGGGATCATCGGCACGCCCGGATTGGCGGAGAAAAGGAACGTCACGGCATCAGCCCCGAGCGGACCGGGTTTCGCTTCGGAGAAGTCGAGCATATACGCGGCTTTCAGAAATCCGAGCTTGCGGGTCTCTTTCGAAAGGGCGTCCTGAAGCTTTCCGGCGGCGGCGCGCCGCTTTTCGCGGAGTTCCGCGGCTGCGGCGTTGTATGCTTCCAGCGCGGCGGCTTCCTGCTTCTCGAACTCGGCGCGGCGGAGCTCCGCGTCATCGAATGCCGCGACGCGTTCCCGGACGCTTTCCAGATGCGCCAGCACATCGTCGAGCGTGGGGCCGTAGCGCCGCTTCATGGTCTGGAGCAGGCGCATGCGCTCTTCCATCTCCTGAAACTCCTGTTCGTCCACCTCGACTTCGGAAGCAAACGACGCGAGATCCGAGGAAAGCTCGTCCACGGCGTCCTTGGCGCTGTCGAGGGCGTTCAAAAAAGCCTCGGCTTTCACGGGCTCGATGCGTTCCAGTCCGCGCAGGACACGGCGGCAGTCGGCGAACCGCTGGGAGATGCTGTCCTCTCCGTCGGTCAGCCCGCCGCACACCTGCGACGCCAGTTCGATCACAGTGCGGGAGTTCGCCGCCAGGTCATGCCGGGCGGTCAGCTCGTCATCCTCGCCGGAATGGACGTCGGCGCGCTCGATCTCACCGCAGTCGCGGCGGAGCCGTGCGGCTTCCTCGGGCGACGGCAGGGACGAGGCGAACGCGGCCTTTTCCCGGCGTATGGCGGCGAGTTCGTCCCAGGACTTGCCGACTTTGTTCAGTTCGTTCTGAAGCCCGGCGAAACGGTCCAGCACGTCCAGCTGGTTGGCGGGATCGAGGATCGCGGCGTTTTCGTTCGCGGCGTGAACGTCGACCATCGCGGAGGCGATCGTGCGGAGCACATTCAGGTTGACCGCGGACCCGTTCACGAAATTGCGGGACGAGGTATGCGTGATGACGCGGCGGACGAGGATGTCGTCCGGGCCGTCTTCGGAAACAAGGGCGTTCTCCGCGAGATAGGCGCGGAGTTTCGGCAGGGATCCGGGCGCCAGCGTGAATCCGGCGGAGATTTCGCAATGGTCCGCGCCGGTCCGGATGGCGGACTTGTCGGCGCGGTTCCCGAGCAGAAGCCCGAGCGCGCCCATGATGACGGATTTGCCCGCGCCCGTCTCGCCGGTGATGACGTTGAACGCGGGGCCGAATTCGATCTCGGCCTCTTCCACGATGGCGAGATTCTGCACGGAAAGCCAGTTGAGCATGATGACGGAAAAGATGCGTCCGGGCGAGCGGACGGAAACGGGTAAGGGAAAGTGCCGCGCGCCCGCCGCGGAGAGGGTTGTTGATTTTTTCACAGAAAAGATACGGCCTTTTCCGCAAAAATCAATTCAAACGGCGAAAAAAAACGAAAAAAACACGTTGCCCGCTTGAAAACGGCCCCGGGTGACGTTACATTTTGTATTTGTTACTGTATTTCCCGAATCACCGGACCGCACGCCGCCAGCCGGGGCGCGGTCCTTTTCCCTGCACAACCATGGAATCCGCACTGGCAAAACAAGTGTACGATAAACTGCTGTCCGTCTACGGCCCCCAGAAATGCTTTCTGGAGCACATGACGCCGTTCCAGCTTCTCGTCGCGACGATCCTTTCCGCCCAGTGCACGGACAAACGCGTGAACATGGTCACGCGGGACCTTTTCAAACGCTGGCCCGACGCAAAGTCATTCGCGGAATGCGGCAGGGAGGAACTCGAACAGGCCATCTTCACCTGCGGGTTCTACCGGGCGAAAGCGGGCCACATCATCGAGGCGGCGAAAGCCATCGTCGAACAGTTCCACGGCGAGCTCCCCTGCTCCATGGAGGGGCTGCTCCGGCTCCCCGGCGTCGGCAGGAAGACCGCCAACGTGGTGCTCGGCGACGCGCTCGGGCAGCCGGGATTTCCGGTCGACACGCATGTGAAGCGCCTGGCGGGGCTGATCGGGCTTTCCGACTCCGCCGATCCCGTGGTCATTGAGGACGATGTGTGCTCCGTCATGCCGCCCGAGACCTGGGCGCAGTTCTCCCATCTGCTGATCGTCCACGGACGCACCCGCTGTCCAGCGAACCGCCCGGACTGTCCCGGCTGCGAGCTCGCGCATCTCTGCCGCAGGGCGATAAACGAAAAAAACAAAGCCGCCCCCGGAAAGAAGAGCGGGAAGGCATCTGCGCGGAAATCGACCGCATCTGCGGCAAAGTCCGCTTCTCCCGTGAAAAAAGCCTCATCCGGGAAAAAGGCTTCCGCGAAAAAGACCGTCAAAAAAGCATCTCCAGCGAAATAAGACCAAGATGAAAAAACAATTCAGAGAGATTAAGAAATTCCCGGACTGGTGTTTCTGGCTGCCCTCCCATGTCATCCTGGCATGGCGCTCCATGATGCCGTTCAAGGTCATCGACCCGAACGGCCTGCTGGAGGAATACCGCCATGCGCCGCAGCGCGTCTGCATCGTCACGATCTGGCACAACCGGCTTCTGATGCTTCCGCCGCTGTTCGAGCGTCCGCTGCGGGAACGCACGGTCGCCGTCATCAGCGCCTCGCGCGACGGCCAGTACGTCGCGGATTTCGCCGCGCAGTTCGGAGCGAAGAGCATCCGCGGCTCCAGCAAGCGCAACGGCGTAAAGGTCCTCCATGACGCCATCAAGACCATCAAGGGCGGCTGCATGGTCGTCTTCACCCCGGACGGTCCCCGCGGCCCCCGTTACCACATGAGCAAGGGCCCGATCCACATCGCCTCCCAGCTCGGCATCCCCGTCGTCGCGCTCGGCATCAACTACTCCGCGTACTGGAGCGTGAGGAGCTGGGACGGATTCCGCATCCCGAAACCGTGGGCGAAGCTTACGCTGATCATCGGAAACGAGCTCCATATCCCGCCCGACCTGGACGCGGAGGGACTCGAACACTGGCGCCAGGAAGCCGAAAACGAATTGAACCGGGCATCCCTCGTGGAGCCAAAGGATTACCTATGAGCGAAAAGATCGCCATCGTCTGCATCGGCGACGAACTGCTGAAAGGCGCCGTCGTCAACACGAACCTCTCCTCCATCGGCGTCCGGCTGCTCGCACTCGGCGTGGTTCCCGTCTCCTCCATCGAAGTCCCCGACCGCCGCGCCGACATCCTCGCCGCGCTGGAGTTTTCCCTCGCACGCGCCGACATCGTCATCACCAGCGGCGGACTCGGCCCGACCGCCGACGACGTGACCAAGGAGTACATCGCCGAACGCTGCGGCCTGCGCCTGGAGGAGGACGGAGCCGCCGCGCTCAACATCATGAAGCATTGGAAAATGCGCCATCCGAGCGAGGAGATCCCGCCGAGAGTCTTCAACCAGGCGCTCGTCCCGCACGGAGCCAAGATCATCCAGAATGATTGCGGCACAGCTCCCGGGCTCATTCTGCGCACACCCGAAACCGACGAATTCCCGAACCGCACGATCATCATGCTGCCGGGTCCCCCGAACGAACTCTGCCCCATGATGGACGCTTCCGTCGTGCCGTTCCTGAAAAAGACGCTCCGGCACTTCACGTTCACGCGGGAATTCCATGTCGCAGGGCTCGGCGAAAACATCGTCGAGGAGCGCATGCTGCCCGTCATCGCCAGGTTCCATTCCCGCCTCTCGGTCGCATACTGCGCCACCGCGCAGTTCGTCCGGCTCTTCCTGACCTCGGATTCCCCCGAGGTCATGGACGAGGCAATCCAGTCCGTGCGCGACATCTTCTCCGGCGAACTCCTGTCGGACGAAGCCGATTCGCTTTCCCATGAGATTCTCCAGCTGCTTGGCGAACGTGACGAAACGCTCGCGCTCGCAGAATCCTGCACGGGCGGCCTCGCCGCAAAGCTCCTGACCGACATCCCCGGTTCCTCGAACGTCTTCATGGGCGGCGTGGTGACCTACAGCGACGCATCGAAGACCGCGCTCCTGGGCGTGCCGTCCGATATTATCCGCAAGCACGGCGCGGTCAGCCGGGAAACGGCGCGTGCCATGCTCGACGGCCTCGAGAAAGCCATTCCCTCCGATGCCGCCATCGCCCTTACCGGCATCGCCGGGCCGGGCGGAGCAACGGTCGGGAAACCGGTCGGGCTGGTCTATGCCGCCATCCGGTACCGCGGACGCTCCGAAGTCTTCGAGCTGCGTCTCCGCCGGACGCGCGAACAGATTCGCGAACGTGCCGTCGCCGGGGCGTTCTTCCGGCTCCGGGCGATGATCCTCGCACCGGAAGACGAGGCGTGATTTCCGCATGTCCGGGCAGATTCCGCGCAGCAGGCCGCGCCTCTTTTCCGACGAGGCGCTTCCGCCCCGCTTCCCCGGCCTTTTCCTTGATTCCCGAAATACTCTATCTTTTAACCTGTTTTTTTGGAAAAATATCCCTGCTTCCGCTTGACAACATGAGGAAGCCGGGCTATATTACTGGAAAATCCATAGCTTTTTAACACAAACAACCTATCCTCAGGTGAAAAATGGCTGAAGTCATTCTTAAAAATGTCTGCAAGATCTACGAAGGCGGCGTCAAAGCCGTCAACAGCGTCTCCATCGACATCCACGACAAGGAATTCATGGTCCTCGTCGGTCCCTCCGGATGCGGCAAATCCACCACGCTCCGCATGATCGCCGGCCTCGAAGAGATCTCCGACGGCGAAATCAAGATCGGCGAACGCGTCGTGAACGACGTCCCGCCCAAAGATCGCGACATCGCCATGGTCTTCCAGAACTACGCCCTCTATCCGCACATGACGGTTTATGAAAACCTCGCGTTCGGCCTCAAGATCCGCAAGTTCCCGAAAGAAGAGATCGACCGGCGCGTGAAAGAGGCCGCTGACATCCTCGGCATCGGCGAGTACCTCGAACGCAAGCCGAAAGCGCTCTCCGGCGGCCAGCGCCAGCGCGTCGCCGTCGGACGCGCCATCGTCCGCAAGCCCGCCGTCTTCCTCTTCGACGAACCGCTCTCCAACCTCGACGCCAAGATGCGCGTCCAGATGCGCGCCGAGATCAACCGGCTCCATACCCGCCTCGGCACCACCATGATCTACGTCACCCACGACCAGATCGAAGCCATGACCATGGGCGACCGCATCTGCGTCATGAAGGACGGCGTCATCCAGCAGATCGACACTCCGCTGAACATCTACGACAAGCCCGCCAACACGTTCGTCGCCGGATTCATCGGCACCCCGCCGATGAACATCTTCAAGGGCACCCTCGTTTCCGAAGGCGGCGCGTTCGTCTTCAAGGCAGGAAACTCCATTTCCATCGCCCTGCCCGCCGACTGGAACAGCGCCATCGAGTCCTACGCCGGCAAGGACATCCTCTTCGGCGTCCGTCCCGAAGACATCGGCTCCGAACACGCTGAAAGCGATCCCAACGCTCCGTCCATCACCGCCAAGGTCGATGTCCGCGAGCCCATGGGCGCGGAAATCTATCTCCACCTCGACACCGGCGTCGATGCCCCCTGCATCGCCCGCGTCGAACCCCACCTGGACGCCAAAGTCGGCCAGACCATTACGCTCAAGCTCGCAATGGTCGGCGCGCACCTGTTCGATCCCGCGACCACGAACCGCATCGTCTGATCCGGTCCGGCAATTGGAACGCGGCCCGTATCCGCGGGCTTTGATTCCGGATTCCAGGGGCAAGGCTTCACCGCCTTGCCCTTTTTGCGTCCTCGCAAACGGGTTGCCTGTCCGGCTGTCCACTCCGGCATTCCCGGAGCGCATACGCCCATCCGGTCATTTTTCATATTTTTTGGAATCCGCCCTTGATTTTATCGAAAACCGGAGTATAGTATTAGCACATTATGAACTGAAGCGGAGAGATGCCTGAGTGGCCGAAAGGAACGGTTTGCTAAACCGTCGTAGGGGTCAAACTCTACCGGGGGTTCGAATCCCCCTCTCTCCGCCATTTTTTATGCCCTGATTTTCAGCCGTTTGGCAACACCTGCATAAAAATGCCAGAACATTCTTTCCGCCCGCCTTATGATGCGGCGCATTCATCCGGATTCCCGGAACCGCCGGCGGCACACGGTTTTCCCCTCCACCCCGGGCAACTTTCTCCGCGTCCTGCCCGGACTTCTGTTTTCTTTTGAAACAATTGGGTTTGTCGTCACTTGTCAAGGTAAATGCACGTTTGTCAGAGTAAACGCACAACGAAGAGCAAAAACGAGCGTTTAGTCTGACAAACGCCTGAATTCATTGAAAGAATTGGCAATTTGATTGAAAGTATTTGC
>Ga0310690_10000580_pt1 | contig 75738 bp, 73 predicted proteins | sample AusTroGonzalo_MG_2_FD_207661 | JGI IMG/M metagenome (GOLD analysis project Ga0310690, IMG submission 207661) | Bovine rumen microbial communities from tropical cattle in Woodstock, Queensland, Australia - Gonzalo_04 (v2) (version 2) | ecosystem: Host-associated > Mammals > Digestive system >...
TTGCATTGTTATAAAGCGTTTCATACATCTCAGGTTCTATGTAATCATCCGGTTCCACAAAACCGATATATTCACCTTTTGCTGCTTTAATCCCATTATTATAGGCGTTCCCAAGCCCTCCGTTTGGCTGATGAATAACGCGAACACGCTCGTCTCTTAAAGCATACTCATCACAAATCCGACCGCACCCATCAGGACTGCCATCATCTACCAAAATAACTTCTATATCTTTAAGTGTTTGAGCTAAAATAGAATCAACAGCCTGCCTTAGAAAACGTTCCACATTATATATCGGAACTATAACAGAAATTTTTGCTTGTCTTGTCATTTAAAAGATCCTAATCGTTTTCAATAAATTTCAAGGATTTCAAACCATTCAATAAACACTTATGCTCTTTTCATATGTGCCAAAATTCTATTATATTTTTCTTGATATTTTTTACGCCATTTACCAAATGTAATCAGAGACAATATTTTATATTTTCTTTTTTTGCGTTTTAATTTTGGCTCAGCCAGCTTATCCAAAATTTCAGATAGATTGGTACGAACATCTAATTCATCAATTTTCGAATAATCAAGATACATATGCTTACTGATGTAACCCCGCTTAATTTGATTAAAAAATAGCGTCAACTTTGCATAAAACCAAAAGTCTTCAAAATGCTCATGCAATGGAATAGTAAACCATGAAGACGAAGCGTGGAACCACGGCTTTTCTGCACCAAAATAATGATGAATAACAGACTCATCCGTTTCATTCAAAACGTACTCATAATGATTATATTTTATCAGTTTTTCAAATTGTGCCAATGTCCATTTATCATGTTCAGACAAAATTTTTTCATTCTTTTTCAAAAATTGATATGTATATTTCGTATGCGTATTATATTTATGAGGTAATATTTTATATCCACCATTTTCCCAAGCAAATCGATTCAAAATCATCTCATCAGGCGTAACTTTAGTATCGCATTTATCTAAAAGTGCAAACAAATCCCGAAGAAGCTCCTCGTTTGTCCCCTTACGCCGACGCCATTCATCATAATCTATTAACATAACACCTGAATTAAAATAGCAATACTCAGAATTATCTGAAATTCCGGCACACTTTTTCAAAAATTCAACTGTCGAAAAACGATCATAGTATAAAGGAACACAACCAAAAATGTGACCATCCAAATTTTCATCCCACAATTTCTTAATATCATCTAACACGATTAAATCAACATCTAAATAAATGGCACGTTTCAGATCTGGCAAAAGCTTAGGAACCAACAATCTGTTACACGTGCTCAACGTAACATAGTAATTATCTAACAATTTTATGGAAGAAAACACCTTTGCTGAATCACATTCTATAAAATTCAAGGAAAAATGCGGCGTGATAGTTTCATAACTCTTGCGGATAAGTTGTTTGTTTTTTTCACTAATCCCTTCACTTAACACATAAAATTCAACAAAAGAATGTGTGTTATATAAAATACTTACGCCAGTTGTAGCCACAAAACAACTATAATTATCGTCAGAAGACAAAATAACAGGTATTTTTTCATTGCTTTCCAGTTTATTAGAACGCTTTTGAGGAACAGGCAGTGAATTAAGCATGTCAAAAAAAATCGCTAACTCTTTTTGATTTTGTATTTCCTGTAAAATAACATTTTTTTCCATCATTTTGAAATTTCCTTAAATAATTGCAACGCCCTTAAGACTGTTTGATCCATATTGTAATATTTATAATCACCCAAACGACCGACAAACCAAACATTTTTAAGTTCCTTCGCTTTAGCAGCATAGCGATCGTATAAATCATGATTTTCTTTATCTGGAATTGGATAATAGCGTTCATTTTGACCTTCTTCATAAGAACAAGAATATTCATATGAGACAACTGTCTTATCAGACTTCTCATCCAAATAATATTTATACTCGACCGAACGTGTATAATCATAATTTTCAGGATAGTTTATTTGAGGACCGGACTGTAAATAAGGACAATCATGCGTTTTAAACACAATATCTAAGCTTCGATAAGGCAATTTTCCCAATTCATAATTAAAGTATTCATCAATTGCCCCACTAAAAAAGAGGCGCTCATATTCAATTTCATTTCGAACCTTATTAAAATCTGTATTCAGCTCGACCTTAATAAGCGGATTGTTTAAAATACGTGCAACCATAGCGGTATAACCATTTTGCGGAATGGCTTGATATTTATCTTGAAAATACCGATCATCACGACTGGTGTAAACCGGTACACGACCACTGACCGAGACATCTAAATCTTCCGGTTTTACTCCCCATTGTTTGACGGTATAACCCAAAAAAACTTTTTGATAAACATACTCCGCCAAAAATTCCAAATCTTTATCATTAGACTGACGAAGTTCCAAAATCGGTACCTTTTTGTTAAACCCGAATTTTTCTAAAAGTTTCGTTTCCAACTTATCGGCAAGAGCACTTGGAAAAACCTTGCAAAGGCTATCAAGATTGAAAGGAATATTGACTTCGATTCCATCTATCACGGCTTTGACGCGATACATAAAGCGATGCCAATCAGTGAACTGACTAAGATAATCCCAAACTTCTTTACTATTTGTATGAAACACATGCGGCCCATATTGATGAACTGTAATACCGGTAGAAGAATCTTTATAATCAAAGATATTACCACCAATGTGACCACGACGATCAATTACAAGAACTTCTTCATGTTTTTGCGTAGCTAGACGCTCTGCAAGAACAATCCCAGACAAACCGCATCCGACAACAAGATTTTTGACTTGACGCACCCTAGTATCTCCTATTTAATTCCCAATTCCAAGCTGTTTGAATGATGTCTTTAATATTCGTATATTTGGGTTGCCATCCCAAAATTTCTTTTGCTTTTGTATTATTGGCAAACAATCGAGCCGGATCGCCTGCACGGCGTGGTGCGTATTCAATTGGACATTTCTTGCCACTCACTTCTTCGGCAGCTGTAATGATTTCTCTAACTGACGTGCCGATACCTGTGCCAAGATTAATACACCCATTATATCCTCCAAGTTTTTCAAGGGCTAAACGATGTGCTAAGGCAAGATCTTCGACATGAATATAATCGCGAATACATGTTCCGTCCGGCGTATCATAATCTGTACCGAAAACCTTAATATCTTTCCGTTCACCAGTAATTGCCTTTAAGACAAGAGGAATTAAATGTGTTTCCGGCGTGTGGCTTTCACCAATCTTGCCATCTGCCGAACAGCCTGCGGCATTAAAATAACGCAAAGCAATGTGCTCTAAACCGTAAGCACGCTCATAATCTGAAAATATCTGTTCAATCATCAGTTTTGTACGACCATACGGGTTAATTGGTACCTGAATGTGTTGTTCATCAATCGGTGTGTATTGAGGCTCACCATATGTCGCGCAAGTACTTGAAAAAACGATTTTCTTAACATTGTGCGCCAGCATGGCGTGTAGCAAATTGAGCGTACCAACAACATTATTGGCATAGTATTTTTCTGGCTCATGCACACTTTCACCCACATAAGCAAAGGCAGCAAAATGAATAACGGCATCAATCAAATGATCCTTAAATAAATTTTCAAGTGAATACGGGTCAAGTAAATCAGCATGAACAAAACGTGCACGCTCATCAACAGCTTCACGATGTCCATAAATCAAGTTATCCGCAACAACAACCTCATAACGATTGTTAAGCAGCTCTCTGACAGTATGGGAGCCGATATAACCGGCTCCCCCTATGACTAAAATCATGCAACCTCCTGCAAGCGTATACTCTTTATTTCTGATTTTTTACCGATTCCTTGATATATGAAACCATTTGTTATTGCAGCTTTCTCATCAATGAGATTGCGGCAATCAACAATGACTTTATGACGCATTATGTTTGCAGCTTTAGCCAAATCCAAGAACTTAAACTCATTCCATTCTGTTAACACAGCCAAAACATCAGCATCTTTAATGCATGAATACATATCGTCCGCATAACCTATTTTATCACCAAGAAGCTGGCAGGCCGTCCCCATAGCCTTCGGATCATAAGCCGTAACACAAGCCTTGTGTTCAAGCAAATTATTGACAATTTCCATGGCTGGACTTTCACGACAATCATCCGTACCATCCTTAAATGCCAAACCTAAAACAGCAATTTTCGGATTTGTAACTTCTTTAACAGCCTCCAAAATACGTTCCGCCATCTGCTGTTTGCGCTGAATATTACCCTCAATGGCTGCATTAATTAATGTCATATCGACATCATTTTGACGTGCCATATAGGCCATGGCCATCGTATCTTTCGGAAAGCAGCTTCCCCCATAACCCGGTCCAGGATTCAAAAACTTAGGGCCGATTCGACTATCCAACCCCATGCCTTTAGCCACTTCCAAAATATCAGCACCCGTCTTTTCACAAAAGTTTGCCATTTCGTTGATGTAGTGAATCTTAATAGCCAAAAAGGCGTTGGAAGCATACTTAATTGTCTCACTTGAACGGCGCTTTACAAAAAGCATCTGCGTTCTACCCTCAAAAGGTTTATACAATTCCTTAATCACATGGCGCGCCTTTTCGGTATTTGCCCCAACAACAATTCGATCCGGATTAAAAAAGTCATGAACAGCAAAACCTTCACGTAAAAATTCCGGCAAGGACACAACATCAAAATTGGCAAAAGGATTCTTCTTTGCAATCAGACCCTCAACCACGTCTCCCGTACCAACCGGAACAGTCGATTTTGTGGCAACAACAGTATAACCCTGAAGATATTCCGCCAATTCTGTAGCCGCCGCATGAATATATTTCATATCGGCCTCTTTGGTAACAGGATGAGGCGGTGTTCCAACAGCAATAATAACCAAATCAGCATTTTCAACACCCTCTTTCATAGATGTTGTAAATTTAATTCTACCAGCCTTTATATTTTTAATAAAAAGCTCTTCCAAGCCATCTTCATAAAGTGTGATTTTACCTGCCTTTAATGCTTCAATTTTTTTGGGCTCTCTATCAATGCAAATAACATCATTTCCGAGTTCTGCCAAACCAACACCCGTTGGTAAACCGACATAACCGGTTCCGATAATCCCTACTTTCATGTTTATACCGCTTCCTTAAACAAGTTAATTTGAGTCTCAAAATATGCAATCGTTTTATCTAAACCTTCGCTAAGCTTAATCTTCGGCTCCCAACCAAGCTTCATTTTAGCCAGCGAAATATCAGGACGGCGTTGCGTCGGATCATCAGAGGGCAAATCTTTATAAACAACTTTCGATACGCCTCCAATTTTTGCAACAACCATTTCCGCCAATTCCTTAATGGTAAACTCCCCAGGATTGCCGATATTGACAGGTCCTGTAAAGCCCTTCTCTGAGTTCATCATACGAATAATAACTTCAATCAAGTCATCTACATAACAAAATGAACGCGTTTGATGTCCATCGCCATAAATAGTAATATCTTGCCCTGACAGTGCTTGACAGATAAAGTTGGAAACAACACGCCCATCATTTGGATCCATATTCGGACCATATGTATTAAAAATACGCACCACTTTAATATCAACGCCTTCATGACGATGATAGTCAAAAAACAAGCTCTCTGCACAACGCTTGCCTTCATCATAGCAGGCACGGATACCAATCGGATTAACATTTCCGCGATAGCTTTCCACCTGTGGGTGAATAAGCGGCTCGCCATAAACTTCAGAAGTTGAAGTTTGCAAAATGGTTGCGTGATGTTTTTTTGCCAATTCCAACATATTGATAGCACCTAAAACGCAGGTCTTGGTCGTTTTAATAGAATAGCTACCCTGATATGCCGGCGGAGAAGCCGGACAAGCCATATTATATATCTGATCAACCTTGTCGTTGATTTTTAAAGGCTCACATATATCATGCAAAATAAATGTAAAATTTGAATTACTTAACAAATTTGACACATTCGACATTCTGCCTGTGTAATTATTATCAACACAAATAACTTTATGACCTTCATCAATCAAACGTGCACAAAGATTAGAGCCAAGAAACCCCGTTCCTCCCGTAACTAAAACTGTTTTCATAAAATACCTCTTATCATAAAAAGTCTCAACAAACTGTTATAGAAAAATTAAAACAAATTAAAAACCTGATACACTAATCAATAAGACAAGTCAAGCTATTTTTTAAGTATATTTTTTACTAAAATAAATTGTTATATAAGAAAATTTAAGAAACATGAGGAACCAGACTAAAAGGCGCGATATTTTTTAAAATATTTAGCTTTCTCTACGCCAAAAACAAAACAGTAAGTGTATTTTTTAGCTGGACATATTTAAAGAAATATAATAGACTTTGCCTCTGGTAAACATGGAAGGAAAAAGACATGGCAAATACATTAAAGATAACAAGACCTTATACGCTTTCAGAAGAAATCTGTAACTGTTCCATACATGGTTTAGGAATTATTTTGAGTGTCGCTGGTTTGGTGATTTTAGCGGCCTTTTCTTCTGTTTATGGTAATGTTTGGACCATTGTTTCGACCGTTATTTTTGGTGTTTCAATGATTTTGCTTTATACCGCTTCAACAATTTATCATGCTATCCCCAGCGAACATGCCAAGAAAATTTTGAAAAAATTTGACCATATATCAATTTATTATCTGATTGCCGGTTCATATACACCATTCCTGCTCGTTAATTTACGTGGAACAATCGGCTGGACCATTTTCGGGGTTATATGGTTTTTGGCTATATTAGGAACGGTTTTAAAGCTTATATTGCCGGCCAACGGCACAAAGGTTTGGTCCGTCGGGCTTTATTTATTGATGGGGTGGCTCATTGTTTTTGCCACCAAACCGTTAGTTGCAAACATTACCCATCTTGGCCTTATCTTTTTAATTTTAGGCGGTCTGTTTTACACAGGCGGTATTGTCTTTTATGTGTGGAAGAGTAAAAAATTCACGCACGCAATTTGGCATTTTTTCGTGCTTGCCGGCACAATCATGCATTTTTTCGCCGTTTTATACGGTTGTGTATTAATCTAAAAAAAGAACCTCATTCGAGGTTCTTTTTTTAGTCTTCAATACGGCGTGGTTTGTTAAAGTAGAAATATTCTGCAATTTCAAAAACGCCGTAAAACACCATATAGAGCCCCATCAACGTGCTGATGGCAATAGTGCCGATAAGCGGATATTGAATTATTAAAAAGCCAAATACAATACCTAAAACACCAAGTGCCATACTCCAGCCCCACGGCAAATCCTGACGTCCGAATTTATAAGCACTCACAATTTGTGCTGCCCCGACAGCCAAACACCAAATGGCAAAAATAATCGGCAAGGTCGCCGCTGTAATACCCATGTTTGAAACCAGAACGATGCCGATAAGCACATCCAAAAAACCGACAAATGTCCACCATCCGTTGTCAGCTTCTAAAGATGAGGTAATATATCCGGCGCCAACCACAATCAGTGCCGCGCCCAAGTAAAGCGCAAGTGCAATCAGGCTAATTTCGGGATTAAACCACAAAAAGAAACCGATAAGAATCATTAGTGCACCAGCAACAGCATGCCAAAATCCTGCACAGCAACGATATTTCATCGGCCTTTCATTGTTGACTTTAACTTCAACCATAACTTTTCCTTTCAAAATGTTAAATGAAACAAAAGAGGATATAAGCGCTCTTTTTTAAATTGAAAGTTCTATTTAAAAAATTTATCTCAAGACTATATCCAAAAGGCAAATTTAATTTTTTATTTTAAGGAGAAAAATATTGAGAAAGACATTAACAACACTGACAGTAGCTTTAATGATGGGTTTATCAACAGCTGCTATGGCAGGTGATGGTCACAAAATGATGGGCGGATTTAAGCAGGATATGTCGCAAATGCCCGTTTCCACCGTTCAAAATGCACAAGATATGAAAGAAGACTCAACTGTTGCTTTAAAAGGAAATATCACAAAGCGTATTAAAAAGAACAAATATTTATTTAATGACAACACAGGTGAAATAATTGTTGAAATCGAAGGCTATGCATGGAATGGACAAAATGTGAGCCCAACAGATATGGTCATGATTGTCGGTGAAATCGACAAAGATGATAATGTTAACATTATAGAAGTTGATGAAGTGATGATGGTGCCACAAAATGCAAACATGCCAATGACAAAATAAGTTAAAGCCCCTCCAACGAGGGGTTTTTATGGGTAGTAATTTAAGATAAAAAATCTTGTAGAGAAACAATTTGTTTAACTGGAAAGAAAACAAAAAAGCCTTATAATTACATCAGAAAAAGGATAAAAATGAGCAGAATTATCGGGGTAATGTTGCCCCTGCCCTTTAATGATGTGTTTGATTATAAGGCATCGGACGATATAAAAATCGGCGATGTTGTTCGTATACCTTTTGGCAAAGGCATTGAAATTGGCGTTGTTTTTAAACTAGAAAAAACAGCTGATTTGGATGAAAAAAAAATCAAAAGCATCATCTCTATTTTGCCTTACACTTTAAAGCCATCGCTGATCAAATTTGTTGAATGGGTTGCAAAATATAATTTAGCACCTATCGGTCTCGTTTTGAAAATGGTTTTATGTGCCAAAGGTGCTTTTGAGGATCCTAAAATGCACACCTTATATAAGCTCACCGGCAAGACGCTTTCTGAAGGAAAGCTCAAAAATTCAGATGCACGCTGGCGCGTGATAAACCTCTTAAAACATGCTCCATATTCAAAATCCGAAATTATAGCCGGTACTGGCGTATCGGCAAGTGTTATTAAAACCTTAATTGATGCAGATATTTTAGAAAAAATGCCTATACAAAAGCAAAAAGAAAAACAAAATCTGTCATTTAAAGGCACGGAAGTTAAATTAACAGATGAACAACAAAATGCTGTTGATTTTTTAATTAAGTCACAAGAAAATGGATTTAATGTCACTTTAATTGATGGTGTGACAGGATCGGGTAAAACAGAGGTTTATTTAGAAGCTGCTATTAATGTGTTAAAAAAAGACAAACAAGTTTTAATTTTAGTACCTGAAATTGCTTTAACGACACAATGGTTGGAACGCTTCGAAAAACGATTTGGCGTTAAGCCGTACAAATGGCACAGTGCCTTAAACCCATCCGAACGACGTGAAACATGGCAGGCCGTAATTGAAAACCGTGCTAAAATTTTGGTTGGTGCCAGAAGTGCCCTGTTTTTACCCTTTGCAGATTTAGGCTTAATCGTGGTTGATGAAAGCCATGACCAAACATTTAAACAAGAAGATATGGTCAACTATCAAGCTCGAGACATGGCTGTTGTACGTGCAAAAATTGAAAACATACCAATTGTTCTTTCAACAGCCACACCGGATCTTGAGACAATTGTTAATGTTGAAGAAGGCAAATATCACACTGTTATCTTAAAAAAAAGATATGCCGCTGCCACACTACCCGAAATCAAAATCGTGGATTTGAAAAAGGACAAACCGCAAAAAGGTGATTGGGGCATTTCATGGTTGTCACCAACTTTATGTAGAGCTATTAACGAAAATTTAGGAAGAGGTGAACAATCAATATTATTTTTAAACAGACGCGGTTATGCACCATTGATAATTTGCCGTGATTGCGGCACACGTCTTCAATGCCCAAACTGTACGGCATGGCTTACTGAACACAGAAATGCCGGTAAGTTGATTTGCCATCACTGCGGATATATGATGACTATACCCCAAACTTGCCCAGAGTGTGGCTCTGAAACAGGACTGACAGCCTGTGGCCCTGGCGTGGAGCGTATTGCTGAAGAAATTAAATTCAGATTTCCGCTTGCAAAAACAAAAATTTTATCAAGCGATACAACATCTTCATTTAAAGCCATTTCAGAGGTTATTTCAAAAATGGAGAAAAAAGAAATCGATATTTTAATCGGTACACAAATTTTAGCTAAGGGTCATCATTTTCCTTTGTTGACACTTGTTGGTATTATTGATGCAGATTTAGGCTTGATGGGAAGCGATTTGAGAGCTTCTGAGCAAACATTTCAACTTTTATCACAAGTTTCTGGACGTGCAGGACGCGGTGACAAAAAAGGAACAGTTTATCTTCAGACACTTTATCCTGAAAATGATGTTCTAAAAGCCATTGTTGAGCATAATAGGGAGGCTTTTGTGAATATTGAAAAAAAATCACGTCAAATGCTGAATCTACCACCATTTGGCAAATTGGCAGCTGTTATTGTTAGTTCAGCAAATGAAGAAATGGCCGAAAAATGCGCGCACCATATTGCAAAAATAGCACCACATATAACAGGAGCATCTCTTTTAGGCCCAGCCCCAGCACCGATTTACATGCTGAGAGGAAAGTTTAGATATCGCTTGCTTTTAAAAACATTAAAGACTATAAATATACAAGCCGTTGTTCAAAAATGGCTTAAAGATCTAAATTTACCTTCAAGTGTCAGGATTGAAATTGATATTGATCCGTATTCGTTTATGTAAAAGAAAAAAGAAATGATAAAACAACCCTTAAATAAAACAACCGAACAATATGCAAAAGCCCTTTTTGAAGTTGCAAATGAGAAAAAAAGTGTTACTAAAGTTCTAAAAGATATTAAAAATATACAAAATGCGGTTCCAGATAAAAACTTGCTTCAATATTTGAACAGTCCACTACTAAAAGAAAGTCAAAAAAAAGAGCTGATACAAACATTTTCAAAGCTTCTTAAGTTAAATATAATTACAAAAAACTTTTTAAATGTGTTGGTAAAAGACGGGCATCTCAATGATTTAGAAACTATCTTGAATGCTTTCAACAATATAAATTTGAAAAAAAACAATATGATCAATGTTTTTGTTGAAACGGCTGAACCTCTGAGCGAAATTCAAGAAAAAAGATTAAAACTAGGACTTGAAAAAAAATTAAAAAAAGAAGTCATCCTTTCCTATAAATTAAATGAAAATTTACTTGGAGGACTTATTTTATACTACGATTCAATTCAAATTGACGATTCACTTGAGCATAAATTAAAAAACATTGAAACAATCATGAAAGGTTTGAAATAATGCCGATCAAAGCAGATGAAATATCTTTAATCTTAAAAGAAAAAATCCAAAATTATGAGATCAAAGCAGATTTAAATGAAATCGGTTATGTCCTAACTGTTGGGGATGGTATCGCCCGCGTTTATGGGCTTGATAACGTGGAAGAAAGTGAAATGGTTGAATTTCAAAGTGGCGTAAAAGGTATGGCATTAAATCTCGAAGAAAACAGCATTGCTGTTGTTGTTTTCGGTTCCGATGAAAAAATTAAAGAAGGTGATATTGTTAAACGCACAAAACAAATTGTGAGTGTACCTGTTGGTAAAGAGCTTTTAGGACGCGTTGTGAATGCTTTGGGAGAACCAATCGATGGCAAAGGGAAAATAAATGCCAAACAATTTTCCAATGCTGACATCAAAGCCCCAGGCATCATTGAACGTACGAGCGTACATGAGCCGGTGCAAACAGGTTTAAAAATCATCGATGCATTAATCCCCATCGGACGCGGACAAAGAGAACTCATTATTGGTGATAGACAAACGGGTAAAACCTCCATTATTTTGGACACCATTATCAACCAAAAGCACATCAACGAAAAAGCAAAATCTCAAAAAGAAAAGCTTTATTGTATTTATGTTTCTATCGGTCAAAAACGCTCAACCGTTGCTCAAGTTGTAAAAACATTAAAAGATCACGGTGCAATGGATTATACCATCGTTGTTGCGGCTACAGCTTCTGAAGCTGCGCCTTTACAATATATCGCCCCTTATGCCGGCTGCGCAATGGGTGAATTTTTTAGAGACAATGGCATGCATGCCATCATCTTCTATGATGATCTATCAAAACAAGCCATTGCTTATAGGCAAATGTCTCTTCTTATTCGCCGGCCACCGGGACGTGAAGCTTATCCGGGTGATGTATTTTATTTGCACTCAAGATTACTTGAAAGAGCTGCAAAACTTAGTGAGGAAAATGGTGGTGGCTCATTAACTGCTATACCGGTTATTGAAACGCAGGCTGGAGATATTTCAGCCTATATTCCAACAAACGTGATTTCCATCACAGACGGACAAATTTTCTTAGAAACAAACTTATTTTACCAAGGCATTCGCCCTGCCGTCAATGTAGGTATATCCGTCAGTCGCGTTGGATCTGCTGCACAAATCAAAGCTATGAAACAAGTTGCAGGAACAATGAAGTTGGATTTGGCACAATATCGAGAGATGGTCTCCTTCGCACAATTTTCATCTGATTTAGATGTTTCAACTAAAAAACTCTTGGCGCGTGGTGCTCGTCTGACTGAACTTTTAAAACAACCTGTTTATCACCCCATACCGATTGAAGAGCAAATTGTTGCAATTTTTGCAGGCGTAAACGGATATCTCGATAGCATTGCAGTTAGAGATGTCAAAGAATTTGAACAAAAGTCCATACAAGAACTTAAAGAAAATTATGACAACATTTTAAAACAAATTGCTCAGAAAAAAGAGCTGACAGACGACTTAAAAGAAGAGCTAAAAAGCTTTTTTGACTCATTTACAAACGAATTTAAGGAAAAGGATAAGGCAGCTTAATGGCAAGCTTAAAAGAATTGCGTGGCAGACTAAGTTCTGTCAAATCGACTGAGAAGATAACAACAGCAATGAAGCTTGTTGCAGCTTCACGTTTGCGTAAAGCCACAAGCGCCCTTGAAAAAAATAAAAATTATGCTCTTCTTATAGAAAATACAGTCAAACGTATTTTAATTTCGTATAAAAACGAGGAAATTGAAAAGAAAATTAAACATATTTTACCACAATTATTAACAGAAAAAACGCATCCTCAGAATTACGTTTTGCTCGTATTTTCATCTGAACGCGGATTATGCGGTAGCTATAATCAAAACATAGCAAAAGCTACTGACAATCGCATACACGAATTACAAAAAGAGGGAAAAAATATTAAAATCATTTGCTATGGCAAAAAAGCTTATAACATATTAAAGAAAAATCATAAGGAATTGATTGTCCACCACGAGGCCTCTTTTGCAGGGGGCGGCATTTTTTATGAAGAAGCCATCCAGATACTAGAAAAAATAAAAAGTTTAACTAAGTCAATAAACTTCGACACATGCGAAATTGTACATAGTCGTTTCAAATCTGCTATTTCAAGAAACATTCAACCGATGCAACTATTGCCGTTAAAAATTGAATTGCATGAGGAAGACGAGAGTTTAGACCATATAGAAAGTGCTTATTTTGATTATAAACCCTCAAGATATGAAGTTTTAAAAACGGCTTCTGACAAACTCATAATCAATCGAATTTTTGAAGCTATGCTTAACGCTGAGGCATCAGAGCAGGGAGCGCGAATGATGGCGATGGACAACGCAACGCAAAATGCTAAAGAAATGATTGATAATTTAACATTGAAATATAACACCTTAAGACAATCAGCCATTACAACGGAATTAACCGAAATCATCTCCGGTGCCGAGGCTATTTAAAAAGGAAAAAAACATGAAAAAGAAAACAGAAAAGGACACAATCAAAACAAAAAACGGCCATATATCGCAAGTTACAGGCGCTGTTGTTGATGTCAAATTTGACAGTATAGAAGCCTTACCAGATATTTTAACGGCTTTAGAGTGTGACAATCACGGCAAGAAACTTATACTAGAAGTAGCTCAGCATATTGGCGAAATGACCGTGAGAACGATTGCAATGGATTCAACCGATGGCTTAAAACGCGGCGATGAGGTCAGAAATACCCAAAGTCCGATTGAAGTACCGGTCGGTCCTGAGCTTTTAGGAAGAATTATCAATGTCACCGGTCAAGCTATTGATGGCAGAGGTGATATTAAAACAAAACTTAAAGCCCCAATTCACCGCGAGGCACCAGCTTTTGTGGATCAATCAACCGAAACACAAGTCTTAGTAACGGGAATTAAAGTTATTGACCTTTTGGAACCTTATGCTAAGGGCGGAAAAATCGGACTTTTTGGTGGTGCCGGTGTCGGTAAAACCGTCCTGATTCAGGAATTGATACATAATGTTGCACTAGGCACCGGTGGATATTCTGTTTTCGCCGGTGTGGGTGAGCGCACAAGAGAAGGTAACGATCTTTATCATGAGATGATAGATTCAGGTATTATTGATCTTAAAGGTGACAACTCAAAAACTGTTTTAGTCTACGGGCAAATGAATGAACCACCGGGAGCAAGGGCACGCATTGCTTTGACAGGTTTAACACAGGCAGAATATTTCAGAGATGTTGCTCATCAGGATGTTTTATTCTTTGTGGACAATATTTTCCGTTTTACACAGGCTGGTTCTGAAGTTTCAGCTTTGCTCGGACGTATTCCTTCTGCTGTGGGCTATCAGCCGACATTAGGTACAGACATGGGTACAATGCAAGAACGTATTACTTCAACAAAAGACGGATCAATCACATCCGTGCAAGCGGTTTATGTGCCGGCAGATGACTTAACAGACCCCGCACCTGCCACAACTTTTGCACACCTTGATGCGACAACGGTTTTATCACGTAAAATTGCAGAACTTGGTATTTATCCGGCCGTAGATCCGCTTGATTCGACAAGCCGTATTTTAAGCCCGGATATTGTAGGTTTAGAGCATTATGAAATTGCACGCAGTGTGCAAGAAATTTTACAAAAATATAATTCTTTGCAAGATATTATTGCCATTTTGGGTATGGATGAGCTTTCTGATGAAGATCGCTTAACAGTGGCACGTGCACGTAAAATTCAACGCTTTTTATCACAACCTTTCCATGTAGCAGAAGTTTTTACAGGCACAAAAGGGGTATTCGTAAAATTAGAAGACACAATCAAGGGTTTTAAGGGCATTTTAGACGGCCTTTATGATGATTTGCCCGAACAGGCATTTTATATGGTCGGAACAATCGAAGAAGCTATTGAAAAAGCAAAGAAATTATAAGGATAATTTAAAAATGGCCATCGATTTAAAAATATATTTACCGGATAAAGTATACATTGAAACATCGGCAAACAAGATTGTTTTACCTGTTAAGGAGGGTAATTTAACGATTATTCACAAGCGTGCACCGCGTTCACAACTCTTAGTCGAAGGAATAGTTGCACTACTTGACACACAAAATCTTATATTAAAACGTTTTAAAATTGGTGGCGGCTTCGCTCAAATTGCTCAAGACATCTGCCAAATCGCCGTTGAAAACGTGGAAGAAATATAAACGACTAAATTCTATTTTACGCTCAAAAAAGCCTGATTTGCTTTATACTTCAACGAAATCTTGATTCCTGATTCTTTAAGAAAACTTAAAAGATAAACAATCGGTGCCAAAAGGGCGGGATTTTCTTCAGGAATCACTCCTTCCATAGCCCTTTCAATATTTTCAAGCTTTGAAACAGACAAATCAAAATCAGAAACAGCCTCGAAACTCAAAGCATCATCTGTCTCCTTGACGCGAATTTCCCCACCGCGTACAAAAACATCTGAAAGCGCCATGATAGAAAGCATCACAATTTTATAAAGCGAAATGTTTTGAAGATTTGATTTCATCATAATGGGCGTTTTAGGATTGCCAAGTGTTAAAAGGTAGGCATTTATAATATCATTTAATTCTCCAATCTCTTTCGGAGCTGCATTTTTTAAACCGAATGCAAGACGGAAAAACTTCATTCGAGCAGCTAAGAGTGAAGAGCTGTTTTCCAAAAGCGGTTTAATATCAGAAATATCTGAAGGATCCTCATTTAAAAGCTCCATAGCATTCGAAATCGCGCCAATATTGCCAATCAAATCATGACTAATCCGCGTACAAATAAGCTCAGCAATGTCTGTTGGTAAGAAAGATGTCATCATTAAAACCTCTAAAATGTATAAATATCCGAATGAATGAATCGTTGATCCTCTCGCGCCATACGATCAGCATCGATTTGCTGTAAGTTGGGATCTTCCAGTTTCAAGAAACCCGTAACGGCTTTCAAATAAGGTTTACCGGAACCGAGCCCCCAAACAACGTCTTCTTTGTTATCCGGCACCCCATATTTTTGGTTGATTTTTTTCCAAAAATCAAAAACTTTTAAATTACGCAAATAAACAGCCTTCGAACTGTTACCTGTCATGTTGGCAGCTTCTGTTTTATAAGTCACCTTATAAATCTTATTATTTGTAAAGGTTGAAGAAAGGAAAATCTCGACCGTTTCTTTTGTGTTAAATTTGTTAAATGTTGCTTGAGAAATAAAATAATAATTTTCTTTTTTTGCAAGTAAAATAATACAATTTTCAAGCTTTTCATAACCAACAACACCTTGATTGCGGCATTTTTCCTCATTACGCCAGCGAATAAAGTTCGGAACATCCATTTTTTGTGTTGTCTTTTTATAACCACGTTTTAAAAGTTGTTCTTCAGCTTGGGTATAGCTCATTTGAAGCATAACACCCGCAATATCAAAGACAGAAGCATTTGAACGGCGCGTTTTGGCTTTTTTCTTATTTTCTTCCAAAAGCTTCTGTATTGTATCGGATTGACGATTGCTCTTAAACAAATTTTTAACCCAGCTTTGTGCTGCGCCCACTGTACTTTTTGCTTCGCTTTTAATTTCATCTATTGTCGGATTTTCCTTTAAGTTTTGAGACAAAGAACGAGAGGTATCAAGTTTAACTTGATGTGGTTTATCATCTTCTTCAATCTCTACTTTATTACCAAAAGCATCTTCAGACATCTGAAAATTAAGATCTTCTTCGTCCATCGCCATCAAGGCACCTTCTTCGGCAAAAGAAGATGAACTCAAAAGAATTAAAAACAAAAACATACGTATAAACATGATATGAGAATATCGCTCGACACTTAAAAAAGATTTAATAAAAAGGCTGTTTTTTTTATTTACTTCAAGAAAAAAAAGACTATAAAAGAACAAACTTGATTTTGGGAGATGTTTTATGTTTCAAAAAGTAGCTGTTATCGGTGCAGGGCTTGCCGGATCAGAAGCAGCTTGGCAGCTAGCTAAGCGAAATATTGATGTTGATTTATATGAAATGAAACCCATCAAGTTTTCGCCAGCCCACAAAAACAAAAACTACGCCGAGTTGGTATGTTCAAATTCATTGCGTTCTGATGATTTTGAACATAATGCTGTCGGTTTGATGCATGAGGAATTAAGACGCACAGGTTCACTGATCTTAAAGACCGCAGACCAAACAAAAGTACCGGCAGGTGGTGCGTTGGCCGTCGATCGGGAAAAATTTGCATCAAGTATCTCAAGCTCCTTAAAAAAAGAATCAAGAATCAATATCATAACAAAAGAAATCGAATCATTAGATGAGCTAAATTACCCTATCATTATCGTTGCAACGGGACCCTTAACTGCTGAAAAACTTGCTCAAGATATTTTAAAAAATGTAGGTAATGAAACTCTTTCTTTTTATGATGCCATCGCGCCGGTCATTTTCAAAGAAAGTATAGACTTAACCATTGCATGGTATCAATCACGCTACGATAAGGGCGATAAAACAGATTACATTAATTGCCCCTTAAACAAAGAACAGTACGAAAATTTCGTTCAAGCATTATTAAATGCACCTAAAGTACAATTTCATGAATTTGAAAAACCTCAATATTTTGATGGTTGTTTGCCGATTGAAGTGATGGCAGAACGAGGCCTTGAGACACTACGTTTTGGACCGATGAAACCCGTGGGGCTAACAAATCCGCACAACAAAGAAAAACCTTATGCCGTTGTACAATTAAGGCAAGACAATCTTCAAGACACGCTTCGAAATATTGTCGGTTTTCAAACCAAATTAAAACACGGAGAGCAAGAAAGGATTTTTAAGCTCATTCCCGGTCTTGAAAACGCAGAATTTGCAAGATTTGGAGGCATACACAAAAACACATTTATCAAAAGTCCTATTCTTTTAGACTCATATTTACGCCTCAAAACAAAACCGCACATTATGTTTGCAGGCCAAATTACGGGATGCGAGGGATATGTGGAAAGCACGGCCGTTGGTTTTTTGGCGGGTCTTTTTGCAAGTTTTCTAATAAAAAATCAAATCCCGCCTTTACCACCACGTGAAACAGCTTTTGGATCAATGCTTGCGCACTTAAATGATATTGAAAATATCGAAAATTTTCAACCGATGAATATTAATTTTGGGCTTTTTCCTGAAATTGAGCCCATCACCTTGGAAAATGGTAAAAAAAGATACCTAAAAGGCCTGGAAAGAAAAAAGGCTTACACAAAACGTGCTCTAAAAACTCTTGAAAACTGGCTTGAAACTGTACACAGTTTAATGCCTTAAAAAGATTGACGAACATAAAATATTAAGTTATTTTCAAATCAAAATACGATAAAGGAAAGTTAATGAGTGCCGTCAGTCATGTTGTTCGAAAATCTCAAGCCTCACTTTTTTGGTGTATGCGCGGGCTACCAAAAGCAAAGCGTGAAGCTATTTATACGCTTTATGCTTTTATGCATCATCTAGATAATATCGTTCAAAGCAATATACCCTTAAAAGAAAAAGAAGACTTACTTAAAGCTTGGGAATTAGAACTCGCAAACATTTATGATAAAAAGGTACCTGCAACAAAAATCGGCCGAAAAATATACAAAAACTGCATGCGTTTTAAAATTAAAAAGGAAGACTTTCAGCACATATTACAGGCCGTACGACTTGATTTTCCAACACCCATCATTGCACCGTCAAAAGAAGTATTTGACGCTTATTGTTACGGTTCGGCTGTTATTCCCATTTATATTATGCTCTTAATTATGGGGGAAATGAAAGAAGCACCTATGCGCACACTTGCTTTGAACTTTGGAAAGGCTTTGGAATATACAAATATTTTGCGAAACATTAAAGATGATGCATTAAATGACCATTTGTATCTGCCTAAAGAATTTTTAAAAACAGCAGGTATAACAACTTTAGATCCGATGAAAGCCGTAACAGATAAAAACCTCACAATTGCAAGACAAATGATTGCTAAAGATGCCGCCGTTTGTTTTGAAAAGGCACATAAAATGATTAGCGCATCAAACAAGAAAACGACCAGACCTTTAAGGTTTATTTTTCACATTTACAAACGTTATTTTGACATTATGCAGACACGCGGTTGGGAAGTGATGTCGCCAAAACCCAAAATTAAATATTTTGACAAGCTAATGATTGCATTCAAAACTGTTTTTGATCGCGCTTAAAGTTTTTTGTGAGAAACTAAAAGTAAAATCTTTATAACAATATAATATCTTCTATGCTCCTTATAAAAACAACTGTTTCAAAGAAAGGATTTTAATATGTCAAAATTATGTGTGGTATTGATGGTGTCAACCATGCTTTTGCCTTTAGCTGTGCATGCTGACGAAACAAATGAGGAAGTTTCAACTTCAAGTTCACTTACCGCAAACCTAAAGCGTTTGGCCGTACAATACAATCAAAATTCAGTCACCAACAGGGAAGACCCAAACTACCCGGGTACTTTTACCTCTGATGAACAACAGGTTTTTACAGGCATTTTTGACGGAAATATTGAATATAACAACGATTCGCTTGTTTGGCTCAATAGTTTGTTTATGGAATATGGAAGAAGTGAAACCGACAACAATGGTGCAAAAACAAAAAGCGAAAATGCTGATAAAATTTTATTCACCACGGATTATACACATAAGATTTGGAAATTAGATCAAGGTATTGTTGGCCCCTTTATTAATTTAGGCTACCAAACAGAGTTTACAGAGTTCAGAAGTGATGACGGTAAAAAGTACCGCACCAAAATTTTGCGTGGTAAAACAGGTTTAAAGCTGTATGAAGGCAAATATTTTAAAGAACTTTATGCCGCTGTTGTTGAAGAAGCAGATTTCACTTACGGCGATACAAATATGAAAACCGCCGGTGAAATCGGATACGAATTTGAATACCAAATCAGGGATGATATGACTTTTGTTTCAAACGGCTATTTCAGAAAGTTTTTTGTTTATGATAAATACCGCAACACAGACTTCAAATATGAAGCCGAAACAAACAACCGCTTAGATGTCACAATTATCGGCAACCTCTCGTTTGCGCCGTTTGTGAACTACAAAATCGCAAAAACACGCGCTGCAAAAAAATATCGCAGCAATACAACAGTTGGTTTATCTCTCGGCTATCAAACAGACTATAAATTCTGGTAGATAAACGAAAAGAGGTGGATAGCGTGTTGCATATAAAAACGCGAAGAATGAGCTAAATAATAAGACACCAGGCACTAAAAGCTCGGAGAGCACAAGACACATAAAAACGCGGATAGCGTGTGTAGATAATAAGAAAAGTTTGCTTGAGTGAAACGAATGTAGTCAAACCTACATGACTGAACTCAAGCAAACTTTTCTGTATTTAGCTACCAGCTAGACGCGTTTTTATATTTCGGCGGTCATAATGTTGCGACGACCAACTAAAGCCTCATCAATAAAATCAAGCTGTTCAATGACCATCGGATTGTCTTTGAACTTTTCGCGAGCCAATTTGACGCGCTCCTCAAATGTGCCCTCTTTGCCTTTAAAGATATACATATAAGCTCGCGTAACAGACTTAATGGTTTTCTCTTCAAAACCACTGCGTTTCAAACCAATCACATTTAAACCTCTGAGTTTTCCCCTATCGCCCGTCACAATACCAAACGGTATGACATCACGCATAACACCGGACATACCGCCAATCATGGCTTTACGACCGATTCGGCAGAACTGATGAACACCGCTGTTACCACCTATGATAACACCATCACCAAGGCGAACGTGACCACCAATGACAGCATTGTTTGTCATAATTACATTGTTACCGACGACACAGTCATGCGCAACGTGAGAGCCCGCCATAAACATACCGTCATCTCCGACAATTGTAATCAGTTTTTGAGGATCTTCACCTTTAATCGGATTTTGACCTTTCGGCGTACCGGCATGCATCGTTACATTTTCTCTGATAACATTGCGCTTGCCAATCACAAGCCTTGCCCCTTCCTGAAACTCGTTGCCGTGATCTTGCGGACCAGTCCCAAGACAAGCACCCGGGAACACAACCGTGCCCTCACCAATTGTGGTGTCCCCATAAATAGTAACATGAGAAATGAGTTTAACGTGTTCACCAATCTTTGCCTTTGAGCTGATAAAGCAAAAAGGTCCGATTTCTGCGGTTTCTGCAATTTGAGCGCCGGCTTCAACAACGGCGGACGAATGAATGGTTGCCATAGATATAATCCTTTATTTATTAGTTCAATACTGGGGTTAAGAATATTAAACTTCCTATAATTTGTAAAAACACAATATGTAACGAATTATAACATATAATCAAATGTTCGATTTCAAAATACATTCCTTCAAAATCAGGCCTTTGTTCGTGCAATGGCTGTCTTGATAAGCGATACAAAAAGAGGATGCGGATCAAAGGGTTTTGACTTTAATTCGGGATGAAATTGAACGCCGATAAACCAAGGATGATCAGACCTCTCAACAATCTCCGGCAAAAAACCGTCCGGAGATTTACCAGATACGATCATACCATTTTTATTTAAAATCTGTTCATAAGAAATATTCACTTCATAGCGATGACGATGGCGCTCGGATATTTCAGATTTTCCATATATATCGTACACTTTTGTGCCCTGTTGCAAAACACACGGGTAAGCACCCAAACGCATCGTACCACCAAGATCACCATCTTTAGAACGTGTTTCTTTTTGACCTTCTTTTTGCCATTCGGTCATCAAACCAACAACAGGTGTGCAGGCCAAATTAAATTCTGTCGTATCGGCATCTTCAACTTTTGCCAGATTGCGCATGGTTTCAATCACTGCCATTTGCATACCAAAACAGATACCTAAAAAAGGTATATTGTGTTCACGTGCATAAGTAATAGCGTTAATTTTACCCTGCGTGCCACGTTTGCCAAACCCTCCCGGAACAATAATAGCCTGAACGTCTTTGAGATATTTTTGAGGATCATCTTTTTCTAAAAGTTCAGAGTCAATCCAAGAAATATCCGCTTTATAACGATTCGCGATCGCACCATGCTTAATGGCCTCGTGAAGCGATTTATAGGCTTCTAAAAGCTGAGTATATTTGCCAACCACAGCAACTTTCACTTCGCCTTCAGGATGTTGAGCAACATCAACAATATGCTGCCACTTACTTAAATCCGGATGATGCTCTTTACACTCTATGCCAAAATGATTACAAACAGCCCTATCAATACCTTCCTTTGCGTACGCAAGAGGAACTTCATAGATATTTGAAACGTCCAAAGCTGTAATAACATTTTCTTCTTTGACATTACAAAACAAAGCAAGTTTTCGCTTTTCATTTTGTTCGACAGGAATTTGACTACGGCACAAAAGCATATCAGGCTGAATACCATATTCTTGCAATTTTTTCACGGAGTGTTGGGTTGGTTTTGTTTTAAGTTCGCCCGCTGTAGGAATATAAGGCAATAACGTTAAATGGGCAAACATGACACGCTCTCGCCCGAACTCATAGGCTATTTGACGAATAGCTTCCAAATAGGGTTGACCCTCAATGTCACCAACGGTACCTCCAATTTCGCATAAAACAAAATCTTCATCTGTAAGATTGGACAGTATAAAATTTTTAATCTCGTTTGTCACATGCGGTACAACCTGAATTGTAGCGCCTAAATATTCTCCGCGACGTTCTCGGTTAATGACATTCTGGTAAATCTTACCTGATGTCGTGCTATCATATTTTGTTGCGGAAACACCTGAAAAACGCTCATAATGTCCTAAATCCAGATCTGCCTCCGTACCATCATCTGTCACATAAACCTCACCATGCTGATAAGGACTCATTGTCCCCGGATCCACATTTAAATAAGGATCTAATTTACGAAGTCTAACTTTAAAGCCGCGTCCCTGCAAAATAGATGCTAAAGAAGCAGAAGCCAAACCTTTTCCAAGCGATGACACAACACCGCCGGTGATAAAAATAAATTTTGTTTTTGATATGGTCATTTCATTTCCCCAAATTTTAAAGCAAAAAAGCACCTCATCATTTTAAGGTGCTTAAATTGTTCAGTCCCCTGTCATTTTACTTGCCGAGCGGAACAGTTGGAACATTAGGAACATCTGAAGATTGAGGCGCAGTTTCAACAACAGAAGCACTCTCACGTGTCATTCCTCTGTAATACAAAGAAAGAGAAATACTCGTAATAAAGAAAACAGTTGCCAAAATAGCCGTCAAACGCGTCAGTAAATTACCGGTGCCACGCGCGCTTAAAAAGCTGTTAGCACCGCTACCGCCACCCAAACCATTCAACGCACCTCCGCCGGAACGTTGCATCAAAATGAGCGCGACCAAAAAAATAGCCGTCATCAAATGTATAACAAGTAAAACAGAACCCATTTATATATTCCTTTCTTTATTTAACCTTGCTGATAATTTGCATAAAATCCGCTGCTTTAAGACTTGCACCGCCAATCAAACCCCCATCTATGTCTTCTTTGGCTAAAAGTTCAGCAGCATTCAAAGGTTTCATAGAACCACCATACAAAATACGCATGCGAGATGCAACAGACTTACCGAGTTTTTGAACAAGAACTTTTCTAAGATGTGCATGAACCTCTTGTGCATCTTCAGGAGTCGCTGTTTGACCTGTGCCGATTGCCCAAACAGGTTCATAAGCAATCACAGTATTCGCAGCTGTCGATTGAGACGGAACAGAAGCTCTGATTTGTTTTTCTGTCACCTCTAAGGCTTTGCCTGCTCTGCGCTCTTCTAAAGTTTCACCGACACAGATAATGACTTTCAAACCGGCTTTCAAGGCACTTTCAGCTTTTGCTTTAATTAAGGCACTCGATTCTTTATGATCCATACGCCGTTCAGAATGCCCCAAAATAACATAATCACAGCCGGCATCTTTGAGCATAATCGGACTGACATCACCCGTATGCGCACCCTTTTCTTCAACATGACAATCTTGTGCACCAAGCATAACCTTGGAACCACGAAGCGCTTTTTTTACTGTTGTTAAAAGCGTAAAAGGCGGACAAACCAAAACCTCGGCTTGAGGCTTTGAAGCTTTAACGGCAAGCGCAACTTCTTTGGCCAAAGCCTGACCGTCAGTAAGTAAACCATTCATTTTCCAGTTTCCGGCAATTAAAACTTTTCGAGACATATATTTTTCCTTTGCTAAAATTAAACTAAAAAATTTCTAACACATCATTTTTTCATTTTCCAGTTTAAAAAACTTTTCAACATCAATATTTATATTTTTATTTTAACATTTGCATTTGAAGAACAATATGAGTATACTTCCCAAAAAAGAATTTTAACAGGAAAGAAAAATGATTAACAAATTAGCCAAAGCGCAAAAAAGTTGGATTGCAAAACTGATTTTAACATTAACAGCCTTAAGTTTTATGTCTTTATTCGGTATTACGGGGTATCTCTCAAGTGCCGCCGGCAACAGAACCGTCATTAAAGTTGATGATATAAACATTTCACAGGCTGAATTTTCCTATGCTTTCCAAAAAGAATTAAATGCTGCAAAAAATATGCTGAGCATTGATTTGAATGATGAAGCAAACGACGAACTGCGTTCTGCCTTAATGAATTCGATTGCGCAAAGAATGCTTCATGATGCCATCATTGACCGGACAGCACAAAAATATCATATTTCTTTCCGTCCTGAGCTTATCAGGCAGATTATTCAAAACGAACCTTCTTTCAAAGATATTGCCGGTAATTTTAATCAAGATTTATTTCGGCACGTCTTATCTGAAAACAATATCACCGAACAAGAATATGTCAATTCGGTCAGACGCGGTCTTGCTGAGCAAATTTTGATTGCCATGCCCACGCGGAACATTAACGTGCCGGAAGTGCTGTTAAATGCTGAAATCAAAATGGACAACAAAAGGCGTACCTTTAAATATGTACTCATCAAACCTGAAGATATCCTGATCGATCGAAAAATTTCGCAAGAAGAAATTGAGCAGTATTATGAAGATTTTGCTCCTTCATTTACTGCCTCTGAAGCGCGTGATTTGTCAGTCATGTACCTGTCTGTGTCAGAAATTTCAGAACACATGAAAATATCTGATGACGAAATTAAAGCTTACTATGATGAACATATAGACAACTACGAACAAAAAGAAAAGCGTAACGTCTTACAAATGATGTTTACAAACAGCGAAGATGCAGAAAAGGCCTACGAAAAGCTCCAAAACGGTGCTGATTTTTATGATGTTGCAAGCAAAGATGCAAATCAAACCAAAGAAGAGACCGAATTGGGCGTTGTTGCTGAAAACGAACTTGTTTTTGAAGTTGCGGAAGATGTTTTTGCATTAAAAAAAGATGGTTTCACAAAACCCATGCAAGTCGGTGACATCTGGCAAATCATGAAGGTTTCTAACATCATTGCCCCAAGTAAAACCGACTACGAAAAAGCATCTCAAGAAATCAGAAAAGAACTTTTAAGCGAAGGTTTATACGACGAAATTTATAAAGTTTTGAGCAAAATCGAAGATGAAATCGGCGCAGGTAAAACATTAGAAGAAATTGCGTTAAATTTTGACACGCCCGTCTTAAAAATTGAAGCCTTAACAGATAACGGTACAGCCAACATGATACCTGAAAAGCTCGCGACGCTTGTCAAATCTTCCGAATTCATAGATGCTGCTTTTTCATACGCACTCGGGGAAACAAGCCAAACCATTGAGGCTGACGACGGTTTAGCCGTTTTACGCATCGATCATATTACGGAAGCACATCAAAAAAGCATTGAGGAAGTGACACCGGAAATCAGAGAATTGTGGCAGCAAAACGAAAAAGCAGCCATTGCCCAAGAAACCATTAACGATATGATGCACGATTTGGAAAACGGAGAAGATTTTAGCAAATCTGCCCGTCGTTATGGCTTACATGTATATAAATCACAACCGATTACACGCAATGAATCTTTTGCTGATCTGAATTATGCCGATATTAAAGAATTGTTCATGCAGGATCTTAACACGCCTTATCAAACTATGGTCGATAAGAACAATATTATCGTTGTTGCCGATAAAGATTTTGAAAACTCGGTACCTTTAAGCGATAACGAAAGAACACTTGTGATGCTTAAAACCAAACAAGGTTTGTCTCAAGACTTACAAAAAGCATTGCTCGATTCGTATGCAAAAGATTATAAAATTAAAGTCAAATACAAACTCATGGGTATGGATGAATAAAAAAAGCCGCCCGTCAGGGCGGTTTGATTTGAGGAAAAACAAAAAATGAAAATTGTATTTATGGGAACACCTGATTTTGCTGTACCTGTTTTAGAGAGATTACTCAAAGAACATGAGGTGATTTGTGTTTATACGCGGGCACCCAAAATTGCCGGACGCGGCCATGAATTAAAAAAAACGCCTGTCCATTTAACCGCTGAAAGGTATAACATCAACGTTCGAACCCCAAAAACACTTCGTGATGAAACAGTCCAAAAAGAATTTAAGAATTTACATGCAGATGTTGCCGTGGTGGCAGCCTATGGTTTGATTTTGCCAAAGCCGATTATTGACGCTTTTCCGCTCGGATGCTTAAATGTACACGCTTCCCTTTTGCCGCGTTGGCGCGGTGCCGCACCAATACAGCGCGCCATTGAAGCAGGAGATGAACAGAGCGGTGTCACCATTATGGAAATTGTAGAGGCATTAGATGCCGGCCGTATGTATCAAAAGGGCATTGTGCCGATTACTTCCGAGACAACCGGTGGAAGCTTACATGATGCCTTATCAACACTTGGGGCTGACTTAATGAGTAATGTTTTATCTCATATCAATTCAATCATGCCTCAAGAACAAGATGAATCTCTTGTCACTTATGCTCAAAAACTTGAAAAAGAAGAAGAAAAACTTGATTTTAACACACCTGCTTTAATCTTAGAACGCAAAATCAGGGCTTTCAACCCTTTCCCTGCTACTTTTTTTGAATATAAAGCAGAACGCTTTAAGGTGCTTAAAGCAAGAGTCACAAACAATCAAGGAAAAGGCGGTGAAATTATCGAGGGCAAAACAACACTTAAAATTGCCTGTGCTGATAAAGCCCTAGAAATAAGGGAAATTCAAAGACAAGGGAAACGCGCGATGACATCTGATGAACTCTTGCGCGGATTTGAATTTGAAAAAGGATATATCATTAAATAGATAATTTGTTGAGAATCGCTTGTTCATTTTAAAATCAATATTATATCAAAAGTGCTTCAGCGATGAGAAATAAAAATGATGATGTTTTTTTTCTGATCAAACAAGCAAGAGGTCCCTTATTTGGTAAGCAGCGACATTGGGTTGTTGCAAGAAGGGAAAAAGAGAGGAAGAAACTTTTCCTCTCTTTTTTTGATATACTTGGTAGAATATTGAGTTGACAAGGCAAAATTTTACTTAAAATAAATCGTCAGTTTGTTGTTGCCATGCCCCGTAACGGCAAGTGCGGCCTCTTTAGGCGTATAACGCGTCGGATCTTTTTTGTTCGCCTCCATATCCTTTCTTAGCTTTGAAGAATAAGCAAGTGTTGTTTTGTTCACACCCAAAGCCGCCAAGGCTGCATCACATTCAGACGGCGCTGCCGTACAATAAATATTGCTTGTACTGTTATAAAAAGACCGACTGCTTCACATCTCTTGAATGCTTTCAGGTGAAAGAATGATATCGCCTTGAGACCTAAAAAACTTGCATCACTGCCCGAATAATTGATGTTACCTTGAGAATTACTCCGCTGTTGACCGTTAGGGTATTGGTGGAAGCGTCCCATGTGCAGTCACAGGTTGAACCAGATTTACAATAGTCTTGACAATCTTCATTTGTGCCTGCCAACACGTTTGAGCTCAACACCGTCCCCATCAAAAGTGTGATATAAAAAGCATTTCTCATATATTGTCTCCTTTAACAAAAGTGTTACATTTAAAGGAACCTTTTTTTGTTACGATTCGCCCTTATAAAATGCACAAAATAATCATTATTGACAATTTTATAACAAAAGGATATGATAGTTCTCGTTATTAATTTTAACAGGTAATCAAAGAAAGAAATGGATCCTTTTTATATTTATCTTTTCAAATTTATTTTTGTTGTCATCCTCGTTTTATTCAATGCTTTTTTCGTTGTTTCAGAATTTGCGATTGTTAAAATCCGCCACACAAAGCTTGAGGAATTGGTCGGACTTGGAAATAAACGCGCTGAAATCGCCTTAAAAATTACAGAGCATTTAGATAGTTATTTAAGTGCAATTCAGCTTGGTATTACATTAGCCTCGCTCGGGCTCGGTTGGATTGGGGAACCCGCCGTTGCAAAATTGTTTTCAGATTTGCTCGGTGGCTTTTTTGAAGATAACCCCATCCTTCTCCACTCTATCAGCTTTGGTGTTGCTTTTGGTTTAATTACTTTAATGCATGTGGTGTTGGGCGAACTTATCCCGAAGTCACTTGCCATCCAAAAAACAGAAACTTTTGTCTTACTTATTGCCTATCCGCTCTATTTGTTTAAACGCACTTTTTATCCCTTTATATGGGTGCTGGATATGCTCACAATCAAAATTTTGCACTTAATGGGTGTTGAACCGGCACATCAAGAAGATATGGCTCACTCGGAAGAAGAAATCAAATTGATTGTTAATGCCTCTCAAAAAGGTGGCGTGATTGATGATACGGAACGTGACATTATTCAAAATGCCATCAGTTTTTCAGAGATTTTTGCCCATGAGGTGATGATTCCGCGTCAAGACATGCAATGTCTTTATTTAGATGACGATTTTAATGATGTAATGAGTTTGGTTAAACGCACAAAACATACGCGTTATCCGCTTTGTAATGAAGATAAAGACAACATTGTCGGAATGATTCACATCAGAGATCTGTTAGAGCATTGTGAAGAAAAGTTGGAAAAAGGGCGTTTAAATAAAATTGCACGTCAAATTTTGTTTGTTCCTGAAAATCAATCTATTTCAGAAGTCTTGCACCTGATGATGCGCAAGCATACACACGTTGCAATTGTTGTTGATGAATACGGCGGCACAGCAGGTATGCTTTCGATGGAAGATATTTTAGAAGAACTCGTTGGCGACATCATGGATGAACATGATATTAACGAAGCAGAAGAAATACATAAAGTGAATGATAAGATATGTGAATTTGATGGCAAAGTTTTGGTTGAAGATGCGTACGACTGCATGTGTTTACCGGAATGTGAACGTGAAGAAAGTACTATTGGCGGTTACGTTTTTACATTATTGGGACGTGCACCGAAAGTCGGTGATAAAGTTGAAGATGAATATTGTACTTATGAAGTAATTTCTGCCGGTAAAATGCGCGTCAAACGTGTTAAAGTCACCGTCAAAGAAAAAAAAGATGAAGTAAATGCTTAAAATAAAAGAACCGTCAAAAGATTTGTTTTTAAAAGCAAAAAAAGGGCTCTTAGAAATTGCGTCCCATACGTCGCCTTTTGATATATGCGCCGCTAAAAAAGGTGCAGAATATGTCGCACGTATTTTGAAGGATATATTGACTATTTAAATAAAAACAAATCTGAAGAACAACCCCAAGGACGTGTCCCTTCAACAATTTTATGGCTTTTTGATGATGAAAAGTTTGTCGGCATTTTTGATGTTCGGCATCGTTTAAATGAATTTCTAATACAAAGAGGCGGACACATTGCTTATTATATTATACCATCAGAACGTGGTAAAAGTTATACATTAAAGGGTTAAGACTTGTTCTGAATTGGTGTCTTGAAAATTTAAATTTAAGCGAAGCCTTGTTGTTTTGCGACGAAAAAAATGTACCATCTTATAAGGTTTTGGAGCATGCTTTACAAGAATTCGGAGGACGCCGTTTAGATAAACACCAAGCCGAAGGACACACAGAGTGTGGCTATTGGTTGAAAACAAAATAGCTTAACGTTGTTGTTGATAACCATATGAAGAAGAGACTGTCTCTTTCCCATCCGTAAAGTATTTTTCCTTTTGGATGCCACCGTTTTTATCATAGAGCTTCCAACGGCCATCTATCTTTCCATCTGTATAATATGCTTCTTCTTCCAATAAACCGTTTTTATAATACGAAATAACCAAGCCGTCCAATTTTCCATCTTTATAAAAACTTTCCTCTTTCAGCTGGCCGTTATCATAATATTCTTTTCTCAAGCCATTCGCTTTTCCATTTTTAAAGTAAGCGACCATCTTCAAATGCCCGTTAGAATATTCTTCTTTTATAATGCCGGTATAGGGCGTAAATTTATGCGTTGTGCAAACAGTAACGCCATGTTCTTTGTTACAATAAAGATTTTTAGCCGTTGTAATAGGCACGCCTGAGTTCGCCGTTAAAGCAAATGCCTGAGTGCAATAAAAACTCAATGCTATCAAACATATTAGTATGTATTTCATATCGACCTCACTTCTTTAGTTTATATCACAAATTTTAATTTGTCCAGCTATTTTCGTTTGATACTTCCTTCAATCAATACTTCTCCCTCAATCGGTTTAAGAAGCAAATCCGTTTGCGGCTCTTGTTTTAAAGTATTAACAGCTTTTTGACCTCTTCTGATAATCTCTCCGCTAAGCGAAACTTTAGAAGCATAATCATCTTCAGGAACAACAAGCAATGGTTTACGTGGCTCAGTCGTTTCAATTTTTGTAGCCTCTTGATCTGGCTCCGGAACATCAATAACTTCTTGAACAAGTTTTGGTTCAAACTCTTCAATAGGCGTCTCATCTTGAGTGGTAAACTTCTTGGGTAAACTTTGTTCTGTATCGACAGGCAAGGCAGTTGGAACGGGTGTTTCCTCAACAACAGGCACTTGAATCTGATCTTGGACCGACTTTTCAGTCTCTACATCAACCTGTTGAGGTGAGGAAATAGGCTTATTCTCCTCCTTTACTGTTGTTTTATGCTTGCCCGTCTGTTCAAAATAAACAACATCCTGAACATATTCAAACAAACGCGCCAGTGCATCATCTAAAATATCTAACTTCACTTTTGCTTCATCTGTTAGTTTTTGGATATCTTTTTTATTTTTATCCAGCAACATAATTCGATTTTCTTGATCACTGTTCTCTGCTATTTTGAGAGCACGATGATAAACATCTGAAATTTCTCTGATTTTAGTTTCAATAATCTCTTTGTTCGTCCGAACATCTTCTAAATCCGTTAAGGAAACAATAGACCCTATTTGCATCAAACGCATAGTGTATGAATTTAATGTATTTTGGTAATTACTCAATTTTTCAGACGAATTTTGATAAATCGCTGTGATATTTTTAAGATTTTCTTCAATGTGAAGCCTTAAATCAAAAATATAATTCTCATCAAGCTTTGTAATAAACTCTGAAAGAAGAGGCGCATAAACATCCGTTTGTAGCTTAATATCATCAATATCTTGATGAGTATATGAAGTATTTGCAACAGCCTTAAGCTCTTTTAATTTACTTAAAATATCATCAACTTGTATTTCAACGCTGTCATAAAAGCGAAGAACACCGTTGTTAAGACTCTCTGGACGGTAACGCCCAATACGAGGCAAAATTTCAGAAGTAATCATATCCGTCTGAACAGCAACCGTTTTTTGAACGGTGTCCATTTTGCCTTGTAATTCTTTAAGACGCTTTTCTTCTTCAAGACGTTTTTCTTCTTCAATTTTTGCCCAATAAGAATCATATTTGTTTTTTAAATCATGTGTATCAATAACCAAACGCGGATTATTCAAATGACCTTCGAACTTAAAGCTAAAGGGTAAGAGATTATCCTTGATACGTTCTAAAACAGTGTTGAAAGTAGAATTAATATCCCAATTTTCAAGAGAACCGGAAGCCAACCAATTTACGCTGACAGAAGGTGAAGTTAAAACAGCATTTTTAATATTGTACGTTGCATTTTCAACAATCATATCACCGCCAACAAGATCAAATGAAGTCTGCCCCTTTGAAAGATTCTTTTCCAATAATTCATCAAGACCTTTCGAGTAGATTCGCTTATCTAAATCATTTTCAATCTCTTGAAAATCAAAACCTTTCATCATGACTTTTGAAATATCAAACGAAACATTCATTTTTGCTGTCTTAATAAATTCAACCTCAGAAACTGCAGAACCTTCAAATTGGGTCTTAAGATCTAATATGCCTTTTGTAATACGGTACTTCGAACCGCCAAAATCTTCAAGAGGATAGTCATGAAGCTCAAAGGTACCCTTTATCTTCGGCTGAGAAGTAAGATCAATTGAAAAATCGCCTACAATAGGTGCTCCATTTTTAGTGGCCGAAAAATTCTTAAGATCAACGACCCCGTTTTTAGCATCAAGAAGAAATTTGACATCTTCAATATCGCTACTCATATAACTTAAATTCTTAATATTGAATTTGCCAGATAAATCAAACTTTTTGAAAGCTTCATAATCAATACCCGTTTTATCCCATTCGGGCTTATCCAGAAATGCAGCGGATTCCTTGTGAGATCTGGAGTTTTTCTTTTTCTTCGGAGCGTAAATAAAACGATCAAACTCAAAAATATTAGCCGAAACATTTGCTTTAATTTCTGGCCTGTCTGCTTGTTTATGATACGCAAATGCACCTGTAAAATTATTTGAACCAATGAACGTATTCATATCAGTTGCGCGCCAATTTGAAAAGCTACCTTCAACTTTTGATTTAAAATTAAAAATACCGGCTGATAGATTAACCGGATGGTAGTCTAAGCTAAGCTGATTTGAAAATTCCACAAAATCAGGTGCTTTCATTTCAAGCATACCATTAAAATACATTTTATCATTCTGCTGATAAATTCGCCCATCATATACGGTCGAAATTTTTCCTATTTTTGAATTAAATTTTAAGTCTGAATTTTCAAACGTTCCGCTCAAAATACCCTCTAAACTCGTCTCCCCCACAGTCTGGAAAAGTGGCCATTTAGGTAAATTAAGCCCAATTTTGTTTACAAAAGAAGCAAAATCAGATGTTTCAATCTTGTATTTTAAATTATCAAATGTAGGTGTGATAGCTAAATTTGAAATACCACCTTGTAAATAAACATGCGATGAGGCAACCTGCTCAATGTCTAATTTTTTCAGCTCTACTTTCCCTGCGACGCTGTTCATCTTTAAAGTCAAGTTTTCAAAAGGTACTTTGTGATAAATACCAAGTTTTAAATCAAGATCAGCTTGCATATCTATGTCATTTAAAAATTTCAAACCATTCAGAAATTTACTTATTTTTTGCGTTAGAGGATCAGCCTTGTCCTCTTGCGAGGCTTGAGGAAAATAATTATCGAAATTAATACTTTCACTTTGAAGGGAGGCAAAAACAGCATTCTTGCGATCACGCTTTACACCTAAAGCACCTGTAATATCAATCTTATCAAAACTGAAATCAAAGGGCAAAAATTTAATCTGATTTAAATTACCGGAAACACCAAAAGAAGCACGTGCATTACGATATGTACTCGGCGCATAAACCTCTGGCTTATATCCGATAAACTCTAAAAACTTCAGAAAATCTTGGCTTAAAGCTTGAACTTTTAAATCGTAAGAAAGAATTTTCTCATTTTCGAAGACATCTCCATTGACAGAAAAATCCGTATCACCCGGCATCAATCCCGATAAAGTTTTAAGCGTTAAAACATTATTGATAAAATCTGTGCTTAATTTAAAATTACGAATAACCTCACCATTATAGTGAGCCCTTGTTGCCATCACATCAGCAACCACATCATAGTCAAACGAAAACTCAAAAGGTTTTTTGTTGTAATCATACGGTTTCAAATACTCTTTCAAAAAAGCAAAAAACGGCATCATATCAAAATCGGTCATTTCAAATGCCGTTTCAATTTTCCTGCGCTCTGAACCTGAGACTTTAAGCGGAATAAGAACCCTTCCAGACCCCGCCATATAATCACCATATTTAATGATAAAACTTGATAAATCAACCTGATTTGGATTAACCATCAACTCAATTGAGGCCGCTAAAGGATAGTTATATTGTTCAGGCAAAAGTACTTGACCGGAAATAGTATTTAAAAACGTTGAAGGCTTTTGTGATTCGACAGTAAAATTCCCTTTAATTTCACTATTATTTGACAGCACAGAACCATCAAAACGCGCATAACTGTCAGATGTCGGATGAGTAAGAACCAAATTAAGTGACGTCGCAAAACTTTCCGACAATGTACCAACATTTAAGGCAAAACCGGCAGGTGTTTCATCTTTTATAAAATTACCATCGATTCGGAACGGACCGTTTAAACTCTGCGCCGCCACATCAGCATTTAATTTTTTAAGTACGACATCAACATTAAGCTCTTTATTGAGAATATGAACAGTTGAATTTTGAAGCATAACACTGTTAAATGCAATATCGACACCCGTAAAATTAAAACTTTCATCGTCATGAATTTCAGAAAACCAATTGGTTTTACCATTATTTAAAAACTCTATTAAAATTTGAGCATCTATTAAATTCATGTTATCGACTTCAAAACGCTTATGAAGGAGAGGCATTAAACTCAAATCCGTAACCATTTTTTTAATTCGTGCCAAAGGTTGAGTTTCAGCAGCATAATGCGGATTATAAATTTCGATATCTGTGGCCATCAAATGAGGAGTCGGCAAAAACTTCAAATCAACTTTACCGCGAATAACAACCTTTTTACCTGTTAAATCTTCAATTTGGGTCGTAATTTTATCTTTATATCTGTTCCAATCAATTGTTGAAGCATAGTAAGACAATCCACCAAAGGCGATAATGAAAACAAAAAAGAGACTAACCAAAAATTTTTTAAACACTTTAATAATTCTCCTGTATCAAATGCAAAAAAGTCTTTGCCAATTATCAGAATAATGTATATTATCTTTACAATCAATTAATTTTTTTATTAAAGGCAAATAAAAATGAGCCCTCTTTCAAATCTTTTAAAGCAAGCACTTCAAGCAAGAGAAAACGCTTATGCACCATACTCTAAGTTTAAGGTCGGTGCTGCCATTTTAACAACCAAGAACCATATATACGCGGGCGCAAATGCTGAAAACGTATCATATCCTTGCGGCACCTGTGCTGAAGCTGGCGCAATTGCTGCAATGGTAGCAGCTGGAGAGCGAGAAATTTCGGATATCATCGTTGTCGCAGACAGTCAAAATTTAATTGTCCCATGCGGTGCATGTCTACAACGAATTTTGGAATTTTCAAACAAACAAACCAAAGTGCATTTAGCAAACCTCAGTGGCGTTCAAAAAACCTACGACATCAACGAGCTTTTACCGATTGTTTTCAAATAAGAAGGAAAAAACGAAATGATTGAAACTTATGTTCGTAACATGCAAAAAGCTTTTAATGGTTTTGTGCCCGAAATACTCATCATTTTAGGCTCTGGTTTGAGTGTGTTAGCAGATAAAATAACTCATAAAATCATTATCCCATATACACAAATCGGTTTTCCGAAAATTAATGTTTCCGGCCATAAAGGAGAACTAATCGCGGGATATTTAGGCGGCCGAAAAGTGTTGTGCATGAATGGCCGTTATCACCTTTATGAAGGACATCCAGCAGGACTAGCTAAAGATATGATGTCCGCCTACCAAAAAATCGGCATAAGAGAAGTAATTGCCACAAATGCCGCTGGTTCACTCAGAGCTGATATGCCCGCTGGCGCACTCATGATGATTACAGATCATATCAATTTTTCGGGACAAAATCCGCTCATTGGTGTAAACAACGACAGAGAAGGTCCGCGCTTTCCCGATATGAGCAATGATTATGACAAAGAACTTCAAGAGAAAATTCGCACAGTTGCAAAAGAGAACAATATTAAGCTCTACGAAGGAACTTATTTTTTTGTTGTCGGACCGAATTTTGAAACAAAAGCTGAAGTTAAAGCTTTCAGAACTTTAGGTGCTGATGCCGTCGGAATGTCAACCGTACCAGAAGTAATCAGTGCAATTTATTTTGGCATGAAAGTTGTCGGCATTTCAGTAATAACAAACCAGAGCTCGGATATAAGAACAGGACCGATTTCACACGAAGAAACACTCATGGAAGCCAAAATGGCAGCTGTTGATTTACAAGGACTTCTATTAAAATTTTTGGAGAATTAACATGTTACCTCAAGAAATTATTCGTCATAAAAGGAACAAACAACAACTCTCGAAAGAAGAAATTGATTTTTTTATTAAAGGTGTCACTTCAGAAGAAATTTCCGATGCGCAAATCGGTTCTTTGACCATGGCCGCCTTTCTAAACGGTTTGGATAAAGAGGAAACCATACATCTCACCCTTGCTATGCGCGATTCGGGTACTGTTTTAAATTGGCGATTAGATGGTCCCGTGGTTGATAAACACTCAACAGGCGGAGTCGGTGATAAGGTCAGTCTCGTTTTAGGTCCGATACTTGCGGCATGTGGTGCTTATGTGCCAATGATTTCAGGCAGAGGTTTAGGACACACCGGCGGTACGCTCGATAAACTCGATTCTATCCAAGGATATCAAACGGCACCGTCAAATGAGCTTTTTCAAAAAACCGTGCGGGAAGTCGGCTGTGCCATTATCGGTCAGACAGGAAACTTGGCGCCGGCTGATAAACGTATTTACGCGATACGTGATGTCTGCGCAACGGTGGAATCCATTCCGCTCATTACAGCTTCTATATTATCCAAAAAACTTGCCTCGGGTTTGGACAATCTTGTTATGGATGTCAAATTCGGCAACGGTGCTTTTATGGAAAACGTCAAAGACGCAAAAGCCCTTGGACAATCTATTGTCGATGTGGCAAACGGTGCAGGCACAAAAACAACCGCACTTTTAACCGATATGAATTCCGTTTTGGGATGCAACGTCGGTAATGCCTTGGAAGTTTTGGAAAGTGTGGAATATTTAAAAGGTAAAAAAGTAAACAAACGCCTTGACAATGTGACAAAAGCTTTGTGTGTTGAAGCTATCATATCAACAAAGCTTGCAAAAAACAAAAAAGATGCCTTATCAAAAATCGAAAAGGTTTTAAGAAGTGGTATGGCTTTGGAAAAATTTCAAAAAATGATCTCAATGCTTGGCGGACCGACAGATTTTGTTGAACATCCAGAAGATTACATGCCAAAATCTCCGATCGTTCGTCCCGTTTTTGCCCTCAAAGAAGGACATGTTCATCAGATGCAAACACGTGATATCGGCCTTTTACTTATTGAGCTCAAAGGCGGCAGAATACACCCCGCGCAAGCGGTTAACCACGCCACAGGATTTACGGATTTTGTTCAAATCGGTGATAAGGTTGATAACAAAACACCGCTTTGCTACATTCACGCTCAAAACGAAACAGATTTTGAAAAAGTCGCTCATAAATTGCAAACTCTAGTTCAAATCGGCGAAAAACCTCAAGATACCCCTGTTATTTTAGAAGAAATCAAATAGAAAAAGGCTCGTACTTGCGAGCCTTTTTTAAAGTTGTTGCTAAAAAGAAATTACTTTAATTCAACCTTAGCACCAGCTGCTTCAAGCTTTGCTTTGATTTCTTCAGCTTCAGCCTTCGGAGCACCTTCCTTAACTGTCTTCGGAGCACCATCAACCAAATCCTTAGCTTCTTTCAAACCAAGTTGGGTGATAGCACGAATTTCTTTAATTACATTAATTTTGTTTGCACCTGCATCAGCCAAGATCACATCAAATTCTGTTTTCTCTTCTGCTGCAGCAGCACCAGCACCTGCGGATCCTGCAGCAACGGCAACAGCAGCTGCGGCTGAAACGCCCCATTTTTCTTCTAACATTTTTGATAAATCAGCAGCTTCCATAACCGTTAAAGCTGATAATTCGTCGACTAATTTGGCTAAATCTGCCATTTTTTTTCTCCAAATAAAATAAATTAAAACTTTTTGTTTAAGTAACGTAAAACCTTAAGCAGCCTCTTTTTCGCTATATGCTTTTGTAACACGAGCAAGTTGAGATGCAGGTGCTTGCAAAAGACCGATAATTTTGGCTCTCAATTCGTCCATTGACGGAATGGTTGCTAAGCGTTTGATTTCATCAATCGTTAAAACGCCTGTCCCCATAGCGCCACCGACAACAATGAGCTTCTCATTATCTTTTGCGAAGTTGACACATGCTTTACAAGCGGCAACAGGATCGCTTGAATAAGCGATGGCTGTCGGGCCTTTAAACAAATCGGCCAAGCCTTCAAATTTTGTGTCTTTAAGAGCCAGTCTGGTAATCCGGTTTTTGGTCACTCTGAACCCGGCACCTGCTTTACGAATTGCATCACGAAGTTCCGAAACTTCTGCCACCGTTAAACCCTTATAATGGGAGATGACAACAATTTCAGCACCGTTTAACAACTCGTGCAGTTCGTCGAGCAATTGTTTCTTTTCATCGCGGTTCACGAAAATGTCTCCACTAAAAAATTTTTACCACACCGCGCAAAAAGCAATCGCTTGCCATTTTTGCGGCAACCAAATCTGTCCGATTAAAGGGAGAAAAAATCGATTATAAAAAACTTCATTAAACTCCGTCTATGTAGGAAATTAAGGATAAAACGAGTTTGTCCGCCTACAGTCTTGGACAGAGTGACAACTTTTAACAGTCATCACTTGGGCGCTTTAATATATGAAAAAAAAATCAATGTCAAGCACAAAATTAAATTTTTTGTTCTGACTTTTGGTATGTTATAACATAATCGCAAATCACAATCATAATAAAAATATAATATACCAAAAGTTTATAAAAAAATCTTGATTTTTGTTTATAATCGGATAACTTAAAGCAAAGTATAAAACAGCACAGTGAGCCGATAATGAACATATTTAAAAGCTTAAAACAAAAAATTCTTAAAGGCATCAAGCGCATTTTAAACGCCTTTCGATTTTCTTACGATGGTTTTAAAGCAACATTTAAGTCTGAACCTGCTTTCAGGGAAGATCTTTTTGTGTTTGCCGTTTTTTTACCGATTTCCTTGATCGTTGATGTCTCAAGCTGCGAGCGTGCATTAATGATTTTTTCATTGATTTTTATTTTATTTGCAGAATGCGTCAACACAGCCATTGAAGTGGTTATTGATCGTATTTCAACTGAGATTCACCCCCTTTCAAAAAAAGCCAAAGACATCGGCTCGTTTATCGTTTTGCTCTCATTTGTCAACGCTTTGATAATTTGGAACACTATTTTATTTTAAGGAAGAAACATGAAACGTTTAATCCCGATGGCGATTTGCTACGATTTTGATGGAACACTTGCCCCCGGCAATATGCAAGAATACGGTTTTGTAAAAAAACTTAGCATGACACCTCAAGAATTTTGGGATACAGCAAACAATTTGGCAAAAGATCAAAAGGGTGATGAAATTTTAACCTATATGAAGGTAACCATCGACGAGTCACGAAAAAGAAATCTGCCCATCACGCGTGAAGATTTTAAAAGCTATGGTAAAGACATTAAGTTTTTTCCAGGTGTTGAAAACTATTTTGACCGCATCAACAAATATGCACGTTCTAAAGGTATCAAACTTCAACACTTTATCATATCATCTGGTCTAAAAGAAATGCTTGAGGGTACATCAATTGCAGGCAAATTTACAGAAATTTTTGCTTCAACTTTTTTGTATGACAAGACGGGTGCTGCCGTTTGGCCAGCCATGATTTTAAACTACACATCAAAAACACAATATATGTACCGCATCAACAAGGGCTGTTTGGACGTAACGGATACGGAAGGTGTTAACAGGCATGTCGCAAAAGAATGTAAGCCTCTACCCTTTGAAAATATGATCTATATCGGTGATGGTGAAACGGATATTCCTTGTATGTCCATGCTCAATAAAGCAGGCGGACACACATTGGCCGTTTATAAAGAAGGACAAAAAGAGCGTGCCACAAAACTGAACCGTGACGGAAGAGCTCACATGGTGGCACCCGCGGACTATCGCAAAGACAGAAAAATCGACAAATTTGTTAAAGCTGTTATTGATAAAATTGCTGCAGACGGTAATTTAAAGAACATTCTTTCAAAAAAATAATTACTGTTTTTCCTGTACATAACTGAATATATTTTTAGACTCTAAACATATTCTGTTATATCTTTCTCTTAGATTTTATTCAACTTCAAAGGAATGATTAACAATGAAAAAACTTCTTTTAGCAACATCAGTTTTTGCTTTGCTTTCCGTATCAGTAGCAAAAGCTGATATGTTTTCTTTGCATTTAACGCAAAGTTCAACAAGCATTGACGCCGCTCGAGGCTTTGATTCTGTCACAGACTTGTTTGATTACTATAAAAATGGTAAATTGGATTCTATTTTCAGTGCATACGATGACACTAAAGCTTCAACAGGTGTGATTGACTTTAGAGGTATTGAAATGACGTTAAGCTTTAATAACTCTGCTGTCTTAACATTCAGTGCACCTGAAGCGGGTATTTCTCCAATGACTTTTGACGGCGGCAGTCAAAAAGAAAGCTTTAAGATGTTTCGTAACTATTTAAAAAATAACAAAGACAACCTTTTAAAGAAGATTTTATCAGCAACGGTTCAAAACACGCCATATGATATGGTTGCCGGTAGTCCTAATTCTTTAATGGCAACAATGGCTGATAATGCTTTTGAGCGCGGCGGCGGTGGACTGAATGGAAACTTTGTTTCTTACCTTTCTCCGAATGCATCCATCCACCACTTTAAATACAAAGGTAAAAGCAAAAAAGCCAATGTTTACGCATTGCCTCTCGGAAAAAGTTTTCAATTTAGCAATGGCTCAGCGTTGATATTTGATATGCCGATTTCATACACAGATATGGATGGTTCTGCCTCGTATGCAGCTCAGCTCGGTACTGCATTTAAAATCCAAACTATTAACAACGATAAACTTTCCTGGAATTTAACGCCTGCTGCCAGGATTGGTGTAGTTGGCTCTGAAGAAATGTTATCAGGTGGTATCTTGTATTCAGGCAGCCTCACGAGCAACATCCGTGTACCTGTGGGTAAAATTACATACAGTTTAACAAATATGGTTGGCTACATCAGAGACATGTCCGTCAATGTCGCTGGGTATGAGGTTGATTATGATTTAAGCAACATTGTTTATAAAAACGGTTTTGCTCTTGATTGGAAAGTTCGTCAAAAATGGCGTGCCGGTGCTTCATATGATTACACTTTCTATACAGGATCCGATTTGTTTATTGACCATTATCATGATATGAAACTGTTTTTAACAAAAGAACTGGAAAAGGGAAAATATTTCTCAGCGATTTCTCTGGTAGCAGACTACAGCTTTGACGGTGATGATTACTATGCCTATAAGCTCGGTTTGAACTTTAGTTTCTGAAATACTTTAGTAAATTAATATATCAACAGGTGTAAAAACATTGCTTGCACCTGTTTTTTTTCTTTGTTATTTAGAAAAGAAAAACAGGTTCAAGCGATGTTAAAAAAAGTTTATTTATTCTTTATTTGTCTTTTTTTGCCCTTTCAAGCAAATGCAGGTATATGTGACACTTTAGGTGATTGGTATTGCACCATTCGCTACAATGTTATTGAAACATATAATCAGCATTCATATGATGCCTACGTGCCGCTTTATGCGTGGCATAACCGCCTGACTTATGACAGAAAGCATATCAAAAAATATAATGAAAATCCGTGGGGCGGTGGTTTGGGATTATCACGATTCGATGAAGATGGTGACTGGCACAGTCTTTATGCCATGTATTTTGAAGATTCAAACGGATACGGCGAAACAATGTTTGGTTATGCCTTTTTAAAAAATAAATATTGGCATAATATCCGTTTAGGTTACGGCTTTACAATCGGTGCGACACAACGCCATGAATATTCATATATACCTATCCCGTTACCTCTTCCGATGGTAGGTATCGGGTATGGCCCGATCGATTTACAAGCTGCCTACGTACCTGGTATCAAAAATGATGGGAATGTTTTATTTATTTGGACAAGAATTAAACTGTATAAATGAAAGAAACACCTTTTCAGGTGCCCCTATTGGCGGAACGTAGAGGACTCGAACCTCTGCATCCTTTTAAGGGGATGACGGATTAGCAATCCGCTGCATTACCACTCTGCCAACGTTCCGTAATTGACGTCACTTTTAGCCTATCTTTTTTATCTCGTCAACTGATTTTTTAGTTTTTTTGAACTTTTTTTCTTCTAGAAAAATAAGACCTAAAGTTTTATTTAAAAAAATATATTCAATATTATCTCAATTTTTGATCGAATACAAAAGGAGAAAATTATGCAGAAAACGACAAAATATATTGCCTTAGCTTTAGTTGCAATCGGTGGCTTTTTAGCTGGCGAGGAATTGTATGCAAGAACACATCAAGACGATCCACATCAAGAACAAATCCTTATTGCAGAAAATACGTCAGATGGTATTTGGGAGGGTACAAAAAATGTAACATCTGATGTATGGGAAGGCACAAAAAATGTGGCATCAGACGTGTGGGATGGTACTAAAAAAGTTACATCTGACGTCTGGGATGGCACCAAAGAAGTAGGCTCCGACATCAAAGAAGGGATAGAAGACGATGTCAAAAAAGACCACAAAGTACATGAAGACACGCATAAAACTGACAATTAAAAAAAGCGGTGAAAATCACCGCTTTTTTAATAATCATGAATCATTGACTTTGTGATTTCATCATAGGCTTTAAGTTCTGTTAAAACACGCTCCATATCAGCCAGAGCAATTGTATTTGGTCCGTCCGATAAAGCTTTATCCGGATTATCATGTGTTTCCATAAACACACCAGCCACACCAACAGCTACCGCTGCACGTGCCAAAACAGGCGCAAATTCACGTTGGCCGCCGGTTGATGCACCCTTTCCGCCGGGTTGCTGAACAGAGTGTGTGGCGTCCATAATGATAGGACATCCCGTCTCTTTTGCCATTTGTGGAAATCCACGCATATCAACAACCAACGTATTGTAACCGAAACTCGTCCCACGTTCGGTCAATAAAACATTTTCGTTGCCCGAATCAACAGACTTTTGAACCAAATTCTTCACATCCCAGGGTGCCAAAAATTGCCCTTTTTTAATTTCAACGGCCTTACCTGTTTTAGCTGCGGCAACAACCAAATCCGTTTGACGACATAAAAATGCCGGAATCTGCAACATATCAACATGTTTAGCCACTTCCGCACATTGTCCTGGCTCATGCACATCAGTCACAATCGGCAAATCCGGATAGAGTTTTTTAACCTCATCAAAGGTTCGCATACCTTCTTCCATACCGACGCCTCGCGCACCATTAATAGATGTGCGGTTTGCCTTATCAAAAGAAGCCTTAAAAACATAGGGTATATTCAACTTTGAAGTTATTTCACGCATTGCCCCAGCAATCATAATAGCATGCTCGCGACTTTCAATTTGACACGGGCCACATATAAGTGCCAAAGGTAATTTATTGCCGAATGACACTTTTCCGACCTTTACAATTTTTTGTTCCATTTTTACCTCTAAATTTATTCAAACTGCGCTCAGGATATGTTAAAACGGACAAAATAGCAATGAAATTAAACTTTTTTATTCACAAGACGAATTTTTTAATAAAACACTTGACGTCAGATTTTTTTTCATATATATGAAGAACACCGTTAAAATGGAAAGGTGGCAGAGCGGTTTAATTAGAGCGGTCTTGGAATCGCAGATTGGCGAAGCCGCAAACCATCGTGAGACGACAAAGTCGTGACGGTTTTCATTAAGAGGAATTTTGTAAAGCACATTGTTAAAATGGAAAGGTGGCAGAGCGGTTTAATGCAGCGGTCTTGGAATCATGGATCGGCGAAGCCGCAAACCGTCGTGAGACGACAAAGTCGTGACGGTTTTCATTAAAGAAATTATTGTAAAACACATTGTTAAAATGGAAAGGTGGCAGAGCGGTTTAATGCAGCGGTCTTGAAAACCGTCGTGGGAGCGATCCCACCCAGAGTTCGAATCTCTGCCTTTCCGCCAACAAAGAAACATCGACATTATGTCGGTGTTTTTTTTCGTGGAAAGCAGGATAAGAACTCTGGAAAGAAGAGTTCGACTACAAGCTTTAGGCGCACGGAAGTGCACCGGTGAGGCTGAAAGCCGAAAAAGCGCAGTGGATGAAGCGCAAGCGAAATAATCTCTGCCTTTGAAGCAACAAAGAAACATCGACATTATGTCGGTGTTTTTTTTCGTGGAAAGCAGGATAAGAACTCTGGAAAGAAGAGTTCGACTACAAGCTTTAGGCGCACGGAAGTGCGCCGGTGAGGCTGAAAGCCGAAAAAGCGCAGTGGATGAAGCGCAAGCGAAATAATCTCTGCCTTTGAAGCCACAAAAAAACATCGACATTACGTCGGTGTTTTTTTACTATTTTATTTTTTTGCTTTCTTCTTTTTGTAAGTCTTCCAAATCACGTATCACAGCAATTCGGTACAAAACTGTTTTGACCGCCCTGTCAATTCCCTTACCCTCACGATAATCAGCAGGCAACGCAAAATTAACACGATCATCTTTGAGCATTTGAATGGCTTTACGTTTTTTAGGACTTTTGGGTTTATAAACGGCAATTGCTGTACCATTGCGTTGTTTTACAAGTTTCATTGAAGGAATATCGGTTAACCCGTCACCAAAATAGATAATACGACTAAACGGAATGCGACGCTCTTCATCAGGAACATACTCATTGACAGCTTTATCGTCAAGCTTTGTCAGACCTTTGTTAATTTTAGACAAGTACTGAATTTTTGCCTGATAATTCACCACTCTTGCCGGCCAAATGGGAAAACCGTTTTTATCAAAAGCAAAAGCACAACCTGCAACCTCTTTAAAATAAGGCCTGATGGAACATCCCTCAATAATTTCCTCATAACCGGAAGAAACGATATAGTGCTCAATATCTAAATCTAGATATTTACCGAATTTATTAATGCGATCAAACCAATCGACAACACCTTCATAATATTCAATATTCTGACCACAAGCTTTAAGCATTTCACGTGACAGGAAAATGTTTTTTTCTTTTGCCATTTTGGTAAAATAATACATACTGCCGGTCACTTGATCTGCAAAGTTGTCAACAGACCATTGATTAGCCTTTTTCCAAAAAGTTTCAGGTTTCAGGCCGAGTTTCGGAATAAGCAAATAATCCTGCATATATGTTGTGCTTAGGGTTTCATCAAAGTCATAAACAAAGGCAACTTTTGTTCTTTTCATTTTTTTCAAACTCTTTACTTGCATTTTCTTTATAGCTAATATAAAACAAAGAAGTTAAAATTTAATCAATAACAAGGGATTTTTTAAAAATGGCAGCAACAACAATGGATCAATTGGTATCTTTGTGCAAACGCAGAGGCTTTATTTTTCAAAATGCCGACATATATGGCGGTATGCAGGGTGTTTATGATTATGGTCCATTAGGCGTTGAGTTAAAAAACAACCTCAAAAATGCCTGGTGGCGCGCCATGGTTTATGAGCGTGATGATGTGGAAGGTTTGGATTCTGCCATTTTAACAAACAGAAAAGTTTTGAAATATTCCGGCCATGAAGACACTTTTTCTGACCCGATGTGTGATTGCAAAAAATGTAAAGGACGTTTTAGAGCCGATCATATTACGGATGGTAAGTGCCCGAATTGTGGTTCAACCGATTTAACAGAGCCGCGTCCCTTTAATTTGATGTTTAAGACGCAAGTCGGTCCTGTCGAGTCGGATGAAAATTTAGCCTATCTACGTCCTGAAACGGCACAAGCCATTTTTACGCAATTTAAAAACGTGGTCGATGCAACCTCTCGTAAATTGCCATTTGGTATTGCACAAATCGGAAAATCTTTCCGAAACGAAATCACACCTCGTAACTTCATTTTCCGCGTACGTGAATTTGAACAAGCTGAACTTGAATATTTTGTATATCCAGGTGAAGACGAAAAATATCACGAATTATGGAAAGAAGCACGCATCAACTGGTGGATCGAACAAGGGCTATCCCGTAAAAATATGAATATCTATACTACACCGAAAGAAGATTTAGCGCACTACGCCAAAGCCTGTTATGATATTGAATATCAATTCCCACACGGTATGGAGGAATTGGAAGGTATCGCCAATCGACGCGATTATGATTTAGGAAACCACACCAAGGGTCAAGATGAATTTGAGCTTGAGGCACATTGCCATCAAAATCCCGATTCGACAACAAAACTTTGCATTAGAGATGAAGAAAACAACAAGTGGGTTATTCCGTTTGTTATTGAACCTTCAATGGGTGTTGACAGAGGTGTCTTAGCCGTCATGACAGAAGCCTATACAGAAGAAGATTTAGGTGACGGAAACAGTCGAATTGTCTTAAAGCTTAAAAAACATTTGGCACCAATTAAAGTCGCCATTATCCCCTTGAAAAAAAACAACGAAGAGATCATGGCAAAATGCCATGAACTCAAAAACAAACTGATGAAGCTCGGCATTGGTCGCGTAGCACTTGAAAACACAGGCAACATCGGAAAAGCTTATCGCCGTCACGATGAAATCGGTACACCGCTTTGTTTGACTGTTGATTTTGAGACTCTTGAAAACAAGCCTGAATCAGTAACGATTCGCGACCGTGACACAATGGAACAAGTCCGCGTGAACACGTCAGATATACCGACATACTTAAAAGAATACTTTTTATAAATTACAAACCAATTAAATTTTTAGCATAGTCTTCAGCGTGGAAGACATCTAAGTCATCGATTCCTTCACCGACACCGACAAAATAGACCGGTGTCGGATTTTCTTTAGCAATAGCCACCAAAATTCCGCCTTTTGCCGAACCATCAATTTTTGTAATAACCAAACCATTTACATCAACAATTTGTTTAAAAACTTGAACCTGAGAAACAGCATTCTGACCTGTTGTTGCATCCAAGCTCAAGAGTGTTAGATGGGGTGCATCCGGCATTACTTTTTGAATAACACGTACAATTTTTTTAAGCTCATCCATCAAACCGGTTTTATTCTGCAAACGTCCTGCCGTATCAATAAATACAATATCATCACCGCGCTGAATAGCTGCATTTAATGCTTCATAGCAAAGACCGGCAGCATCACACCCATATTCACCTTTAAATACATGAATAGAAGAGCGAAAGCCCCATGCTTCCAACTGCTCTACCGCTGCTGCACGGAAAGTATCACCAGCAACAAAAGAGACTTTTTTACCTTGAGCCTTAAGCTGAGAACCTAATTTACCAATAGTTGTTGTTTTGCCTGCGCCATTAACTCCTACCATCAAAACAACATACGGTCTGTGAGATGACGTTTCAAAGCTTGCTTCCAAAGGCTTTAAAAGTTTTGCTATTTCAGAAGCTAACGCCTCTTTGACTTCAAGTTCCGATACTTCTTTATCAAACTTTTGTGTTCCAAAAGATTTAATGATATCCATACTTGCGGCAACACCAAGGTCGGAAGAAATTAACAGTTCTTCAAGGTCTTGCAAAACAGAGGTATCAACCTTTCTTTTTAAGACAATATCTTTTAAACCCAAAGTAATTTTATCAGATGTCTTTTTTAAGCCCAGTCCAAGTTTTTGAAAAAAATTAATCATCATTTTCCTTTCGTAAATCTCTTAAAACTTTAGCACGATGACGACGAATATCCATATCAATTTGATCCATCTTGGCAGCAGGGGTACCCTCTCGTTCGGAGTATGGAAAAACATGTAGTTTATCAATTCCTGCTTCATCAACCAATTTGCATGTGTTTTCAAAAGCTTCGTCCGATTCGCCTGGAAAACCGCAAATAAAATCTGCACCAAAAGTCACATTTTTGCGAACAGCCCTGATATTTTTGCATAAATTGATAACATCTTCTCTTGTGTGACGACGCCCCATACGTTTTAAGATAAGATTGTCACCAGATTGAATCGAAAAATGAAGATGTGGCAATATTCTCTCATAATCACCCACAAGCTTGATAAAATCTTCATCAATTGCTGCTGGATCAAGAGAACCGAAAGAAAGTTCTTGCATTTTGGGTACTTTTTCCAAAAGGATACGTGAAACATTTGAAAGCCCATATTCATATGAACATAAATCAACACCTGTCAAACAGATTTTTTTTAGGCCTTTTGAAATCAAAAGCTGAACCTGCTCAACAACTTTCTCAATCGATATGGAACGATTTTTGCCTCTGGCATAAGGTACAATGCAATATGTACAACGATGATTGCAACCTTGCTGAATTTGAACAAAAGCTTTGTGGCGACCCTCAAAACCTGTAATCATATAAGCATCGAGCTCTTTTAAAGACATAATATCATCGACATGAACTTTTTGAAGACCTAATTGGCAAACATATTTTTCAATTTTTGCTTTTTCGCTATTGCCTAGAACCAAATCAACTTCCGGCATTTTTTTAAAAATTTCAGAATGAATTTGTGCTGAGCAACCCGTTACCACAATCCGAGAAGTCGGATGTTCTTTTTTTAATTTTCGAATTGTCTGACGGCACTGACGTTCTGCCTCACTTGTCACGGCACAAGTATTCACGACAATCACATCATCATAATTTTGAAGCTTTTCTTGTATTACTTCAGACTCAAATGCATTGATGCGACAACCGAACGTTACAACCAAAACCATAATACCCTCTTTAGTTATTTCTCTAATATAAAGAAAAAAAATCTCATTGCAATTTAATTTTTACGTTTTATAATAGAAACGAATTGATTTTTGGACAAGAGAATATGCTTAAGAAATTTTCACTTTTAATTGCAACTTTTTTTGGAATTGGGCTTGCACGCCATGCCCCCGGTACGATGGGTTCACTTGTCTCATTACCAATTGCTTTTTTTCTTACTTACTTTTTTGGTTTTAATGGAATTGTTTACGCCGTATTTATTGTTTTTATAATTGGCACAATTGCCGTCCATTTTGCAACAAAAGGAGAAGTACAAAAAGACCCCGGAAAAATTGTAATTGATGAAACAGCCGGACAGCTTACTTCTTTTGTTTTGGTTGCTCCTTATTTGTATCATAATTCAAACTTAAATGTATTGGCTATTTATCTTTTTGGATTTGGGCTTTTTCGTTTGTTTGATATCGTCAAAATCGGACCTGTCAAATGGGCAGATACAAAAATCAAAAATGCATTTGGGGTCATGCTGGATGACATCTTTGCCGGTCTTTTTGCCGCTGTTGTCCTCATACTTTTAATCAGGTTTTTTTAATTAATAACAACTAAAGGAGATTTGTTTTATGAAAAAAATTGTGGATTACATCAAAAAAGGAAACGGAGTCGGTACTTTATGGATTTTTATTTTTTCAACAATTATAGCCATTCATTCGGCGTTTTTTGTGAACAAATATTTACCACAGGCCATTCCTGCCATACAACAATTTGCAGATGAAATTTTGCCGATCAAAATTGAAAACGGTAAACTTGTTGTTCCAGAAAATACGATCAAAATATATACAAGAGAATATGCCGGTCAACCTTTTTCAATCGTTCTTGATACAACAAAAGATATGATTGATCAAGCAGATTATAAATCAGGTATCTACGTTACACGTTCATATATTTATTCAATTAATGACCGTGAAGTACGCCGTCAAAATTTGATACAAAATGTAGATTTGCCTAAAAAGGACTATACGCAAGGTATGCATAATTTTGTTCGTTGGCTTGTTTGTGGCATCGTTTTAATTGCACCGTTCTTTAACTTTATCTGTTTTTTTATTTCTGTTTGTTTCTATGCATTTTGTTCCAGCTTTGCTTGCATCTTGAATAGAGCCCAATTAAATTTTAAAACAAAAATGCGTTTGAACACAGTATTGTTCATTGGCGTTTATTTGCTTTCTATGCTCATAGGTAGTTTAGGTATAAAGCTTTCTCTCATGAGTTTTTTCCTATTAATGATTGCCTTGCAAATTGTCACGATCAAAAAAGTAGAAGCATAAAAAAGGCCTCTGATTTAAGAGGCCTTATATTATCGTAATAAAAATTTTTCTTCAAAAATCAATACTTATTTTGCCAAGAAATACGAAGATGAGCACATTCTTTAGGATCGCTTAAACACGAAACCGTATGAGAAGAAACCAACCCGTCAACAGCTGTTTTGACCTCAACCTTTTCACCACACAAGCATTCTTTTTTAAATGTAATTTCAATTTCAGCTGGCACAAGTTTTTCACGAAAATTTAAAGGTAAACTCTCAGAAGCCCACAAAGGATAAAGCGCATTGTTAACATGGTGATTTAAGTCAATATCATCAAGACGAGCTTCAAATTCTTTCGTATAGTCTGCGCTTTCAATAGAATTTAATTTAGAAAATTCGGCACCTAAAACACGTTCATCAATATACATATATTCCGGCAAATACTGCGAAAGAGAAAGAGGACGCTTGCGAGCAATATCGACCAAAAGCCATTGAGAAGTAGCCCTTACAATCTCGAGACCTTTTTCATCAAAAACTATAAAATCACGAAATGCCATAAACTTATTTTCGCCAGATGGCCAAGTTTGAATCCTGAGTTTTTCGTGAACTTTAGGCATACGATTGATTTGGATATGATAATTTACACCAACCCAAGCGACCCCTGTTTGAATACAAAAATCAAAACCAAAACCGAGAAAAGTCGCACTTAAATCTGCAGCTTCCTGTAAAATATTCATCAATGTAATGATTCTTAAAAAACCATCTTTATCACATTCATAAGAACGAACACGAAACTCAGTTTCAAACTTTTTCACTTAAACTAACCCTTAAAACAGCGAAATGTCTTGATGATAATCTAAAAATGCAAATTTCATTTTATTAAAACGTCTCAACAACTTATTTTTGTACACGCGCGCATGTGTGGGATCTTTAGAATGGTAAGCCATTGCAGCTTTCTGCCAACTACCTTTCTTATTATATAGCTTTTGCAAAAACTGTGCACTATATTCTACATTTTTCTCAGGAGAAAATGCATCTTCGAGATTATCAAACGAGTCACCATGAAATTTTAAGCTGACTTGCATACATCCAACATCAATACTCTTAATACCCTGTACTTGCAATTCTCTAACTCTTTTAATAGCTTCTTCTTTGGTTGCAAAATGATACCCCTTGCCTTCAACATTAATGGTCCACGGCCAAGAAATAAACTTACCGCTTTCATTATCCCATATACCAGACTCGACACTTGCAATTGTTTCAAGCACATGCATTTTAATACCATACTTTTCTTCCATTTGGGCAACAGAAAGAGCACAAACTTCTGAATCTGTCGGCTCTAAGCTCATGTGCGTATTAGCCTTAAATTCCTTTTGAGCTTTAAGAGGATGCGCTAAACCCAAAAAAATCACCAACAAAAAAACGATTCTTCTAAGCACTTTTAAAATGTACCTTCTACATGTTTGTTAAAGCAAAAGACTTCCCTTATAAACAAATTTCTGTCCCACAAATTAAGCTTTAAGCTCAAAAGGCTTTAAACAAACCATTAAAACGCCTTAACTTTCCGTTTAATATAATTAACGAAAAGTTAATTTTAAGTTCCATAACACACTTTTTTAAAAAAATCCAGCAAAAAAATAAAAAAGAGAAATAAATAAGGATGAACCCAATAAAAAAAGGCGTCACTTCAATGAGCGACACCCTTCAAAACTTAAAAATTAAACCCCAACCCTGCCATTAGGGATAGGTTACGGTCATGTTGCAATGTTTCGGTATCTTGCCTTGGCAAGAGGTAGCTCAAACCAACGTTAAGAAACAACAAATCAGAAAGTCTGAAATCAACACCGCTTTCCAATTTAACATGCCATTCATTATATCTCCTTTTGTCTCGGTTATCTTTTGTAAAAACCGCTCCCCATGGCTGACCACCAACAAGAAAATAAGCAACATGCTTATTGCCATAGGCTAATCCGATAGAAGGAGAAAATGCAAAAAGAACCGCCTCCTCACCGTCAAAGCGAGTGCAATCCGACTCAATCTGAGCCCGAATCAAACCGATATCAGCGCGAAGATCAAAGGCGGCGATAGGTTGTTTTTCAAGGAAATTACAACCACCCTTTAAGACAACACTACCGTAGATATCATACCAAGAAACATTTGCTTGTGCAAACACCGTTGCTGAAAACAATGTGCACATCAAAAATAACACAATTTTTTTCATAAAGCATATATTTTAATAAAGACAGATCTATAAAAATCCACCCTGATGTATAACAATTTTTAACAGACATGTCAAGCTTTAAGTGATTTAGCAAAAGCTAAAACAGAATCACACAAATCTTTCTGGACCCTTTCAAAATTGGCATTTTTCATTAGACTATCTTCATGAGCATAAAGCGCACGATTAAGTTCCAACTGCAAAGTCCAAATATTTTTGCGAGGTTGGCAATAATTAAAGGTCGTATAAGCACCGGAGTACGGAATATTTTTTAAAACAGCATACCCTTTGCCAACCAAATTTCCACGAAGCACATCACTCATATACGACGGGCAACTCTGAGCAAACAAATCACCGAGACAAATATCAATTTTCGTATCATCTTGCATAATAGAACATATTTTCGAAGGCATAGAATGACAATCCAGCAACATACAAAAATCAAACTTTTGAACACATTGAGCAACAAGCATATTAAGGCGTTTATGATACACATCATACACATTTTTGATGCGCTCTTGAACTTCATTATAAGAAATAGGCTCTGCATAAATAGGTTTACCTGAACTGCTTACACGATGAACGAGGCCATATCCTGAACGGCAACGACTGTTTTCAAAAATAATTTTATCAGCCGGATAATCATAAAACATTTTTTCATCAAGCTCGATTTTATCACGATTCACATCAATAAATGCCCGTGCGATGTTCATTTTAATGGAAGCTATACCTTGTTTTGCAAGGGGTTCTAAAAGCTCATCTACAAACAAATCTTCATTTGCACGAAGCTCATCCAAACAAAGATTCGTCATACCAAAAAATTCTTCAGGAAAAATTGTACCGGAGTGCGGCATACTTAAAACCAAAGGATAAGACAGTTGATCCACAGCACTTTCATCAAAAACGTTCAATTTTTTATAATCTATTTTAATACGAAGAGGCAAAACACAGTCCTTTCATTAAAAAATCATTTGGCTAATTATAGTCTCTAAGTCTTAATCTTTTATAAAAAAATGAGAAAAGCCGTAAAAAAGATGTTGCTATTTTAAAAAGTATATGCTATGAAGAGCTCACTTTCGGGTGTGTAGCTCAGGTGGTTAGAGCGCTACGTTGACATCGTAGAGGTCACAAGTTCGAGTCTTGTCATACCCACCAATAAAAAAACCGGCTTTATGCCGGTTTTTTTGTTGGTAAATATAAAAGACCGCTCGAACTTGTGAGGGAAACAAGTTCGACTACAAGCGAAAGGCGGGCGAAGAACGCCGGTTGCCAAAGGCAATGAGCGCAGTGAACGTGTAAACATTTTTAAAAATGTTTGCTAAGTAGTCTTGTCATACCCACCAATAAAAAAAGCCGGCCTTATGCCGGTTTTTTTGTTGGTAAATATAAAAGACCGTTCGAACTTGTGAGAGAAACAAGTTCGACTACAAGCGAAAGGCGGGCGAAGAACGCCGGTTGCCAAAGGCAATGAGCGCAGCGAACGTGTAAACATTAAAATGTTTGCTAAGTAGTCTTGTCATACCCACCAATAAAAAAAGCCGGCTTTATGCCGGTTTTTTTATTGGTAAAATAACAAACTTGTGAAAAAGAAAAAAAGCACCGGAATAATTTTCCCAAGTGCTTTTTAAGATTTCTTACTTTTAAATAATCAGAATTATTTAACAGCGTCTCTTAAAGCTTTACCAGCTTTGAATTTAGGAGCTCTAGAAGCAGGAATCTTAATTTCCTTACCTGTAGCAGGGTTGCGGCCTTTACGAGCAGCGCGTTTAGCAACTGAGTAAGAACCAAAACCAATGATTTGAACTGTTTCACCTTTTTTCAAAGCTTTTGTAATAACAGCGATTTGAGCTGCCAAAACTTTAGAAACTTCGGCTTTTGTTGTGCCGGCTGCTTTTGCAACACTTGCAACGAATTCTGTTTTATTCATATTTTTTTCCTTTCTATAAGTTAAATAAGGGTTTTCCCTCACGCTTTAATTGTTATAAGCTTTAAATCAAATGTCAAACAAATATTGAAAAGTTATACAATTTTTTTTACTTTTTTGCCCTATTTTTAGGGATTTTTAAAAAAATACCCCCATTCAGAGCCTATTTTTCAGTATATTGAGGAAAAAAAATTTTAAAGAGCCGCAAAAACTCGGACGATTCGTTGCGATTCGATTTAAAAAAAGAAAAGGCACCCTTGCAAGGTGCCTTATTCTTTTTCAGCTTAGCGAGCGATATGCCGCCCGCCGAAGTGGAAGAGGATCTCTGTCCTCACGCGCCACACCCGGGATGTCTTATCCCACTGCGACGCAGGTTCACGACTCATAAGAGCGCGAACCTCCACACGGCTTCCCATCTTATCGATGGGTCGCAAGCTATAGCCGATGCCTGCCATATAGCAAAATCCCGAGGCATAATGAGGGACAACGAGCGGACCGCTCATCTCCTCATAATTGCCCTGAGGATTGACATAATACGTGCCATCCTCATTGATTCTGCGATACCTACCTTCAAACACGAGCTCGTCGTGTCTGGCGTAGGCATAGCCCAGCCCTGCCATCAGGTTGATCCGGTGGCGGCATGTGTACTTTTTATGGTCTTCCCAAAGTCTGACTTTGATCAAACCTTGGGCACCATAGGTCGTGTACGACTTACCTGCAGAATATGCAGTTTCATCGTATTGACCCTTTCCAACTTGAGCACTGAGCTCAAAGGAAAAGAGTCTGACCGGTACCTTGGCAGCTCGGCCGTGGACCGTCCTGTTGACGCTCCAGAGATGCCCCCCATCAAATTCCGCATTCACGGAAAGAAAGGGGACACCATACTCCTTGTGAAAGGAGTAGCCGAAACCTGCCCCGACCTTCCACCCATCAAAGAAGACCTTTCCGGTCCTTCCATCAGAGCTTTGGAAGCCGCGGAACCTGCTTTCAAAGCCACGTTGGGTGTCTTGCAGGTCGATGGCTTCACGAAGACCCTCGACGGTATTCGTTGAGGGATCATAGGCCGGTTGGGCTTGGGCTTCAACAGCCACGACTCCCAGCAGTGCTACCAGCACGCCGAAAGTCTTAAGGAATTTTTCTTTTGCCATAATATTATGTTTGTTAAAGTTTCGTTGAACTTTCTTAAAGACAGAACTTTAAGAAAGGGCACAAATTTTAGACACAAGATGGCAATAGAAAAAACTTTCCATTAATAAAACCATAATGATATCCCTAATTCGTACCTTTAAGTACATCCACTCTAGCATATTTTTATAGGTCTTGCAAGAAAAAAACGCACAAAAAATAAAAAAACATGTTTTTTTGTCAACAAAGAGCTATATTGAAAGAGCTATTTTTAAAAAGCAGAAACGGCACCTTGAGGGGCGCCGTTTCACTATTGAAAAATCAAATCATGTTTCTGAGATTACCTATAAGTGAAAACAATCACAAACACTTATAGCAAACAGCTCCTAGCGGAACTGCTTGACAACCTCACCATTGTAGTAAATGGTACAAACACCATCTACAACTGTGACGTTGTAATCAGGCAGCTTGGTAGAGAAATACCCATTACGCCACCCCCACTGCTTGAGCGTCTCATTCCGGATGGAACGAATGTTGCTCTGTGTGGGAATGGAATAAGAGATGCCCCAGCTGTTATCCTGAGCAACAGCAGGAACCCACTGGCCGTTCATGTAAACGCCACTGTTGTACGAAGCGTTATACGAACCGGCGACCCACTGACCAGCCTTAATCTGCCCATCGGTCGGAATAACCTCACCGTTCTCATGGGCAAAAACAATGGCCGTGGCAGAGCCGTCAGCCTTGACAAGTGTCAAGCACTTGTGAGCTTCCTGACGACCGGAGCCATCAGCAAAGCCAGCACCCACCGCGTGGGCAGGTACAACGCTCATGCCGGCAGCAACAAGGTTGCCGACAAGAGTTTCGACCTGACGCTCGATGCGCAGTTCCTTGGTAGCGGTAGCAGTCTTTTCGACATTCTGACCTTCGACAGTGTAGATGCCCTTTACAGTATTAGTGTAAGGGTAAGCATCATAGTTGCTGCCGGCAGTCTTGGAGCCGATGTTCTGCCCTGCTTCAACAATCTTGAAAGAAGCCGTGAAGGTCACGGTTTTTCCGTTATAGCTGAAGCTCTTGCTGTTGTCAGCAGAGTAGCTGTAACTGTTGTTGAAGTTCTGCTTGCCGTTGGACGCGTTATCGGTGTACGTACCGTTGCCGGTGCCGTTGTGACCGTTGCCGGTGGTGTTGAAGTTGACATTGTCGACAGTGATGGCATTGCCATTGCTGCCCTTGATGTCAAACACCATCTCACCGGTCTGCTCGGAAACCATCTTCTCTCCAGAAAGGGAATAGGTCTCAAAGAAACGTACCTTCACGTCAAAGCCATTGGCCTTCGGGGTGACGGTCTTTTCCTGACGGGCAGAAACAAAGTCATCGGTCTTCTCGATGCGCAGTTCCTTGGTAGCGGTAGCAGTCTTTTCGACATTCTGACCTTCGACAGTGTAGATGCCCTTTACAGTATTAGTGTAAGGGTAAGCATCATAGTTGCTGCCGGCAGTCTTGGAGCCGATGTTCTGCCCTGCTTCAACAATCTTGAAAGAAGCCGTGAAGGTCACGGTTTTTCCGTTATAGCTGAAGCTCTTGCTGTTGTCAGCAGAGTAGCTGTAACTGTTGTTGAAGTTCTGCTTGCCGTTGGACGCGTTATCGGTGTACGTACCGTTGCCGGTGCCGTTGTGACCGTTGCCGGTGGTGTTGAAGTTGACATTGTCGACAGTGATGGCATTGCCATTGCTGCCCTTGATGTCAAACACCATCTCACCGGTCTGCTCGGAAACCATCTTCTCTCCAGAAAGGGAATAGGTCTCAAAGAAACGTACCTTCACGTCAAAGCCATTGGCCTTCGGGGTGACGGTCTTTTCCTGACGGGCAGAAACAAGTTCGTCCTCAACCGTCATCTCCTCCTGATGGGAGGCGGTGATGGTGTAGGGCTCTTTCTCAGCGGACGTGCCACGGGTCTGAACCTGACCACGTGTCGTGCGTGCCACATTCAGATTGACCGCGATGGTGACGTCATAGACGGGATTTTCTGCGGTCGACTCTGCGGCGTTGAGCTTCGGCTGGAGAGAAACCTCCGGCTCGATTGCATCAAACCACGCGTAGTCAAAAACCTCTTCCCCGTTTTTGACGGTGTTCTCTGTGATAACCTCAAGGTTATACAAAGACCCATCGCTCACACGCAGCGTGTAGTTTTTTGTGATTCGCTGAGCACGGTACCCGTTCTCATCCGGTTCCCCGAAGGTGGTCTTGTCACCCCCATTAGGGCCCATAGTCACGGTCAGGTTTTTGACCTCATCGACCGAGACGCGTGACTCGCTCGTGCGGGTCATGTTTGCGGCAAGGACAAGGGGGAGCTCGAAAGCTTTCTCCTCTGTCAGCACACCGTTGTTGTATGTTCTACGGACATACGCGTTGTGCTGGTCGTCCGTCGCAAACGTGCCCTCGGTAGCAGAGAACTTTCCGACATACTCCTGCGACTCATACTGAGTCGTGTAGTTGTCGGGAACATTGTAGAAGCGCTTATAGCTTACGCTCGCGCGCTTCGTTTCATCCGCACGGCTTACGCCGAAATAGCGGATAACAATGGTCTCCATCACCGTGACATCGGCGACCTTCTTAAAGGCGGTGCTGAGTGTCTCATTTGCCGTCGCGCTCACCTTAGCCTCACGGCTCAGGATGTACGCATACGGGAACGCATAAGAACCCCAGTTCCACCGTTCGTACCCACCATCAACATTCACAACTCGGCCATCAGTCATAACAGCCTGATCTGTAAATGTAGAGGTGGTCTTTTCGAACATTCCGCTCACACTTGCCGTCTCGGCAAGCGTACCGCGATTGTAGCTCACCTCCTCTTTGAGGAGAGCGGCTTCGCTATAAACCTCCACATCCTCAACATTGCTGAGGACAGTGAAGAGATTCATATCGAGGTGATGAGGGACATTTTCGACAATCTCACCATTGTCACGAGTGACAAGAGCGAAATCAACGAATTCCTTGTCCGTCACAACCTTGTTGCCGGCCTCCTTAAAGTTCGCCTGAAAGTCGAGGTTCTCGACTTCAGTTGAAACTTCATGTTTAAGGAGATATGCCACATTGGTGGCACTGACGCTGCCCTTCACACCCTCATAAGAGGTGGAGACGCTTGAGGAATACTTCACAGCATCCCAGACCTTTCCGTTAAAGGAAACGCCAGTCTCTCCCTCATGGGTGGTCTGCTCCTTCGGGGCAGTGGGCTTGATGTCAATGGGGCACTCAATATCTCTATCAAGTTCCTCATTGAAGCTAACCCACATGACCTTCGGGAAATGAGTGGTCGTGGAGTGGATGAAGGTGTGGGTTCCGTTGCTGGCATTCCACATGTTCACCGAATCTCTCGGTGTCACGTAGAAATTACCAGTGCGGTACTCCGTACCTTCCACATAACGCGCGTCGCCGCGGGTCGTGGTGTAGTTATCAGTATAATCAAAATACTGGTCATCTACACCTTCAATGGCAAGGAGTTTGAACACCTCAGTAGTGTTCTTAATCTCCTTGTTCTCGTTTTCAGGCGTTACATAGACCAACGTCGTCGTCACGATAAAAACAAGAGAATCACCGACGAGTTCGACCTCTGCGATCGGAACCTCGTCTACCAACCGATCCTCGAGGTTAGGTTTAACCTCTCGAACGGCATTTTTTAGGATCTCATCGCCATAATATGATGAATCCTCCATTTTGCCGCAAGCTGCGACAAAGGCGGCGGCGATAACAGCGATCGCAGCGACCTTAATTCCAATTTTTGCCATAATATATGTTTGTTAAAGTTTATTTTCGGCGCATACTCAGAAGCATGAAAAATCTTTTCAAATTTTCATTTAATTGCCATGATAATAGACAAACTTCCGTAAATATACACAAACAATGTAGCATATTTTTGACTTAGATGCAAGAAAAAAACACATCAAAAATGAAAAAACACAACTTTTTGTCAACAAAAGAACAAATCAAACCTATTTTTTCAAAACACAAAAGAAAAAGCCATCTGTATTTGTTAAAAGTGGTGAAAAATGAAGATAACGATTTGTTTTAAACGGATAAGGCGCATCAATTTTTTTAGCCCATAAATCCTGATGATCTTCAAATGAAACATCAGGGTGTTTTTTTACAAATTTTTCAACAATATCCTCATTTTCATCTTTTAAGACAGAACAGGTCATATAAACGATTCGCCCACCTTTTTTGGTATGTTGATAGGCCGTTTCCAAAATCTCAGATTGAATTTGATGAAGCTCTTTAAGACGCCCTAAACTCAAACGAAATTTTGCATCCGGCGCACGCCGCCAAGTGCCTGTACCCGAACAAGGTGCATCTAAAACAAAACAATCAAAATCTGAATCGTGAACATTTTGAATAAGTTTTAAGTTTTTAATCCCCAACCTTTCGGCTCGTGCCTTAATGGCATCCATACGATTAAAATTGACATCATGGCAGAAAACAATCCCGTCATTTTGAAGTTCTGCTCCCATGGCTAAACTTTTGCCGCCTGCCCCTGCACAATAATCAATAATTTTTTCATCTGGTTTGGGATTAATTAGAACGGCTGCGATTTGACTTGACTCGTCTTGCAAATCAAACAGCCCCTCTTTATAGGCCACACAATTATTAATATTAATTCGCTCCTCTGAACGTAAACCATGAGGACTATACGATGTTGGTGCAAAAAAAAGCCCCTCACCTTTCAATCGATTTTTGAGTTCTGTCTGTGAAATAAAATTTGCCCGAATATCAACACTTGCCGCCTCATTTAAAGAGCGGATAAGCCCTAAATCACCTATTTTCTCAAACAGCCACTCAGGACATTCCAGCTCAACATTTTGAGGATAGACCACTTCCTTGTCCCAAACTGATTTCAGCCATTTTTTTTCATCTGCACTTAAAGGATGAAATCCATATGGAGAACCTGTGATAATATCAAAATCGACATCTTTAAGGTAATAGAGTAAAATTTTACGCGGATCAGAGCTGTCAGTATCAAAAGAAAGACGCATACGATGACGAATTATGTCCCATGTCGTATCCAAAATAAAGTGGCGGTCTTTCGAGCCGATATATTTACGCACTTTCATATATTTATTGATTAAAACATCTGCCGGTGCTTTATCTTGAAAAATCTCGCTTATCAGCTCAAAGACAGCTTGGTATCTTGCACCCGTTTGCATCCTCTTGACCTTTTTGATTTGAAGTTGTATAAAACCATCATGCAGATTTTTATAACAGATTTAAAAAAAATAATCAATAGGCGCGATTTTGTTTGCAAACAGTTGCCCAAATTGAGTGATGTCGATTTAGAACGTTTTAAAAACATCAAAGATGAACTGAGGGCTTTGCAGTTTTTGGTCGGAAGAGCTCTCATTTTAGAGCACTTCGGCTCTGATTTTGAAACGCTTAAAAGTGGTAAGGTTATCTCAAAGGGGGGATATTTGAGTCTGGCACACAGCGGTAATTTTGTGGTACTCGCAACAGATGATGAACCGATCGGTGTTGATATTGAAAAAATCAATCAAAAACGCGATTTTCAAAAAATTGCCGCCCGTATGAAATTGGGCGCCTGCAAAGACGAAAAAGAGTTCTGCAAAAAATGGACAGCCTATGAGGCCGATTTTAAACTGGGTCTTGAACACAAAAATCCGTCACACCAATTTATTGAGCATGACGGATTTATGATTTGCATTGCAAGTCTGCATTCAAAGCCTAATTTAACTGTTTCGTCTATATCCCCCTTGCTGTTTTAGTTGACACGCTGTTACAACATTTTGTTGTGCCTCGTTCCTAAAATCAGGATTTGTTTTAAGAAAATCTTTATTGACAAGTGCCATAATACCATCAAATTGTTTCATTGGATTAGCATAATTCGGACAGTGTCTCGTTAAACCGCTCATAACCCCTTTTGCATAAGCTTTAGGATATTTAAGGACCCAATCTGCAACTTTTGGATCTACCGTCTTTTTTTCACCATCACCTAAGCAAGCAATAGAATCCCAACCGGCACCACCATACTTTGCCGCACAATAAAAGAGCGAACCAAACTCTTCTGGATATTTATCAATGAAAGCATCTCGAATAGGCTTGTCCGTCACAATTTCGAAAAAAAATCTGAGAGGATAGTCTTATCTTATCTTTTTCATCCGATTTAAGAGAAATACTGTAGTGCAAAATATCAGCCACATTTTCATCTGTTAAGCCAAACATCTCCTTATTACGTGTAAAATCCCTGATAATAAATTCAGGACTTGTACTCGCGCTCGCAATGGCTTGGGCCGCACATTTCTTAAAGGAAACAGGTGCAATTTTAGCCATTTCACCCACCGGATGAGAATGAACCCGTTCTTCAGAATACAAACCTCTCACTGTTCCGTCCGCATCTATCCGATAAAAGAATTGTCCCATCATATTGTCAAAAGCATTCTACGAAGGATGTTGCTCGCAAACCTCTGAAAGATAATCAAAGAAGGCAGCATACACCTCTTTCTTTTCGGGCTTTGGATTTTGCATATCACGACGCTTGGAAATTTTACAAAAATCTCTCTTACAAAAATAATCTTGCTTCGTAGGATTAAATGTACGAATACCACACTCGTTACCTTTAAATTCATCTACAAATGTTTCTTCCTTATTTGCTTCCTTTTGTTTCAAGAAAAAACCTCCCTTAACGAAGGCTTTGTTTCATATTCTTGTCTGTCTATCTTTTAAACGCTGCAATGCCATTTGTGCCAGCGTTTGCTCTTTTTCTTGAGGCTTAACTATCGTACGGGCATATTCTTTAAAGGCTTGAGGAGCGTACTCCGACAATTTCAACAAATCAAAATGCTGAGCAATGTACTTAGGAGAATTCCATTCAGGATGATATTCATGAAGCTCAGTCGCATATTTAAAAAATGCCTCATAAACTTTTTCATCTTTTTTTGTCGGATTTAAAAAATTGTCAGCCCCAGCAATACGCACCAAATCTACCTGACAAAGAAGATGCTGTTTCTTAGGATCATACGCCTGATACCCCAGCTCATTGCGTTCAAAATCTTTTGCTTCTACACGTATTGTCATGGCCGTCACTCCTTCATAAAATAATTTTTCTATTCAATAAAGAATATACCACATTTTTACGGTGCGGTCAAGTAAAAAACACCGTTTAAAATGATTGATTTTGAAGTATTTTCAAAGCTTCTTGATAATCAAATTTTCCACTTGCTAAAAAGGGAGGATTTTTAAGGTAAATAACTTTTTGAGGAACCCACAATAAACTTAAACCTTGAGCCTTAAAATACGCTTTGATTTCTTTGATATCTACGGCTTCTTCACTTGTCACAAAGACAAGTTGTTCACCCTTCTTTTCATCTTCAATCGCAACAATACCGCCCTTCGAAGATGGATACATCTTTTCTAAAAACTCTTCCACGGCTGAAATAGAAATCATTTCACCACCGATTTTGGCAAAACGTTTTACCCTCCCCTCAATTTTAACAAAGCCGTCTTGATCAATACTGACGACATCGCCTGTATCATACCAACCGTTTTTCACAGGTTGTAAAACAAGAGGTTTATCCGCTTTGATATAGCCCTTCATCACATTATCACCTTTGACTAAAAGCTTACCGCCCACATCGATTCCTTCAAGCTTTTCAAGTTTATATTCGATATGTGGCAACAAACGTCCAACCGTTCCTTCTTTTAAATTCATCGGCGTGTTTAAGGCTAAAACAGGCGCGGTTTCCGTTGTACCATATCCTTCCAAAACACGTACACCAAATTTTTTCATCCAAAGCTCAGATGTCCGTTCTTTTAATTTTTCTCCGCCGACAATAGCATATTTGATATTAAAGAAATCATACGGATGACCCATGCGCCCATAACCGTAAAAAAACGTATCCGTACCACAAACAATAGTCGCATTAACATCATAAATCAGCTCCGGCACAATCCGATAATGAAGCGGAGATGGATAGAAAAACGCTTTTACACCCGATAAGAGCGGCGCAATCGTTCCAACAGTCAAACCAAAAGAATGAAACATCGGTAGGGCATTAAACAAAATATCCGTACTATTGACGCTTAAAACACTCAAAAACTGTGCACGATTCGCTAAAAGATTTCGATGGCTCAAACAAACCGCTTTCGGCAAACCTTCAGAACCTGAGGTAAATAAAACAACTGCTGTGTCGTCCGACTTGTTTTGAGGTTTTCTGTGGCAAACAAAATCAAACATACCTCCTAATTTTGTAATAAAAGAAATTGCTAAAGCAAAATCCTCCAAATAGATAACGTGAACTCCATTATCTTGCAAAGTTCTTTCCAAATGTTCTAAACGCCCTTTTTCAATAAACTCATGTGCTGTAACAACTGTTTTAAGTTTCATAGTCTGAACGCATGATAAAAATTGTGTCAGACCATGCGAAAAGTTAAGCATCACAGGTATTTTATCAATGCTTTGCAACGCAAAAAAACTAACAACATTTGCAAGCCCATTCGGCAACATCAAGCCGATATATTTTTCTTCTCCCAAAGCTTCATGATAAGCACGACCCAAAACATAAGATTTTTGAATAAATGACTGATAAGATAAGGCTTTACGATTAATATCTTCCGCTATTTTATAGTCTTTCCCGTACTGTTTTGCAGCTTTCAAAAGAGCACTATAAATATGCTCGTCAATATTTGACGTAGTATACAGCATATCAGTCATCAAATCATATAGTTGCATAGAAACAATATGCCTTTGTTGGCGTTTAGAAAGTGAGGCATCTGCTTGTATACGCTGTGGTTTTAAAAAAGTCAGCTCAATCTTTGGAAACCATTTCGTTTTAATCTTATTTTTCAAATATGAAAACTTGCTAAAATTGGCACCGCTGATACGAAGAGGAACAATTTTTGCCCCTGTCCTATATGCGATCATCCCTGCACCTTCATATATCTTCATTAAACCGCCGGTAATGGTAATGCGTCCTTCAGGGAAAATCACTACTTTTTGCCCGGATTTAACTTTATAAATAAGAGCCCGCATAGACATTGGATTCGTTGGATTTAAAGGCTCAAAATCAACGAAAAGCGAAAACAGCTTCATAAACCATTTTTTACTCCATTCGGTATGAATGGCAAAAGAAACATCATCAGGCATAAAGGCCGCAATTAAAAGCCCATCTAAAAGAGAAGTATGATTAGCCACAATCAAAACATTTTTACCAGCCTTTCGCACATTTTGTATCCCTATGACTTTGACCTTAAAAAACAGTTCTAAAACGGCACGCAAGAGCGAGCGCCAAAATGCATTCGGCAAAAGCTTACAGACATAAAAGAACACGATAAGATTTAAAATGCAAACGGCCAAGAAAAGCTGTGAAATTGTCAACCCAAAAGAAAGAAGAGTAATTGTTAAAATAGAAATGAAGACCATACCAAGTGCATTTAAAATGTTATTGCCCCCGATAACGGTTGCAAGATATGCCCTTGAGGCCGTTTTTTGCATCAACGTATTTAAAGGCACAATATAAAGTCCACCGAAAAACGCCATTGCAAAAATGGAAAAACTGATAGAAACACTATACGGTGTTGCAAAAAAATTTGCCAAAGAAACAGGTGTTGCAGGAGTTGTATAGTTGTTTGTAAAATGATAAAGAAGGTAAAAACAAACACCCATTAAAAGCGTACTCAAAGGCGTATAAGTTGTGTGAATAAAGCCTTTCATTAAATGCCCGCAAAAAATGGACCCCAAGGCAACACCAACCGAAAAAAGCACCAAAAAGAATGTAATCACAGTATTTGAAACATTTAACACATGACCCGAAAGCGGATAAATCTGCACAACAACAAAGGCACCAACCATCCAAAACCACGTAGCACCTAAAATACATCTAAATACTGTTTTATTTTGGTAAATAACCTTTAAAGTATTTACAGTCGCAAAGAAAATATTTTTGCTGATTTTAGCATCAAAACGTGCCGCCTGAGCCTTTGGAATAAAACAGGAAGCGGCGAAACCCAAAATAGACAACAAAATCAAAAACATCAAAACCCAAGAAATAGGAAAAGCAGTCCCTAAAATAAGCCCCAAGAGAATTGCCATATATGTTGTTGCTTCAATATAGGCATTACCAAGTGATAGTTCATCCTGTTTCAAATGTTCTGGCAAAAGTGAATATTTAACAGGCCCGAAAAATGCCGATTGCGTCCCCATCAAAAAAAGCAACAAAACCAGTCCCCAAAGGCTCTCAGCATAATAAACGACAAGTGCTGAAAGCATAAGAAAGAATTCCGTCACCTTCAATATCCGTGCAATTTTAGCCTTATCATATTTATCAGCAATCTCACCAGCCGTTGCCGAAAACAAGAAAAACGGCAAAATAAAAAGCCCCGCAATCACATTGGATAATACCGCAGCCGCTGAGGACATTTTGATCGTCACCATCAATAAAAGAGCATTTTTAAACATATTGTCGTTTAACGCGCCTAAAAACTGCGTTAACATTAAAGGTAAAAAACGTTTCGATTTCAAAATAGTACTCTGCATCAAATATTCCCCTCTAATAAGAACACTTTCTTATAACACAAAATAAATCAATTCGGCAAGAAAGATTTCATTTATTTTCGCATAAGAAAAAACAGGCAGATTTTCTTGTTGGTGGGTGTGACAAGACTCGAACTATTCTTGCTTTCTAAAGGCTTGCTTCGCTGTTTGCTTGCAAGCCTCAAAGAAAGCTTCGGTCACTCGTTTTGTAACATTTCCAAACATCGCTATCGCTCGTTTGACAATTAACAAAACTTCGCCATTTGCGGTAAAAATACCCATTACAGGGTATTTTTATCCTCATGCCTCTATCGAGATCACAAGTTCGAGCTATTTTAAATCTACCAATAAAAAAACGGTCATAAAGACCGTTCTTTTTATTGGTGGGTGTGACAAGACTCGAACTTGTGACCTCTACGATGTGAACGTAGCGCTCTAACCACCTGAGCTACACACCCGAAAGTGAGCCTTTAGTATCATACTCTTTTTTAAATAGCAAGCAAAAATTTTCAGGCAAGCAAGCTTTTAATCACTTCCAAAGATTTTTCAGGTGCTTTGTTCCAAAAATCAGTATATTGATCATAATGGTTTTCAATACCAGGTGTGTCACTGATAATACGGAGGGATAAAAAGTTAACCCCATACAAAAAACAAACCTGCGCAATGGAAGCCGATTCCATATCAACCGCCATAGCATCCTTAAAATCTGACTTAATTTTCTTTAATTCGGAAAGTTCGCTTACAAACTGATCTCCGCTTACAATCAAGCCGGCTTTAATCTTAGTATCAGATTGAATGGATAGTGCTTTAGAAATGAGCGTTTCATCTGAATGAAATACAGCAGGTAAACCTTGAACTTGGCCCAAAACATTACCCGGACCACACCAAACGTCATGATAAACAATATCTTTTCCTAAAACAATATCCATCACGCTTAAAGAAAAATCAAGCCCACCGGCTAAACCTGTATTAATAATTGTTTGCGGTTTAAACAGATTAATCATCTCAACGCAAGCAATTGCTGCACAAACCTTACCCATACCGCTTTGCATCAAAACAACATCTTGATTTCCGATGTGCCCTGTTGCAAAAACAAGATGATTAATCTTCTTTGTTTGTGAATTTGATAAAGCCTTAAACACCAAGTCAAATTCGCTTTTCATGGCAACAATAATGCCTATCACCTCTTATCTCCTAATATTTTAAAAATGCTTCAACAGGTGCATATTTTTCAAGTTTTGAGCGCCCCTCACAACAAACAAGTTCAATCAAACAAGAACAAGCCACGACCTCTCCACCCGCTTTTTTTATTAACTTTAATGAAGCTTCCATTGTTCCGCCTGTTGCAAGCACATCATCAACAATCAAAACTTTTTCACCTTTTTTGACAGCATCAATATGCATTTCAAGAGCAGCTGAGCCATACTCTAAATCATATGCTTGTCTAAACAAAGTGTAAGGCAATTTTCCGGGTTTTCTAAGCAAAACAAGCCCGCAACCAAGCTTATTTGCCAAAGGTGCGCCAAGCAAAAAACCGCGCGATTCGATAACGGCAACTTTATCTATTTGGATATTCTTAAACCGCGCATAAAAGGCATTGATCACAGAGGCAAAACATTTACCGTCTGCAAGAACCGGTGTAATATCCTTAAAAACAATACCTTTTTTGGGAAAATCTTTCACATCACGAATATGTTTTTCAATCTCTTCATACATATCTTTTGTCCTAAAAATGTTCACATGTGTAATTATGCGAAAACAAAACAAAAGCTCAAGTGCTCATTTAAAAATATTAACGATATATTTTATTATAAAAATAAGAATTGCTGACAGGACTATTTTGATTACATACTTAATAACCTCAAAAAACTGTTGCATTGGATACTATTTTTCGCATTATATCAAGTATATGATTTAATTTTCGGAGAAAATTTATGAAAATCAAAACATTATGTGCTTTATCAATGACAGCTTTAGGTTTGGTCTTTGCTGCACCGGACAGTGCTTGCGCTGCAGGCGGTGACAATGAAGAATGGGACAAGGTTTTTGCCAAGTCCGATAAGGTTGATGTGAAGAAAGTAACTTTTAAGAACAGATTCGGCATTGAGTTGGTCGGTGATTTATATGAGCCAAAAGATAAACCGGAAGGTAAAATGCGGGCAATTGCTGTTTCCGGCCCGTTTGGTGCCGTCAAAGAACAGGTTTCGGGACTTTATGCGCAAACATTGGCAGAAAGAGGTTTTGTAACCTTGGCATTTGACCCGTCATTTACCGGTGAATCTGGCGGCGCAGTACGTGATGTGGCATCACCTGATATTAACACCGATGATTTCAGTGCGGCAGTTGACTATTTAATCACATTACCGGAAGTTGATGAAAACAAAATCGGTATTGTCGGTATTTGCGGTTGGGGCGGATTTGCTTTGAATGCCGCGGCTCAAGATACTCGTATTAAGGCAACGGTTACCAGCACAATGTATGATATGACACGCGTTTCAGCACAGGGTTATAATGATTCCATGTCTGCGGAAGATTTATACAAATTGCGTGAAGATTTGAACGCACAGCGCACTAAAGATGCTAAATCAGGCACAGTTGCTAAATCGGCACCGTTACCAAATCCGGAAGATTTAGCCGAGGATACGCCACAGTTTGTGAAAGATTATGTAAACTTCTATAAAACACCGCTCGGCTATCATGAACGCTCGGTCGGTTCAAATCGTGGTTGGGTAACGACCTCAACATTATCTTTAATTACGCAGCCGATTTTAGCATACAGCGACACCATTAAATCGCCGGTATTGATGATACACGGCGAAAATGCGCACAGCCGTTATTTCTCGGAAGACGCCTTCAAAAAGCTGACAGGTGATAACAAAGAATTGATGATTATCCCTGGCGCAAATCATACCGATTTATATTACAAAACGGACGTTATCCCGTTTGATAAAATTGAACAATTCTTTAAGACCAATTTGAAATAAGGAGAAAACCAAATGAAAATACAAGCTGTAAAGTTTCATAAAAACGGATTTATGACCGAGCCGTTTGCTTTTGGTGGTGAAGATGGTATGGAAGCATTTGATGCCGGCAAGAAATATCGTTCATGCTTGCAAAACTATGTTATTAATACGGGAAGTGAGGTTATTTTGGTGGATACGGGGTTGCCTGCCGATTTCCCGGAAACCGTGCCGAATGAAAATACAACAATCTACTTAGGCAAGTCGATTAAGCCTTATATGCAAGCCTTGGCGGATTTAGGATATAAACCGGAACAGGTTAGCAAGATTTTGATTACACATAAACACAGCGACCATACGGGCGAATTAAAGAGTTTTCCGAATGCTAAAATCTATGTGAATGCGGAGGAATGTGATGCAGATGAACTCAAAGGCTTAAACAATATCATTCCGGTTCATTTTACCGACGGCGCATACTATAATTTCCCTGAAAGTCAAAAGATTGCTGAGGGGATTTATTACATCAAAGCCAAAGGACACACCAAAGGCAACAGCATCGTTATTGCCGAGGACGATGGTTTGTTTTATATGATGCACGGCGATGTGACCTACACCGATGAGGCACTTTACGCAAATAAACTTTCGGTGGTTTTTGAGGATTTGTCTGCTGCCAGAGAAACTTTGGACCGTGTGCGTGAATTTGTGAGTTCGCATCCGACAGTTTATATGGGAACGCATACACCTTTGGGATACGAGAATTTAGAAGCCAAGCGTGTGGTAGATTTAAATAATCCGCCCGAAACATTGCCTGTTGGTGAGATTACATTTAAGACAAAGAGCGGCAAATATATTTGCTCTGTTTGCGGCTATGTTTATGACCCTGCAGAACATGATGGCGCCCAATTTGAGGATTTACCAGAAGATTGGAAATGCCCGCGTTGTAAACAACCCAAAACAAAGTTTAACGCCGCTTAAAAAAAGGAAAACTATAATGTACGATATTTTAAAGACAATCAATGGACCGGCAGATGTTAAGAAATTGAATGCCGAACAATTAAATGCTTTGGCGGGAGATATTCGGGAAGCCTTGTTTAACCGTTTAACGAAAATCGGCGGACACTTTGGTCCAAACTTTGGTATTGTGGAAGCAGAAATCGCCATGCACTATGTGTTTGACTCGCCAAAGGATAAGTTTGTTTTTGATGTATCACACCAAAGTTATCCGCACAAAATGCTGACGGGTCGTAAGGCTGGTTATATTGATGACGCACACTTTAAGGAAGATTCGGGTTATACAAACCCAGGAGAAAGCAAACATGACTTATTCAATGTCGGACATACTTCAACTTCTGTTTCACTGGCAAGTGGTTTAGCAAAAGCCAGAGATTTGAAGGGTGAAAAATATAATGTGATTGCTTTAATTGGTGATGGCTCTTTATCCGGTGGTGAAGCCTTGGAAGGATTGGATTTTGCCGGTTCGGAACTCCATTCTAATTTTATCATCATTGTCAATGATAATCAGCAATCTATTCCCGAGGTTCATGGCGGTCTCTATCAAAACCTGACGGAACTTCGTGAAACGAAAGGAAAGGCATCCAACAATTTCTTCAAAACGCTGGGCTTGGATTACATTTATGAAGAAAATGGCAACGATATTCAGGCCATGATTAAAGTATTGCAAAAAGTAAAAAATATAGACCACCCGATTGTTGTGCATATCAACACGCAGAAAGGAAAGGGCTATAAACCGGCCGAAGAAAATAGAGAGGCTTGGCATTGGTGTATGCCGTTTGACCGGCAAACCGGTGAAGCAAAAGTAAGATTTCCAGCAGAAAGTTATACCGCTTTAACCGCTCAGTTTATTATGAATAAAGCCGCACAAGATAAAGATTTTGTAGCAATTACGCCGTCAATGCCTGCACTGGGCGGATTAACACCGGATATGCGTGCAAAGCTTGGAAAGCAATATATAGATGTCTGTATTGCCGAAGAACACGCAATCGCCATGGCTTCAGGTATTGCCAAAGCCGGAGGAAAACCTCTGGTCTTTACCGGTTCAACCTTTATCCAGCGCACCTATGATCAAGTGTCGCAAGATGTGTGCATCAATAATAATCCGGTCACAATAGTGTTGAATTTTGCATCGTTTGATGGCTTAACCGATGTAACTCATTTAGGTATTTTTACAATGGCTGCATTTTCTACCATTCCGAATTTGGTAATTTTGGCACCAACTTCAAAAGAAGAATACTTAAATATGCTTGATTGGGCGATAGATCAAAAAGACCATCCGGTGATGATTATGATGCCCGGCAATATGGTGACCTCTCGTCTGGCAGACAAGGATTATGGTAATATAAACACCTTTAAGATTGAGAAAACGGGCGAAAAGGTTGCGATTTTGGCGCTTGGTGATTTTTATCAGCGCGGAGAAGAATTGGCTGATAAAATAAAATCAGAACTCGGTTTTGTGCCGACACTTATCAACCCGCGATTTGCGTCAGGCATTGATGAGCAGTTGCTTTCGAATTTAATGGAAAATCATCAATTGGTGATCACAATGGAAGATGGTATTTTAGAGGGCGGTTTCGGGCAAAAGATCACTGCTTTTTATGCAGATAAGGACATGAAAGTAAAAACCTACGGCCTAAAAAAAGAATTCTATGACCGCTATAATCCGGCGGAACTTTTAAAAGAACTTGGTATGACAACCGAACAAATAATAACAGATATCAAAAATTTGATTTAAGAAAGGAAATAATATGAAAATTTTAATCTTAAACGGTAGCCCCTCAAAAGATGGCAACACCTTGGCACTTGCCAATGCTTTCAAAGATGGGGCAGAATCAAAAGGACACGAGGTAACTTTGTTAAATGTGGCTCATAAAAAAGTGAACGGATGTATGTCCTGCAATTATTGTCACAACCAGGGAAACGGAAAATGCGTTCAAAAAGACGATATGCAAGAAATTTATCCTTTGCTGCAAGAAGCTGATATGATTGTTTTTGCCTCCCCGATTTACTACTTTACGATGTCTGCACAGTTGGAAGCGGTAATACACCGTTTTTATGCAATTAACAGCCCGGCTAAAGCAAAATACAGTGCTTTGTTGTTATCCTCGTATTCGCCGGGGGTTTATACGGCGGCTGTTGCCCAATATAAAGATATGATTTCATATATGGGAATGACAGATAAAGGAATTGTGACGGCGGATAATTCGACGAATAAAACGCCAGCAAAATTGGCTGAAGCCAGAGAGTTAGGTGAGAGTCTGTAATATCGTGACCATTGAAGACAACATTTTTAAGCGTGCGGAAATAAATGAAAATGCGTTGGTGCAGTATGGGTTCCGACAATTAGATAGGTGTTGGATTTTAGAGCGCCCCTTTATGAACGGGGATTTTAGGACTGTTATTAGCATTGATGGCGCCGGGCATATTTCGGGGAATGTTTATGAAACTGCGACCGAAGATGAATACCTGCCCCTTCGCGTAGAAAGTATGGATGGTTTTGTAGCCGAAGTTCGAAACGCGTATGTCAATATACTTAAAGACATCAGGGAAAAATGTTGCCACGAAAATATATTTATCTTCCCGCAGGCCAATCGGTTGGCAGATATGATTTATGAAAAGTACGGCGATAAACCCGTTTTTCCGTGGGATGATTTTTCGGGCGGTGTTTTTAAAAATCCAAATAATGGCAAGTGGTATGCGATTGTGATGGCAATTAATATTCAAAAAGTTGATAAAAAACTTAACGGCGAAGTGGAGGTGGTAAACATCAAACTGGATCCTGATAAAATTCAAGAACTCCATAAAGAAAAAGGCTTTTACCCCGCCTACCACATGAATAAAAAAAACTGGATCAGCATCTTGCTCAACGACATGGTGCCTGATGATTTTTTGTTTGAACTTTTAGATGAAAGCCATACTTTCACCTTGCCTAAGCACTTAAACAAGATGCTCCAAAAATAAGGTGTTTAATTTAGAAATGTCAAAAGAACTAAAAGAAATTCTGCTACTCATAGAAGAATTTTATCCATTTCATGTGAGCATTTATAATTTGACGGCAAATAATTAATATCTTTACTCTTATAACGTTCAATACGCCAAACTAACGCTCGCTTTTCTTGCTCCGTTAGAATATACTTATCATTATTTTGATTTAATTCCATATAGCTCTATCCTTATTCATTTTTCCTTAGTATTATTTTGCAATAAAAATTACCTCTGTTTATCTATATTTAGGCGCCCAAAGATTTGAATGCAATATTGTAATAGATATCTACAAAACAACCGATTAATTCATTTGAAAAGCATCATAAATAACGAGGAATCATCTCGCTTATAACCCTTTGAAATATCTGGTTTATTTTATGGTTTTGGAGACTTCGGAGGATAGGACCCACTCGGATTTTAAATTTTAAGAAAGCCCGGAAATACGGGAAACCCTTATAGATACAAGCTCAGACCGGTCTGGCCGGTATCTATTTTTATAGATATTTGGTAATATTTCGGTAATTATTCGATAAATTTTCTTGAATCTTCGCAAATTATTCGGTAAAAAAGCAATTTGCTTGAAAGACAGGGCACAGTTAAAGTCACATATTATGTTTTGAAGAGGTAAAGGCCATGATTGAAACAAAACGCTTAAAAATATATCCTGCTTCAAAGGTTGAAATGGAAGAATTTATCGCCAGTCAGACCGACGAGGTTTTAAGAGCCGCTTATACGAAAATGCTGGAGGGAAGCCTCAATCACCCCACACAATGGGAATGGTATGCTATTTGGATGATTGAGCTTAATGACGGAACACATATCGGTGAGCTTTGTTTTAAGGGGCTTAATGAAAATGGTGTAGCGGAAATCGGCTACGGAATTGGCGAAAAATATCAGGGGCAAGAATATGCAACAGAAGCTGTGAAAGCAGTTACGACATGGGCTTTAAAACAACCGAACGTGACGGCAATTGAAGCTGAAACGGAATTTGAAAACAAAGCTTCCTTACGGGTTTTGGAAAAATCCGGTTTTGTTGTTACAGGGAAAAACGGACAAGAAGGAGCAAGATTTATTTTACATAAAACTATTACCTTCCGTTTGGAAGAACCGAAAGATTATCGTTTTGTGGAAAACATGGTGCGTGAATCATTTTGGAATGTCTATCGCCCTGGGTGTTTGGAGCATTTTGTGCTTCATGAACTGCGAGACAATTCGGACTTTGTCAAAGAGCTTGATTATGTCATGGAAAAAGACGGTAAAATCATCGGGCAGAATATTTTTATGCGGGCGCATATCAAGGCTGATGACGGTCGCAATATTCCGGTATTGGCAATGGGGCCGATTTGTATTACGCCGGAACTCAAACGTCAAGGTTACGGCAAAATGCTTTTGGATTACACTTTAGAAAAAGCCGAAGAGATGGGATTTGGCGCTATGTGCTTTGAGGGAAATATTGATTTCTACGGCAAGAGCGGTTTTACTTATGCGAGCAAGTTCGGTATCAGATATCATGATTTACCGAAAGATGCCGATGCTTCTTTCTTTTTATGTAAGGAGTTGATACCCGGTTATTTAGACGGCATCACCGGCGAATATGCCCCACCGGCAGGTTATTTTGTTGACGAGATTCAAGCAGAAGAATTTGATAAACAGTTTCCGCCAAAGAGAAAAGAAAAACTCCCCGGCCAGATTTTCGGTTAGTAAAGAATATTCCGCGACCGTCCTAACCTTTTACTTGATCAGCACTTGACCAGTACCTTGATCACTGCTTGACCATTAAACACTTATTCAAAGGTGTCGAATTCGGCACCTTTTTTGTTATCCAAACGATTTCATTAAAAATTTTTTTATTTTTTGGGGGCGGATTTTCCGACTTTTTGACTCTTTACCTTTTGTAGCAACAAAGCAAAAGGAGATAGTGATGAGCAAAATAAAAAAGAATCATTTAGAATCAATTACTTATAAAAAAGTTGAAAATTTTGGAGAAACTTTTCCGTTTTCTGGGAATTTACTCAGTGAAAGGAAAAAAATGAAAATTTTTGAGACCATTTTTCAACTTCCGGGGTTTTTACCTCATGTGAAGGAAACAAAAAAATGAAAATTTTTTGGGAGTTTTTTCAACTTTCGGGATTTTTACCACATGTGACGACCAAATGAAAGGAGATACTGATGAACCGAAATAAAAAAGAATCATTTAGAATCAATTACTTATAAAAAAGTTTGGTTTTATGGGGGCACATTTGCCACTTTCCGGGGGATTTACCTTATGCGAAAGGAAAATAAAAAATGAAAAAAAGTTGAGACCGTTTTCAATTTTCCGGGGTTTTTACCTCCGGTGAAAGGAAAATAAAAAAAATGAAAAAAGTTGAGACCGTTTTCAGATTTTTGGGAATTTACCCAGTGGAAGGGAACAAAATGAAAAAATTTAATTTTTTTTGAGGGAATTTTCCAACTTCCGGGGGTTTTACCTCATGAAAGGAGAACAAAATGAACGAATTGATTGAACTTTTAAAACCTGTTGTCGAACAGATCCTGTTTGAAGAGGAAGTGCAAGAAATATGCACTAAGGCTCAGATTTCATTGGATAAAAGTAAAAAACAGAGCATTCATTGTGTCAAAAAGAAAGGAGTCACTCATGACCAGAACAGTGGACTTAGACATCGCACTTGAGGATATTCCGGATATGCCGTTCCATGACATGTATTCTTTATATGTCACCTTGTTCAATCGACCGAACAAGTGCACCCGCAAAGAGTTCTATATCTGGCAAATCACAAACCGCCTGCAAGAATTGCGCTTTGGCGGGTTGGATCGAGAAACGCGGCAACTTTTGGAAAACATGGATGAAGATTACACCCCGAAACCGGAGTGCAGTGTTCCCGTCGGCGTTGAACTGATTAAAAAATACAAAGGAGAAACCTACAAAGTCAAGGTTTTGAAAAACGGTTATGAGTGGGACAACGAAGTCTTTAAGTCATTATCTGCCATCGCGTTCAAGATAACCGGCCGCAAAATATCCGGCCAAGAATTTTTCGGAGTTCATAATGGAAACGATTAAGAAAGTCAGATGCGCCATATATACCCGTAAATCCACCGATGAAGGGTTGGAAAAAGAGTTCAATACCTTAGAAGCCCA
>Ga0310690_10000581_pt1 | contig 75602 bp, 67 predicted proteins | sample AusTroGonzalo_MG_2_FD_207661 | JGI IMG/M metagenome (GOLD analysis project Ga0310690, IMG submission 207661) | Bovine rumen microbial communities from tropical cattle in Woodstock, Queensland, Australia - Gonzalo_04 (v2) (version 2) | ecosystem: Host-associated > Mammals > Digestive system >...
TGTTTGATTTTCCGATCACACTCAGTTCCTTCCTGATGTTCCTCTACTGGACGCTGATTATCGGTATGATCGTGACGGTATGCTCCATCAGTCTGAACTATTACCGCCATCTGCGCAACCAGTTGGAAACGCTGCTCAACAAGACCACGGAGCAGCAGACGGGCATCGTCATCACCATCCACGACACCAACGTCAGGGGTAATGACCTGCAACTGCCCATCAACGACCTGCTGTATATCGAGGCCCAGAAGAACAATGTGGCTGTGAGTTACGTGAAGGACGACAAGATTGCCACCACGGAACTCCACACGACACTCAGCGCTGTGCTCGACGACCTGAAGGAATTTGAGAACATCTTCCAGTGCCACCGCTCGTTTGTGGTGAACCTGAACAACATCACCTCTGCCCAGGGCAACTCCAACGGCTACCAGTTGAAGTTGGGAAAATGCACGACGATGGTACCCGTTTCCCGTACCTACGTGCCGAAACTCAAGTCGTTTATCGCTTAGTCACTCATCCTTTTTCTTAGTCATTCGTCCACTGGCATAGTCTTCTGTCAGCCGTTTTAGTTGTCTGTCACAGGAATTTGGAAGATATCATTTCTGTGTCTATCTTTGCAGCATGAAACAACGACTGACACATATCATGCTGATGCTGCTCGTAGCCATAAGCGCTACCAGCCAGACCACCATTTCAGGTATCGTCACTGACGGACGCGAACCGCTCGTGAGTGCCAATGTATATATAATAGGTACGATAGACGGGTGTCTGACGGACTCGTTAGGCCACTTCTCTTTCCAGACCACGAAGACGGACGAACTGACGCTCCGGGCGACGTTCATCGGCTACGAGGACTATACCCTGTCCCTCACCCAGACCTCCGGCCTCACCATCCGGATGCGCGAGAAGGCGACGGCTATCGACGAGGTGGTAGTCACTGCCAGCACCTACAGTTTCGGCAAGAGCGACAACTTCAAGACGATGGATGCCCTCGACGTGGTGATGGCTGGCAACTCGTGCGGCGACATCGTGGCCGCCCTACAGACACTACCTGGCACACAGATGGTAGGCGAAAGTGGCAAACTCTATGTCCGAGGCGGCGAGAGCGACGAGTGCCAGACGTTTGTCAACGGCATGCACGTGCTCGTCCCCTATACCACCAACACAGCCAACAACGCCTCTCGCGGACGGTTCTCACCCTTCCTCTTCAAGGGCATCAACTTCTCATTGGGCGGCTACGGCGGAGAATACGGACAGGCCCTCTCCTCGGTACTGCCCATGGAGACCACGGATGTCGCCACTGACGACAAGTGGGGTGTCAGTGCCTCCCTCCTCGACTGGAACATCGGCGGCACAAAGGCCTACGACAGGAGCAGTCTGTCGTTCAATGCCAACTACACCAGTCTGGCCCTCTTCAATGCCCTCTTCCCTGACCGCTACGACTGGACCCGTCCCTATCGCAAACTCTCTGGTGAGGCCCAATACAAGGCCGACCTCTCCGCAGCGAGTGTCCTAAAGACCTACGTGGGCTACGACCTGACCTCCGTAGGCCAGCAGATCGACAACCTCAGTCTCTCGCTCGTAGAACACAATATCTACGCCAACACCACGCTCAAGACCAATCTCGGACGCGGCTACACGCTCTTCACGGGCATCGCCAACTCCTCAGTGGTGGAGAATATTCACGATGCCCAGGTGCCAGGCGACCATTACCACAATTTCCGCAACGAGGTCCATCTGAAGGCGGAAGTCCGGAAGGTCTTCTCGCCCGTCGTCAAGATGTCGGCAGGGGCCGAGGACTATATCCGTCACAGCACGCTGACCTATGAGGACAGCCATTACCGTCTCGACTACCATCTGCTGGCAGCCCATCTCGACGCACAAGTCAGGCTTCTGCCCCATCTTTTCCTCAACACCTCGGCCCGTTTAGAAAACGCCAGTTACGACGGCCAGTGGCTGCTAATGCCCCGTGCCACACTGAGTTACGTGCCCAACAAGCACTTCCAACTCTCAGCCATGCTGGGCCAGTACAGTCAGACCGCAGAGGATGAGTACATCGTCAGGAGCGGCAAGCACCTCTCTCAGAGTACGGCCAACCACGTCATCCTCAGTCTGCAGTACAGCACGGCCAAGACCCTGCTGCGCATCGAACCCTATTACAAGAAGTACCACCATCTGCCACTTCTGTCTGACGGCACCTGCACAGCCGACGGCTATGGCACCAGCCAGGGCATCGACGTGTTCCTCGAGAACCACTCGCTCATCAGGAACCTCACGACCACCCTCTCCTACTCCTTCAACGACTCCGAGCGCCTCTACCTCGACTACACCAGTCCACGCACGCCTGACTACGCCTCTCGCCACAACCTCCGTCTGACGGCCAAATACGCCATCGGCAAGGTCATCATCGGTCTGGCAGAGTCGTATGCCAGCGGTCGCCACTACCCTCAGGGCACTACACCTTATTATAATAGTATAGATGCCAACATCACCTACCTGGCCCACCCCAAGGTGATCGTCTATGCGTCGCTCAACAATATCCTCGGTCGTACCAACGTCTTCGGCTACAAGACCGATGGCTCAAACATCACCGGGAGCCGCGACCGTTTCTTCTATATCGGCATTTTTGTTTCACTTAAAAATAACAAAGCGTATGACATCTCGAATTTTTAAATCGTGTGTGCTCGCCATCGCACTCTTCCTGATGGCCCCCGTTAGTATCAACGCCCAGCAGATGCCCATGCAGGCACTCGTCGGCCAGTCGCTCAGCAAACTCCAGCAGGATCAGCCAGAGACCATCCTCAACTGCATCGCCGAACTGAAGCGCATCGAGACGATGTTCCCCGACAGCGTCCAGCCCAAGTACCTGATGGCCCTGCAGAGTCTGAACTATGCCGTGACGAATCCCCATGCTCCACAGGCAGACAACCTGCTCAGCGATGCCGCCAAGACCATCGACCAGATGGAGCAGATGGCAGGTGCCGATCTTTCTGACGTCTGCACCCTGCGCGGCTTCCTCTACATGGTGCGCATCGTACAGGACCCGGCCCAGAACGGCCAGCGTTATTACATCGACGTAATGAATAACTACGAAAAGGCCCTGAAACTCAATCCCGACAATGCCCTCGCCCAACAGTTACAACAGAAGTTCCTCGAAGGCATGCAAAGTGCCATGAGCAGATAGCGACACACGGGGACAGGCTCCATCCTGTGCCCAACAGTACTCACCGCGCTTGACGCATCGAGCTGCGTGAACATGTAAGAATGGAGCATCCTTTTGGGGGTGCTCCTATTTATTAATAGGGTTATTTTACGATTTCCTGGATGCGCTTCTGGAATTCAGGTGAAAGAGCAGGAATCTTGTGGGCGCGCTCGAACTGAAGGATGTTCTGGTAGGTCATCTTCATCTTGTTGTCTTTCTTCATCTGCTTCAGCTCATCCTTTGTCACATAGGCACGGTCGGTGGTAAACACCTGTACCATGATATATGTATTACACTTTTTTTTCGTATTATAGTAGCTGGTGAATCCCTGCAGCATCACCAAGTCCTCAGGTGAGTAATTGCCTTTTTCGTCGATGCGGTAAACGATTTGCGTAAACAAAACAAATAATTCAGCGATATTTTCCCCTAAATACTTCATAACATATCAACCTTTTGCGACAGTTATGGCATGCATTCTATGATTTGTCGCAAAAAAGAGGCTTTTGTCGCATCCACTTGAGGCAAAAATCATCAAAAAAGTTGTGAGACACGGATAATTGCCTTACCTTTGCATCGTCAAAACAAATAAAATTGAATTAAATAGTAAGTATCATAATTAAAAAATTAGTAACAATGAAAAAGATGATTTTAATGGTCGCAGTCGCCATGATGACTGCCATGAATGTGAACGCTCAGAATGAGAATCTGCATCACGAACTGAGCCTGTCTTACGGTTTGGGTAGTATCGCCCAGTTTGGCGATGGTCTTGGCGAGGGCCTGGGTATGGCCTTCACTAATACAGAGTACGATGACGGTTCCATCGTGGGTCCCATCACCTTGGAGTACTTCTATCACTTCAACAATCCCCGTTTGGCTATCGGTGGTTCGTTCACCTATTCGAAATGGGATAGCGATGTGCTGGTAAAGAACAGCCAGACGAAGGTCGGCGAGCGCAATCGTAACTTCTTCTCAGTGATGCCTGCCTTCAAGGCCTACTGGATTAACAAGAACCACTTCGGTCTTTACTCAAAGGCTGCCGCCGGTGTTGGTTTCCTGAAGTGCACGGACAATGATTACGAGACCCATATGAAGAAGGACGACAACGGTTGCTACTTCATGTTCCAACTCTCATTTGTCGGTGTGGAGTTCGGTAGTAAGTTCCGTGGCTTTGCTGAGGCTGGTATCGGTGACCAGGGCTTCATACAGGCAGGTATTCGCTACAAGTTCTAACTCTCTAAATCGCGATTGTAGAGTGCGCGGTATTCGGCGGGTGTCAGTCCAAGGGCATCCGTCGATTTCCGTTGCATGGTGCACACGTGCTTGAAGCCCGCATCCTCTGAAATGGAAGCGATGTTGTAGTTGGGCTTCTCGCGCAACAGACGCATGGCTGCCAACAAACGTGCCATCGTGCCATCGTGCCAAATCGATTTTCGATTTACGATGGCACGATCACGGCGATTTCGGAAAATTCCGTGGCCCTTTTCGCACAATAAGGACTACGAAATTTCTGATAAGAGGCTCCAAATTTCAGAAAAGGAGCCCCAAATTTCAGAAAAGGAGCCATTTATGCGAGTTTAACAGCCCTCACTGCCCCGTTATTTTAACACTTGAAATAAAACGGAAATAACTTTCTCAAAACCCCGAAAAAGTGGGTATTTTTTTGTACCTTTGTAGTGTCATCCGGAAGACAGAATACAAACATTTAAACACACAAAAACTATGCTAGAACTTAACATTTATCAGAACACCCGCGACAATTCACCCAGCCAGGGCAAGTACTACGCCCGCGTGGAGTACAAGCAGACTCTCGGCATCGACGACATGGCCAAGCACATGGCCGAACACAACACCCCGTTCTCCGTGGGCACGATCGCTGGCATCCTGAAGGACTTCGTACGCTGCACCCGTGAGCAGTGCCTGAACGGTAACACCGTGAAGATCGACGACCTCGCCATCTTCAAGTGCTCCGTGGAGGCCAATGGTATGACGCTGGCTGAGGACTACAAGATCAACTGTGGTCTTGGTGGCATCCCCAAGACGGGTCCCGACGGCACCGGAGCCCCGGACTACACCAAGCAGGCCCAGTATGCCGTAAAGAGCGCGAAACTGCTTGCACAGGCCACTGGTGAGTTCACCAAGAAGGAACTGAACAGCGACTCCACCTTCCGCTGGACGAAGGCCGCCTCGGAGAAGATCGACGCGATCATCAACCCAGAGCCCAGCAACGGTGGCAACGGCGATTAATCCGCGGGGCTAACAGCAGGGACGTCCCACCAAAAAAACGATGAATCATGAAGAAACGAATGATTGAGATTACGGTGAAGGTGATAGTAGCCGCTCTCACGGCCTTTCTGACGGCCATCACGACCACGAGCTGTATGGGCCACGGTCCATTCTAAAAGCAAAGAACTCACTGGGAACCGTCCCCAGTGAGTTCTTTCGACAAATAAAACGGCTATTTTATTTGGTAGTTTCAGATAATTGTTATACCTTTGCACCCGCAAAACAGAAAGAGGAAGGTTGGCAGAGTGATCGATCGCGCTGGACTCGAAATCCGGTATACCCCTTTCGGGTATCGGGGGTTTGAATCCCTCACCTTCCGCTCATCTTTAGGGATTTCCCTCACTATTTGTAGGGGAATCCTTTTTGTATGCATCAGATTATCGACTACCTTTGCAGCGTCAAACATTAAAATTGTGATGCGTATGAAAAGATTATTGATTGCGGTGATGAGCCTCGTATTGGCTGCACCTGCTGTGGCACAGGTCCACAGACCCCCTCATTATAGTCCGCCAAGACCCCACTATGCTCCACGCGCTGCCCGTCCATCCTACGGTGACACGGATGTGTATTTTGGCCTGCGGCTTGGACTGGGACTGGCAACGGTCAATTCGGATGACCATCGTCTGGACGGCGGCTCGATCCAGCCTGGACTGAACGCAGGGGCCGTCGTGGGCTTCCAACTGGGCTACCATTCGCCTGTATATCTGGAAACGGGAATGTTATATGCCGCGAAAGGAGGCGAAGGCACTCATAACGGCTCGAAGTTCACCTACGGTTTAGACTATCTGGAATTCCCGCTGGTGATGAAGTACGACATTGGCTTAGTCCCTGGCTTCAGCGTGCAGCCCTTCTTCGGAGGATTCGTGGCCGTGGGTGTTGGTGGAAAGATCAAGGACTTTGACAACCGAAAGGCCTACAGTTCCTTCGATGATGACGGTTTCCAGCGGTTTGACGCTGGTCTCCGCCTAGGTTGCGGCCTCCAGTTCGATCATCTCTATGGTGAACTTGGCTACGACATCGGTCTGGCAAACATCAGCCGTGACTACTTCGACACCTCGCACACGGGGATGTTCTTCGCGACGATCGGCGTGAATTTCTGACACGCAAAGGGATCATAAAGAAAGAAGGCTTGCAAACGTTGCAAGCCTTCTTTCTTAGTTGTTGACGGAACCGCCGACGATATCGAGCAGTTCGTTGGTAATCGCCTGCTGGCGGCTCTTGTTGTACTGCAGGTTCAACTGCCGCAGCAGTTCGTCGGCATTGTCCGTAGCCGTCTGCATGGCCACCATACGGGCGGCGTGCTCGGAGGCATTGCTGTCGAGCAGGGCCGTATAGAACATCAGATGGGCCATCTTCGGCAAGAGTTCTACCAGCACGGTGTTCATGTCGGGCTCGACAATGAAGTTATCGTTGAGCGGCTTCACTTCCTCCTGCTGCTTCTCGCCCTCACGCTCTCCACGTTTCTTGAGATACTCCTGTGACTCCTTCGTGGCGATAATGGTCGTCAGGTCGCGCTCGTGATCGGCCTGCAACTCCGACTCAATGTCGATGGGCAGGAAGGTCTTGCGCGTAAGCACCTGAGAGCCCGCACTCTTGAAGTGGTGATAGATGAGTTCCACCTTATCTATCTTCCCCTCAGCAAACTTCTCTCCAAGTTCCATCACAATGTCAATACACTGATTCACATTGGGCTTATCTGCCAAGGCAGAGAACTCGCCCTGCACGTTCAGCCCCATCTTCTTAGCCTTCTCATAGACCTTACGGCCAATGGGATAGATCTCCACATTCTCACGTCCGATCTCCGAGGCATATTTATCGACGGCCTGCGTCATCATCTTTATGACGTTGGCGTTGAAGCCACCACAGAGGGAGGAGTTTGAGGTGAAGACCACCAGTGCAGCCCTTTTGACAGGACGCGGCTGGTCGTAGATGGTCTGAGCCTCGGCTTCTGCCGCGAGGAACGACTTGAGGATGTGCTCCAACAACTCCTCGTAAGGCAGCATGTTCTGGATCGCCACCTGTGCGTGATGGAGTTTGCTGGAGGCCACCATCTTCATAGCCGACGTGATCTTACGCGTGGAGTTGACTGAGGCTATGCGGCCTTTAATTTCTTTCAGGCTGGGCATAGGCTATCAGGCTTTATAGGTTCCCGCGATATCGGCCATCACTGCCTCGATCTTGCCAGTGGTCTCGTCGTCGATCTTGCCGCTGGCGAGCGTCTCGATGACTTCGGGGTTAGCAGAACGGAGTTTGTCGAGGAACTGTGTCTGGCACTCACGAACCTTGTCGATGGGCACCTCACGCATCAGACCGTGCACGCCACAATAGAGGATGGCGATCTGCTCACCCACGGGCATCGGGCTGTACTGCGGCTGGATCAGCAACTGGTTGTTCTTACGACCACGGTCGAGGGTCATCGCCGTCACGGCATCCATATCACTGGAGAACTTCGAGAAGGCCTCGAGTTCACGATACTGTGCCTGGTCGATCTTCAGCGTACCAGCCACCTTCTTCATGGACTTGATCTGTGCCGAACCACCCACACGGGATACGGAGATACCCACGTTGATGGCGGGACGGAAGCCCTGGTTGAAGAGGTCTGACTCCAAGAAGATCTGACCGTCGGTGATGGAGATCACGTTCGTGGGGATGTAAGCCGACACGTCACCAGCCTGTGTCTCGATGATAGGCAGAGCGGTGAGTGAACCACCACCCTTCACATGACCCTTCATGCACTCGGGCAGGTCGTTCATCTGCTCAGCCACCTCCTGCTGTTCGTTCATCTTGGCAGCACGCTCCAAGAGACGGCTGTGGAGATAGAACACATCACCGGGATAGGCCTCACGTCCGGAGGGACGGCGCAGGATCAGCGACACCTCACGATAGGCCACAGCCTGCTTCGACAGGTCGTCATAGACGACGAGGGCGGGCAGACCACGATCGCGGAAGTACTCACCGATGGCGGCTCCAGCGAACGGTGCGTAATACTGCATGGCGGCAGGATCGGCAGCGGTAGCGGCCACCACGATGGTGTAAGGCATGGCACCGTGCTCCTGCAGCGTCGAGACGAGGGCTGCCACGGTACTGGCCTTCTGACCAATGGCCACATAGATACAATAGACAGGCTTGCCTGCCTCATAGAAACTCTTCTGGTTGATGATGGTATCCACGGCAATGGCGGTCTTACCCGTCTGACGGTCGCCGATGATGAGCTCACGCTGTCCACGGCCGATGGGGATCATCGAGTCGATGGCCTTCAGACCAGTCTGCAGCGGCTCCTTCACGGGCTGACGGTAGATCACACCAGGGGCCTTACGATCCAGCGGCATCTCGAAGGCGTCGCTCAGATCGATGTCTCCCTTACCGTCGATAGCCTGTCCCAGCGGGTTGATGACGCGACCCAGCATGTTGTCGTTGACACGGATGCTGGCAATGCGCTTGGTGCGCTTCACGACCATACCCTCCTTGATGCCTGACGTACCGCCGAGGAGCACACAACCCACGTTGTCTTCCTCAAGGTTCATCACGATAGCCATCGTCCCGTTCTCGAATTCCAAGAGCTCGTTGGCCTCGGCATTGCGCAGTCCGTAGATACGGGCCACACCATCACTCACGGTGAGCACGGTGCCTACCTCGTCGAACTTCTCTGCGTTGGAGATACCCTTGAGTTGGTCGAGCAGGACCTGGGATACTTCGCTTGGTTTAATCTTATCTGACATTTGCTTATTTGTTTATTGAACATTGATGATTGAACATTGAACATTATGAGCCACTTGACTTTGAAGATTTGATTATCTTTGTGAGAGTTCCAAGTATCTTTCCTAAATCATCATTAATTGAATCAAATTCCTGATTAGTTAAAAAAGAAGACTCGTGCAAAAGTTCAAGCCAATACTGGCTTTCATCAGCCTCCTTCAAAGCAATATTCATCTTATTGACAAAATCTGTTTTGCTCTGAGCATTAACACTCTCGCGTACATTTGCACCAATACTTGTTCCACTTCTCAACAATTGAGTCGACATTACATACTCCTTCTTTTCCTCCTTCAAATAAGTATAAAGCTTGATTATCCGAAGGGCGAAGGATTTAGAGATTAACAATATCTGATTGTCTGCTCGCATATAATGTTCAATCTTCAATGTTCAATGTTCAATAGTTACTTACTTAACTTAGTGAGAATTGAGTTGAGTTGAGACTTCACGCTCGCATCCATGCGATAGCTGTCGTACTCAAGGATGAAGCCACCGATGATATCGGGGTTCACCTCGGTCTCGAACTCCACAGTTCCATTAGTCTTACTCTCCACCATCTCCCGCATCTTCTGCTCAGTGGCAGGCGAGACGGCGGCAGCGGTGATGAGGCGTCCTCGGATGACATTCTTCTGTTGGCGGTAAAGCGTGACGTACGAATTGGCGATGAACTGCATCACACCCTCGCGGTCTTCCTTCAGCACGAGCTGGATGAAGGCCTTGGTCAGTGCGGAGGGCTTCTTGCCGACGGCTGTCAGCAGCAAAGCCTCCTTCTTGTCCTTCGAGAGCATCGGATTGTCAATCGTGAACCGCAGTTGCGGCACTTCGACGTAGCTCTTGGCGAGCTGTTGCATCTCCGTATAGACAGCATCCTCGATCTTCGCGTCTGTCGCACTCTTGAGAAGTGCACGGGCGTATCTTACCGATATGACTCCTATATCCATACGCTATACCTTATTGATCAGTAGAAACCTCATCCAGCATACGTTCGATCAATGCCATCTGCGACTTGTCGTCCTTGAGGTTCTGACGGAGAACCTTCTCGGCGATCTCCACACTGAGCGTGGCGACCTGCTGACGGATGTCGGCAATGGCAGCCCTCTTCTCCTGCTCGATGGCGAGTTTGGCGTCGCCAAGCAGTCGGGCTCCTTCCTCACGGGCTTTCTGCTGAGCCTGTTCCACAATGGCGTCGCGCGTCTCGGCAGCCTCCTTGAGGATCTGTGCCTGACGGTCGCGGGCCTCTTGCAGAATAGCCTCACCCTCCTGCTTGATGTTCTCTAAGCGCTCGGAGGCCTCGTGTGCCTTCTTCAGGCTCTCGTCGATGTACTTCTTACGCTCCTCGACCATATTGGTGATGGCGGGGAAGCCGTACTTGGCGAGCACGAAGAACACTACCGCAGACGCCAGGAGCATCCAGAACAGAAGTCCCAGATCGGGCGTGAGGATTGCTGGCAGTTTACTGAAATCCATTCGAAACTTTCTTTAGTTACTGACTTGATGGAATGTCTCTTAGATCAGGAATGCACAAGCTGCGATAGCGAAGAGGGCACAACCCTCGACGAATGCAGAGGTCAGAATCATGTTCGTCTGGATCTTACCTGTAGCCTCGGGCTGACGGGCGATAGCGTCCATGGCGCTACCACCGATCTTACCAATACCCAAACCTGCACCAATTGTTGCAATACCTGCACCGATACCGCAGCCCAGCTGAGCCAGACCTTCTGCGGCCAATAATAAAGCTGAAATCATAATTTTTAAATTTTTAAGTTATTAATAATGTTCTAATATTTAATCTTTAATGTTTAATCTTTCACTCCGCGTGGTGTTCCTTATGGGCAAGGCCGATGAACACGGCACTCAGCATGGTGAAGACGTAAGCCTGAACGAAGGCCACCAGCAACTCGAGCAGATTCATGAAGAGCAGCATGAGGATACTGAAGGCATTCAGGCCGAGACCGAATCCGACACCCATCGACCAACCGAGGAAGATCACACACGTGAAACTGAGCATCACGGCGTGGCCTGCCATCATGTTGGCAAAGAGACGGATCATCAGGGCGAAGGGCTTCGTGAAGACACCGAAGAGTTCGATGAGGGGCATCACTGGCACAGGATAAGCCTTCAGGAAGAGGGGCACCTCAGGCCAGAAGATCTCCTTCCAGTACTCCTTGTTGGCGAAGATGTTGATGGCCAGCATCGTACACAGGGCCAGGAAGAAGGTTATGTTGATATTACCCGTCACGTTGGCACCACCTGGGAAGACTGGGATCAGTCCGATGAGGTTACACGTCAGGATGAAGAAGAACACCGTCAGCAGATAGGGTGCATACGGCTTGTAATGCTTCTCTCCGATCGACGACTTGATGAGGTCATCGTGGATCATCATCACAATCATCTCCATGGCTCCGACGAAACCACCAGGGGCATCGTCCTTCACGTCGTGCTTCTTATACCAGCGGGCACAGGAGAGGAAGACGATGATGAGCACAGCCACCACGATCCAGATCTGCAGCACACTCTTCGTGATGCTCAGGTCGAGGGGACGCTCCTCACTGCCGTCGGCCATCTTCTCATAGATCTTCCCATGGTGCTCTTCGCTGAAAAAGAAGCCATCAGGCAGACTGTGAGCCGTACAGACATGCCATTCTCCCGTATTTCCGCTACGGATGATGATAGGCAGCGGGATGCTCAGGTGCTTGCCCTGGTAGGAGGCGATGTGCCACTCATACGAGTCGGCCAGGTGCTCAAGAACGATCTCCGGGATGTTGATCTTCTCGCCTTCACCACCCTCTTCCGCCAAGACTGGCATCGGCAGCAATGCTACCATCATCAGGAGGATTATCGACTTTAGTTGTTTCATTATTATTAAATATGTGTAAGCAATTCTATTCGTCAGGAACGGTTAGACACTCTGGCGAAGAAGATGGAGTGGTGAGCCAGCGATACGAAGTAGAACACCATGAACACCACGAAGAACAGCAGCATGGCACTCCGGCCAAAGACCAGATAATAGACGAACATCACGGCGAGTGCCAACAACATACGGAAACCGGATACGGCCGTAAAGAACGTTGGCAGACTCTCAGGAGAGCGTCTGGCTACGCGACGCCACACCAAACCGATGACAGCACTCACGACCAGCGTGAAGACCGTAGCGATAATGGTAGGCGTGAGCAGACCGTCAACAAACCATACCCGCATCACCAGGAGGGCGATGAGGAACAGTCCAACGGACAGATACAGTTCCTGACGGAGATAACTGACGCTCAACTTATTGATGTCCATGATGCTTACTTGTCGATTTCTACACAGAGACTTACCACATTCTTCTGCACTTCCACGAACCCGCCAAGGATGTTCAGGCTCACCTTCCCTTCCTGGCTCACATACTCCACCACTCCCTTCTGAAGCGTAGAGATGATAGGTGCGTGGTCGTTGAGGATCTCGAACTGTCCTGCGGTACCAGGTACCAGGACGCTCTCAACCGCTCCATCGTATTCAACCTTCTCGGGCGAAACTATCTTCAATTGCAACATAATGTTCAATGTTCAATGTTCAATGTTCAATGAAGATTAGCCCTTGGCAGCCTCGAGCAGTTTCTTGGCCTTCTCCTTCGCATCGTCGATCGTACCAACGTTGAGGAAGGCCTGCTCGGGCAGGTCGTCCACCTCACCGTCGAGGATGGCGTTGAAGCCCTTGATGGTATCCTCGATGGGCACCATCACACCAGGCAGACCCGTGAACTGCGAAGCCACTGAGAACGGCTGACTCAGGAATCGCTGTACGCGACGAGCGCGGTTCACCGTCAACTTATCCTCATCGGAGAGTTCGTCCATACCGAGGATGGCGATGATATCCTGCAACTCCTTGTAGCGCTGGAGGATCTCCTTCACGCGCTGGGCACAGTCGTAGTGGGCCTTACCCACGATCAGCGGGTCAAGGATACGAGAGGTAGAGCCTAACGGATCCACAGCCGGATAGATACCCAACTCAGCAATCTTACGATCGAGCACCGTTGTAGCGTCGAGGTGCGTGAACGTCGTAGCAGGAGCAGGGTCGGTCAGGTCGTCGGCAGGTACATACACAGCCTGTACAGAGGTGATAGATCCCTTCTTCGTAGAGGTGATGCGCTCCTGCATCGTACCCATCTCAGAGGCCAGCGTCGGCTGATAACCCACGGCCGAAGGCATACGACCTAGCAGGGCGGATACCTCAGAACCAGCCTGGGTGAAACGGAAGATGTTGTCGATGAAGAACAGGATATCGGCAGCACCGCCGTCCTTACCACCACCATCGCGGAAGCCCTCAGCCACCGTCAGACCTGACAGGGCCACAGAGGCACGGGCACCAGGAGGCTCGTTCATCTGACCATACACCAGGGTGGCCTGACTCTTCTTCAACTCCTCAGGATCGACGAGTGAGAGATCCCACTTGCCTTCATCCATGGCCTTGCGGAACTTCTCACCATAGCGGATAACGCCCGACTCGATCATCTCACGGATCAGGTCGTTACCCTCACGGGTACGCTCACCCACACCAGCGAACACGGAGAATCCGTTGTGTCCCTTGGCAATGTTGTTGATCAACTCCATGATGAGCACGGTCTTTCCTACGCCAGCACCTCCGAAGAGTCCGATCTTACCACCCTTCATATAGGGCTCCAGCAGGTCAATCACCTTGATACCCGTAGCGAGGATCTCCTTCTTCGTAGAGAGTTCCTCGAAGGTGGGGGCACCACGGTGAATGGGATAGGCTCCCTCCATGTCGAGGGGATTCATACCGTCGATAGGCTGTCCGATCACGTTCAGCATTCGACCTTTGATCTGATCGCCGGCAGGCATCACGATCGGTGAGCCCATCGGGATCGCCTCCAGTCCACGATGCAGTCCGTCGGTGTTGTCCATAGCCACACAGCGCACCGTATCCTCGCCGATGTGCTGCTGCACCTCGACAATCAGGTCGCGCCCGTCACCACGGTCAATCTTCAAAGCATCGTGAATCTTTGGCAGCACTTTTTCCGCATCCTGACCCTCGGTATCGAAATACACGTCGATCACAGGGCCGATAATCTGGGAAATGTGTCCAGTAATTTGTGACATAAGCTGTAAATATTTAAGTTATTTGTTCGTTTTTAGTTCAACTATTTTAGATAGTGCCGATTGCAAAGATAGTCATTTTTTTGGAAAGGGGAAAGAATTTTAGATTTATTATACAAATTTCCCCCTATTATTTCCGCAATGCGATATTATAGTTGTAATATTGGCTATTGCCTGTGACATCTTCGAGCACCCTGATAAACGGCGGGAACTTCACGCTCTCCTGTTCGGCGACACCCTTCGACTGGAGGATCATCAGGTCGCTCACAGGCTCCAGGAAGGTGTCGATCTCGAAGTGCTGACCCTTCCAGATGAAGCTCTGGCGGCGCTTCTTGATCGTCGAACGGTAGGGATCGGCCTGCTGCAGCATCTGCTCGTAGAGGTTGTTGTCTATCTGACGCTCCGTCTCAATCACCTCCGTCTCCGAGATACGTTTCTTCGAACGGTGCACATTCACCACCTTACCCCTACTCCACTCCCTACGGCGCAGACGCACCTCACAGCCTGGCTCCGCCACCAGATAGGTCTGGGTAATCTCACTCTCGATGGCCCCGGGGATCTCCCCGATGACCTCCACCTTATAGAGCCGCTCCTGTTCCACGAGTTGAGGCAGACCAAGCACGTTACTGATCTCTTTGATCACACGGTTCAGTTTGGCGTTGAAATCGTCGTGGTTGTTAATCACACGGAGATGGGAATGTCCTGACCATGCGTTGATCACCTTCTTGTCGAGTTCACGCGCCAGACGCAGACCTTCCTCGTCGGCCTTCTCATAGCGGGTGGCATTCGTGGCAGTGGTGTAGTATTGTTCCGCACCGTCGGCAGCACTCACCAGATGGAGCACCGCGTCGTAGCGTCCACGCAGTCCGTCGGAGTCAGTACCCGCCATCCGCGTGATCTCCTCCCACTCCTCGGGCTTGATATAGGCCGAGATGTCCATGGCACCCCTGTCGCAGACGATGAGCACGGGTTTGGTGCAGACCTCGGCCAGATGCGTGAACTGGTCCTCGAGACCTAACTGTGTCTCCAGAATCGCCCGCTCACCCTGATAGTAGAGTTGACGGTTGGGCGTCAGGTAGTTCCACCCGCCCGTACTATAGAGCGTGGGCACCTCCGGGATGGTAAACACCTTGTAGTCCATCCCCGAGAAATACTCTACGATCTTCACCAGTGCCGTCGTCTTTCCGGCACAAGGGCCACCCGTCAATACGATCTTCTTAATCTCCGGCATATTATATGCTTAGTTCGTCGAGCACCTTAATCAGTCGCTTGTCGAAGCGCTTATCCGTACGGATACACTCACTGAAGGGCACATAGACCACCTCATTGTTCCTCACGCCCACCATGACGTTGCGCTGACCCTGTTTGATGGCCTCGATGGCACCCACACCCGTTGCTGAGGCGAGGATACGGTCGCGGGCCGAGGGTGTACCACCACGCTGCAGATGGCCGAGGATCGACACACGCACGTCAAACTCGGGGAACTCATGCTTTACACGGTCGGCATAGTAGAGGGCGCCGCATTTCGGACTCTCCGACACAATGACGATACACGACTTCTTCGACTTACGGATACCACGGCTCATAAACTGTGCCAACTGGTCCACGTCCGTGCTCTCCTCAGGTACGATGGCGGCCTCGGCACCACAGGCGATGGCGCAGTTCTGTGCCAGGAAACCAGCATCACGCCCCATCACCTCCACGAAGAAGATGCGCTCGTGCGAGTTCGCCGTATCACGGATACGATCCACGCACTCCATGATGGTGTTCATCGTCGTATCATAGCCGATGGTATTATCAGTACCATAGAGGTCGTTATCGATGGTGCCAGGCAGACCGATACAGGGGAAGTCAAACTCCACACCAAAGTTCCAGGCACCCGTCAGCGAACCGTTACCGCCGATCACGATCAGGGCGTCGATTTCCTCCTTCTGACAGGTTTCGTAGGCCTTCTGCATACCCTCAGGGGTCATGAAGTCCTTCGAGCGGGCAGTCTTCAGGATCGTACCGCCACGGGTGATGATACCACTCACATTCTCCGTCGTGAAGGGCTTCACCTCGTCATGGATCAGTCCCTCATATCCACGATAGATACCTTTGATATTAAAACCATTATAGATACCAGCACGTGTCACGGCACGGATGGCCGCATTCATTCCTGGAGCATCACCACCAGAGGTGAGCACACCAATCGTCTTAACCTTTGCCATAATCTCAATATTTTAGTTATACATGTTTATCTCAAGCCAAAGCACCGACAGACCGATGATCCAGCCAGCCAGCACCTTCAGTGTGACGTGCTTCACATACCAGCCCAGTCGCATGTGCTCCATCCTCATCAGGGCCAGACCGCTGACGGTACCCACCGATAACAGGCAGCCACCAGCCGCCGTCGAGAAGGCGATGATCTTCCAGTAGGCCCCGTTCCTCGCAAACTGACTCATATACTCCGCATCAGGCACCAGTTCCAACTGCGAGGCGTCGAGCACCGGATAGAGCGAGATGTCGCTGACGGCGATGGTAAACGTATCGACCATCGCACTGAGCAGACCCGACACCACACCGATCGCCCATATACTGTGGATATTCTCGTCGAACCAGGCCGACACATCGGCGAAGACACCCGTCTCAATCACCACACCCATCGCCAGCATGATACCCATCACGAAGAGGATCTGCTGCAGGGAACCATATTGGATGGCCATGGGCATCAGACGACGCGACGACATCTGGTCGGCATCCATCAGTTTACGGTTCATCAGTTCGTTGACCACCCAGAGCACGGAGAGCACACACAGGGCTCCGAGAAAGGGTGACAGTTTCGTGATGTTATGGAAGGTGGGGATAAACCACAGGCCACCGATACCCACAAACAGCATCAAGACACGCTGCCAGGGACTCAGGTTCGTATCGTCACCCCGATACGGCATTGGCGACCACTGGGTATCCAGACGGTCAGGGAGTGCACGGCCGATAAGGAACGTCGGAATCACCCACGCCAGAATGGCGGGCAGAGCCATATACGACGAGAAATGCGTAGCCGAGACGGCTCCGTCGCCCCAGAGCAACAGTCCCGTGGGATCACCGATCACCGTGAAACAACCGCCACAGTTGGCCGCGATCACGATGGCCGAACCTACCAGCATCCGCTGGCGACGGCTCTGAACGATATTGCGCATGATCACCAGCATCATTGTGGCCGTTGTCAGGTTATCGAGGTTGGCGGAGACGATGAAAGTGGTCAGCGTAATGGTCCACAACAGACGCTTGGAGTTACGGGTACGGATCCACTTCGTGATAAAGTCGAAGCAACCGTTGTTGTTCAGGATCTCGATGATGCTCATCGTAGCCAACAGGAACATCACGATACTGGCGGCGCGCCCCACGTAATAGAGGAAGATATCGTCGTAGATGAAATACTTCACGGCATCGCTCGACGGCTCCTGTCCGGCCAGCCACAGCATGTATTCCGCAGCATGATGCGCCATCACGTAGTCGGTGCCATAGCCGATATAGACCACCCACCCTACCGTTCCGATAAACATGGCGATAGCGGCTTTATTCACACCCGTCAGATGTCCCGTGGCGATCACCACGTAACCCAGCAACAGCAATATAATGATAATCAGTGTCATAGTCAATCCAGTATTTCCACGGGAGCCCAGAACCAGACGATGGTACCGTGCCCGTCCTCTACATTGTCACGAGCCCCGATTGTTCCACCCGAACGGTCTAAGATGGCCTTGCAGATGGTCAGACCCAGTCCAGGTGTCTCATCCTGCAGATAGGTATTCCTGTCCGACAGCAGGGCGAAGATATTTTCCTTCAGATTCTCGGGCAGTCCAGAGCCCGTATCTTTCACCTCCACATAGAAGCCACCTTCCTTCATGTAATATGACAGGGTAATCTGTCCCTCCGTGGTGTGCAGCATGGCATTCTCCAGAAGGTGCATCGTCACCACCCTCAGCAACTTGGGATCCAACAGTACACGCATGCCGCCTATAGGTTCTACCACCTCCAGCGTTACACCCTCCGGCAGTTGCTGACGGATCTCTGAGGCATAGGCCGACATCTCCGCATCCACATCCGTCACCTGACGGTCGAAGAGCGCCGTATTTCCCTCAAAATCAGAGAGCGACAGCAGTTCGTTAATCAGATGCAACAACTGTAGTCCGTTCCCGTTGATCAGGCTCATCAACTGGTCACGCTCCTCATCAGGCATCGTCCCTTCAGGCGTGGTAAGCATCAGTTCCGAGAAGCCGATGATGGCGTTCAATGGCGTACGCAGGGCATGGCTCATATTGTTCAGGAAGATATCCTTCAACTCCTCACTCCTACGGGCCCTTTCCTCACTCTGACGCACCTTGTCGATCTCAGCCTCCAACCGTTTCTTCGACAGTCGTTGCATAATACCGAAGACCAGCAGGGATACGATAATCAGTCCGGCCACAAGGAACCACACCCATATAGGAATACCGAATCCGCCGAAACGGCTCCTCACCGATGCATACACATCATCGATCTCACCTTCCTCCTCCATCTTGTCGAGTTCCACATTGATGGCGTCGATTAACTGTTTGTTATTGCTCACATAGCAGTATTCCCGCGACATCAACGTCAGGTCTTCTGCCTTCAAGTTATCGAGTTCAAGTTCCTTGACAAGATATCTCGCCTGGTAGCGGAAGCAGATCACAGCATCATAGTTGCCTGCCGAGAGATCCCTCAATGCCTCCTTCAGATCCTTGATCAGGCAGACCTTCGCTCCTAAGGCGGTCAGGGTGTCACGGATGGGGCGCGACTCCATGAAGGCCACCGACTTACCTTTCACACTCCGCAATCCGAGGTGCCCCACATGAGGATCCTCCTTCCGATACACGATCTGATAATAGAGTTTGAAGACGGAACGGGAGTAATTGGTGATGTTCTGTCGGTATGGCGAAAACACCATCATTCCGAGGTCCACCCTGCCACTCAGGATATCGTCGGCAATATTCTCCCAGTTATTGGGGGCGTATGTAAAGGGGATGTTGAGCCGCTCCATCAACCGCTTGGTAAAATCCACGTCATGGCCCTTGGGAACATACTTCTCGTCGAGATACTCCAACGGCGCATAATCCTTATCCATACCGAACACGAGGGGATGCTCATTCGTAAAGCCGAGATTGTCCGCTTTGCCCGAAAAGGCAAAGGATATTAGTAGCAATATACAGACCAATCTCTGTTTCATGTTTGTGGCTTACGTCTGGATGGGTACAAAGTTACGAAAAGTTTTGGAAACCACAAAACTTTTCCATAAAAAAAAGAATAATGTAAGGCCTGTCCCGTTGTTCCTACATCGGAATATAGGCCAGACACCAGATCGAAAAAAAACAAAAATTTGTTTGGTTTTCTCCTCGCATCATCGTATCTTTGCAGCTGAATTACTGCTTAATCTTTAAAACATGATCAATATTACTGAAAAAGAAGGCATCAGAGATGCCAGGGAATTGGGTATGCCCAAGTATGTGATCTTAGGTATCCAACATTTGTTTGCCATGTTCGGCGCCACCATCCTGGTGCCCGTTCTGACAGGTCTCTCCGTATCGTCAACCCTGCTCTTCGCGGGTATCGGTACATTGGTATTCCACTTTGTGAGTAAGTTGCAGGTGCCTGCCTTCCTCGGCTCGTCGTTTGCCTTCCTCGGCGGTTATATGTCGGTGAAAGCGCTGGGCGTGGAGCAAGGCATGAGCGAGACGCTGGCCTTGGACTATGCCTGTGTGGGCGTGTTCTTCGCGGGACTGTGCTATTTTGTGATGGCGGGACTCATCAAGTCGTTCGGCATCGACAAGATCCTGAAATTCTTCCCACCGTTGGTGACGGGACCGATGATTATCGCCATCGGACTGGTGCTCTCGGGCAGTGCCATCCAGAACTGTACCACCAACTGGACGCTGGCCATCGTGGCCGTGGCAACGGTGATCGGTGCGAGCGTATGGGGCAAGGGCATCATCAGGATCATCCCCATCCTGCTGGGTGTGCTGGTGAGTTATCTGACGGCCGTCGCCATGGGCGAGGTGGATTTCTCGGCACTGAGCGACGCAGCCTGGATCGGACTGCCGTTCAGCAGGGAGCAGACCGTGCTGGCAGTATTCGACGACATGGACTCGACGTTCCTCATCTCGACCATCATCGCCATCCTGCCCATCGCCATTGCCACCATCATGGAGCATATCGGTGATATGTGCGCCATCTCATCAACCGTGGGCAAGGACTTCCTGAAGGAGCCCGGACTGCACCGCACGCTGATGGGTGACGGACTGGCCACAGCACTGGCATCGCTCTTCGGAGCCCCCGCCAACACGACCTACGGCGAGAATACGGGTGTGCTGAACCTCACGAAGGTGTTCGACCCTGCTGTGATCCGTCTGGCGGCCATCTTCGCCATCCTGCTGTCGTTCTGTCCGAAGTTCGCCTGTCTGATCGGACTGATCCCCACAGCGACTATCGGTGGCGTGAGTCTCATCCTCTACGGTATGATCTCGGCCGTCGGTGTGCGCAACCTGGTGGAGGACAGCGTCGATTTCAACTCCTCGCGGAATGTGTTTGTGGCAGCGTCGATCCTGGTGATTGCCATCGGTGTGAAATACGGTGCTGAGGATAATGTGAGCGTGGGACCCATCCACTTCTCTGGACTGGCGCTATCGGCACTCGTAGGTGTCACGCTGAATGCCATCCTGCCTGGTAAGTTAGGTATGAAGGTGAAGAGTATTCACGGAAAAGACAAGAATTAAAAGAAAAATCCCCGCCAGTGGCGGGGATTTTTCTATTCAAGAGATGGCGACATCCTTGCGGTAGCCCATGCCTGTGACGTGACAGATGACACGGCCTTCCTGATTCGTTACCGTCACCTCTACGGCTGGTATCTTGTGGTGATTGGCCACATGGACGGCCTCGGCCCTGAGCGTGTCGCCCAGTCGGGCACTCGACACGAACATCAGGCTGTTCGAGATGCCGAAGGTCAGTTGACCACCACTGTTCATCAATGCTGCGATAGCCAAGTCTGCCAGCGTGAACAGGGCACCACCCTGACACACGTCGCCTCCGTTCAGATGAGCCTCCGTGACCGTCATCATAGCGACGGCATGGTGCTCATCGACTTCCGTGATCTGACAGCCGGCATTCGCCGCAAAGCGGTCTCTCTTGTTGAGAAGTTCCTTGATATCCACCAATTAGCCTCCGAAGTTATCGTACATGATCGACTCGGGATCAACTCCGAGTGAGTCGAGCATCGAGACGACGGCAGCCGACATCGGGCCAGGTCCGCACATGTAGTATTCCACATCCTCGGGAGCCTCGTGGTCCTTCAGGTAAGTGTTGAGCATCACCTGATGGACGAAGCCCGGGGTGTATTTCACGCCTGCGGCATCGGCTGCGGGGTCGGGACGGTCGAGGGCCAGGTGGAAGTGGAAGTTCTTGAACTCCTTCTCCAGACCCAGGAAGTCGTCGAGATAGAACACCTCGTTCAGGGCGCGGGCACCGTAGAAGTAGTGCATCTCGCGATCGGTAGTATGCAGCGTCTTCGTCATATGCATGATCTGTGCGCGCAACGGAGCCATACCGGCACCACCACCAACCCAGATCATCTCCTTCTTCGAGTCGAAGTGCGGGTGGAAGTCGCCGAACGGACCGCTCATAATCACCTTGTCGCCAGGTTTCAGCGAGAAGATATACGACGAGGCGATACCCGGGTTCACATCCATGAAGCCAGAGCGATCGGGCTTGAACGGCGGCGTAGCAATACGCACGGTCAGCATGAAGACATCGCCCTCAGCGGGATAGTTGGCCATCGAGTAGGCACGGATGGTGTCCTCGGGGTTCTTACACTTCAGCGGGAACAAGCCGAACTTCTCCCAAGAAGGCAGATACTCGTCGCCAATGAGGCTCTTGTCGAAGTCCTTATCGTAGTCGATACAATCGAACTTAGGAATCTTAATCTGGGCGTAAGAGCCAGGCAGGAAGTCCATGTGCTCGCCAGCGGGCAACTGCACCTTGAACTCCTTGATAAACGTAGCCACGTTTTTGTTGGAGATAACGGTACACTCGTACTCCTTGACGCCGAGGATCGACTCATCGACATGGATCTTCAGGTCGCCCTTCACCTTACACTGACAGCCGAGGCGCCAGTGGTCCTTGATCTGCTTACGGGTGAAGTGAGGCTTCTCGGAGTCGAGGATCTCGCCCCCACCCTCCAGGACTTGTACCTTACACTGTCCGCAGGAGGCCTTACCACCACAGGCAGAGGGCAAGAAGATGCCGTTCTGGTTGAGCGTGGCCATCAGGTTGTTGCCCTGGGCTACGGAGATGGTACGGTCGCCGTTGATCTCAATATTCACATTGCCCGAGGGCGAGAGATACTTCTTCGCTACGAGCAGGATAATCACCAGCAAGATGATCACCAGGAGGAATACTCCTATACTATATGCTATAAACTGTGCCATGTTTCAAAATTAAACATTTAACATTAAACATTAAATATTCAAACCACTGAAGCACATCATCGCCATAGCCATGAGGCCGACGGTGATAAACACGATGCCGAGGCCCTGCAGGGGCTTGGGAACATCCGAATACTGCATCTTCTCGCGGATGGCACCCATAGCCACGATGGCCAGCGTCCAACCGAGACCAGAGCCGAAGCCATAGACCATGGCATCCCAGATCGAGGTGATGGCCTGTGAGTTGGTGGGCTCCATGAGGATGCGCTGCTGCATGAACAGTGAGGCACCCATGATGGCGCAGTTCACGGCGATCAGCGGCAGGAAGATACCAAGCGCTGCGTAGAGCGAGGGCGAGTATTTCTCGACCGTCATCTCCACCAACTGCACCATACCTGCGATGACAGCGATAAAGAGGATAAACGACAGGTAACTGAGATCGACACCCTCAGCGAGGCAGTCGGGACCCAGCACCTTGGTCTGCAACAGATAGTTGACGGGGACGGTTACCGTGAGCACGAAGGTCACAGCCATACCCAGACCCAAAGAGGTCTTCACCGTCTTCGACACAGCAAGGTAGGAACACATGCCGAGGAAGAAGGCGAAAATCATATTGTCCACGAAGATGGACCTGAATAATAATGATATTGCGTGTTCCATAACTTACTTCTCCTTATAAAAATATGCACGATGTACCCAAATCACACAACCCACGAGAATCAGCGCCATGGCAGGCATCGTCATCATACCGTTGTTCACATAGCCGAAGTCGTAGCAGGCATCAGGGATAATCTGGAAGCCCAGCAGCGAACCACGTCCGAGCAGTTCACGGACGGCACCCACGATGACCAGGATCATGGCATAGCCCAGACCGTTGCCCACACCGTCGAGGAACGAGGGCCAGGGCTTGTTCTGCATGGCGAAGGCCTCAAGACGGCCCATCAGGATACAGTTGGTGATGATCAGACCGACATACACAGAGAGCTGAACGCTGACGTCGTAGGCGAAAGCCTTCAGGATCTGAGACACGATCGTTACGAGAGCAGCCACAACCACCAACTGCACCACGATACGGATGCGGTTGGGGATGGTGTTACGGATCACGGAGATGATCACATTGGCAAAGGCCGTGATCACCGTTACGGCGAGACCCATCACAATGGCAGGCTTCAACTGCGAGGTGACGGCGAGTGCCGAGCAGATACCCAATACCTGTCCGAGGATCGGGTGGTCGAGGTTCAACGGGTTAGTAAAAACCTCCTTATTTTGTTTACTGAACAATGCCATAGTTTACTCCTCCTCAATTATATTATCAGCAGCGATTGTATCTGTCACGACAGTCTCTAACTTCAAACTGTTCAGACAGTCCTTCAGCATGGCATCCACACCGTTGGAAGTCAGCGTAGCACCTGTAACGCAATCGACCTGCGTCTGCGGATCGGTCACCTGCTTCACCACCGACAGGATCACTTTTCCGTTTTCGTCGAAGATCTTCTTGCCGATGAACTTCTCCTGCCAGGCCTGTGAGTCCTTGATCTCGGCTCCCAGTCCGGCTGTCTCACTCTCATGGTTGAAGTAAGCGCCATAGACCTTACAATCCTCACCGATGGCCAGATAACCGCTGATGCCTCCCCAGAGGCCCATACCCTTCAGTGAGGCCACCAGGATGTCCTGACCATCGATCTGACACTGATAGACCTTCAGACCGTTCTGGTCTTCCTCGCTCTTCACCACCTCGGCATACTTGGCCTCGGCCTCAGCGCCGTCCAGGTCGCGGATGTTGAGCGAATAGAGGATCTGCTTCTTCACATCAAGGGCCACGTTAGCATCCTGCATCGGCTTCAGCGCCTGATAGACGAACGCCAGCAGGAAGGCCACGATGACCACGAGAATCGCACTATATATAATAATGTACGAATTCGAATTAGTATTCAGTTTCATTTGGTACCTCCTCTCTTCAAACGTTTTGAAATATTACGGGCCACCACGAAGTGGTCGATGGTAGGTGCAAACATATTACCAAAGAAGATGGCGAGCATCATACCCTCGGGATAGCCGGCATTCATCACACGGATGATGATGGCCATGGCACCGATGAGAAAGCCATAGATGTACTGACCGGTGGTGGTGCGACAAGAGGTGACAGGGTCGGTAGCCATGAACACGGCACCGAAGGCGAAGCCACCCATGATGAAATGATGCCACCACTCCATCGAAGAACCAGTGCTCTGGAAGAGCAGTGCCAACGCAGCACCACCCACGAACACACTCAGCATGGTGCGCCAGGAGGCGATGCCCGTCCACAGCAGGATGACAGCACCGATGGCGATGGCAATGACGCTGGTCTCACCGATAGAACCGGGAATGAAGCCCAGGGCCATATCGAGCACGGAAGTGTCGGGGGTGATGCCCTGACCAATCTGTCCAAGCGGTGTGGCTGCGGTGAAGCCGTCGGGCAGGTCGTTACCCAGTCCGAAGATGCTGCTCTGAGCCACCCAGACCTGGTCGCCCGTCATCTTAGCGGGATAGGCGAAGAACAGGAACATACGGGCTGCGATGGCGGGGTTGAAGATGTTCATGCCTGTACCACCGAAGATCTCCTTACAGAAGATCACGGAGAAGGCACATGCCAGGGCGAGCATCCACAGCGGACAGCCGATAGGGATGATCAGCGGGATGATGATACCCGAAACGAGGTAACCTTCCTGGATCTCTTCACCTTTCCACTGTGCCCAGGCAAACTCGATGCCCAGACCAACGATATATGAGACGAGGATCTTAGGAAGTACGGCCAGGAATCCATAGAAGAAGATTTCACAGAAACTTGCGCTTGCCAGTGTACCGGCAGCGGCATAGTTCTGATAGCCGATATTATACATACCAAACAGCATGGCAGGCATCAGGGCGATGACCACCATACTCATGATGCGCTTCGAGTCGATGGCGTCGTGAATATTCACGCCACCCGCCTTCGCCGTGTCGTTGGGCACGTAGAGGAAGGTCTCAAAGCCGTCGAACACCGAACGGAAGGCATGCAACTTGCCACCCTCCTCGAAGTTCGGCTTTACCTTATTGAGAAAATTTCTTAATGCGCTCATAGTCCTTATGCGTTTTCTTTACGTAAAATGTTCAGTCCTTCACGCACGATGCGCTGCAATTCCAGTTTCGACGAATCGACGAACTCTGCGAGGGCAAAGTCCTCAGGACTAACTTCGTAGATACCCAGGGCCTCCTGACGATCGATATCGCCAGAGATGATGGCCTTGATGAGGTATTCACCATAGATATCCATCGGCAGTACTTTGTCGTACTCACCACTCATGATCATGTGACGCTCACCACCCTTCACACGGGCATCGAGCGCATACTGCTTCTTGCCACAGAGCCAGGAGAAGTAACTGCGGTTGACGGAGAACTGCTTGAAACGAGGCAGGATCCAACCCAGCATCTCGTCGGCATCGTTACCCTCGGGGATCACGGTGATCTCAGAGGTGTGGGCACCGAGGAAGCCTTCCTTCGTGGTGGGCTTGCCCGTCAGTACGTTACCATTGATGATGCGGACGCTCTTTGAGGCATCGTAACTGTTGGAGAGCAGCGTAGAGAGTTCCTCGCCTACCAGCATATCCACATAGGCAGGACTCGTGATCTCACTGCCGCAGAGGGCTACGGTACGCTTCAGATCGACCTTGCCTGTGTTGAACAGACGGCCAATGAAGAGCACCACCGTAGGATCACCGATGGTCCACACCACCTCACCCTTGTTCACCGGGTCGATGTGGTTCACCTGAACACCCACGTTACCTGCAGGACACTTACCGTCGAAGACCGTCACCTCGGCATCCTTCATGCCTTCGAGCTTAGAGCCTACACCTACACCGAGGTAGGTCTTGGCAATCTTCGAGAGGGCTGAGAGACCTGTCTGGAAATCGGCCTCCTGACCCTGCACCTCGTACTCGAAGTCGGCTGCCAAGGGTTTGTCCCTGAGGGCAGAAACGAAAATCGCCTTAGGCTGGGCACCCGGATTGGTGGATACAGCATAAGGCAACTGGTTGATGTAACCAAAGATTCCTGCTTCCAATAAGGCGTTAACGACTTGCTCGCCTGACAGCGTGCTGACATCCTTCTTGCCGAAGTCCTTGAACTCCTGCTGGGCATCAGCATCGACCTTTACGCAGAGCACCTTTCTCCGTTCACCCCGTACCACGGCACTCACCGTACCGCTGACTGGCGAGGCAAACTTCACTTCGGGATACTGTTTGTTGACAAACAAGGCATCCCCGGCCTTGACCTTGTCGCCTTCCTTGACCACGACCTTTGGAGTGACTCCCTCGAAATCATCAGGCACCAGTGCATACTGGCCGTTAGATTTCAGCTGGATTTTCTTCTCCTCAGCCTTGCCCTGAAGGTTAATGTCCAAGCCTTTGCGTAACTTAATTACATTTGCCATTTATATCAAGTTTGATTGAATAGTCGCACAGAGCGGGGCAAAATTACTAAAAAAACGGCAGACAAAGAACAAAAATATAAAAAAATTGCCGAAATCCCGATAAATTGTTGTATTTTTGCGCTCGTGAAGATACTCAAAAGGATTATCAGCGTTGTCATCTGGACTGTGATAGCCCTCAATCTGTTATCTGCAGGCATACTCCGTCTGCCAGGCGTGCAGCAGTTTGTCGGAGAAAAGGTTGCAGCCATGCTCGAAGAGCAACTGGGCACCAAGGTCGCCGTAGGACAGATAGACATCGGGCTACTGAGCCGGATCATCATTGACGATGTACTCATATACGACCAACAACAGAAGGAGATGCTCCGCGTATCCCGTCTGTCTGTCAAGATCGACTATATGCCGTTGATTGAAGGCAAGATTCATATCTCGTCGGCACAGTTGTTTGGTGCCCATGCCCAACTCTATCGCAAGGACAGTCTGACGGCTCCGAACTTCCAGTTCGTGATAGACTCCTTAGCCTCGAAAGACACCACCAACCAGACACCGCTCGACCTGCGCATCAACACCTTCATCATCCGAAACTCCAGTGTCAGTTACGACCAGAATGACATCGCCACGTCTGAAGAACGATTCAACCCTGGCCATCTGAAACTGAATGGTATCAGCGGCCATATCAACCTGAAGGCACTCACTGACGACTCCCTGAACATCAACATCAAGCGTCTGGGATTCAAGGAGCAGTCAGGACTGACGGTCAGTCGTCTGGCTTTCCATTTGGCTGCTGGCAGACAGAATGCCATGCTGGAGAACTTCTTGCTGCAGATGCCGAGTTCCAACCTGCGGATTGACACGCTGACAGCCAACTACCGGTTTAATGACAAAGGACTTGTGCCAGGCTCACTCACCTTCTCAGGAAGAATTGACAATACGAACATAACGCCCTCTGACCTAAGATGTTTCGAATCGTCGCTCAAGAATTTCCAAAGACCAATTTCCCTGATGACTCAGGTCAGTGGCACAGACCAGCAGATCCAAGTCACAGAGTTGCAGGTCTCCACTCCTGAGAAAGATATCGACATCCAGGTAAACGGTTGGCTGGAACAATGGAACAAGCAACCAGCCTGGCACCTGCAAATGAATCAGATAGCACTCTCAGAGGCCAGTATCGACTTCTTTAACAAACTCATCAAACTTCCTTCTGACATCACACGTATTGGCTACCTGCAGTTGAATGGCACTTTCGACAGAGACCGTCAGGGAGAGACCACACTGAAAGCCCTCCTCCAGTCCGGGGCAGGCGACATCGATGTGGAGATGGCTATGGATGCAGCCAGACAGTTTAGCGGCACCATTGGAACCCAAGACCTGAACCTGAAGCAGATATTGGCCAATGACCAATTGGGACAAGTGACCACCCATCTGGCTCTTCAAGGACGGTGGCCCCAGCATCAGAAGCCGACAGTGGAGGTTGATGGAACCATCGAACGATTCGACTATAACGACTATCCCTTCGGCAATATCACAATCAGTGGCAACTATGCCCAGGAAGCCGTCTCCGGTATGGTTCATATCAATGATCTGAACCTGATGGCCCAACTGGAGGGAGAAGTGACAGAAGACGTGTTTGACCCAAACACCCAAAAGGCCAAACGGATCAAGTTGGAAGGTGCCGTCACCCGTTTTGCACCAGCAGCCGCCAAACTCACAGAACAATTCGGTACCGCTGAGTTCTCTGGCAACATCGACGCGGACTTCACAGCCCACAACCTGAACGATGCACAAGGCAGTCTGCGCATCAGCAACTTCACCGTCACAGGCACAGAAAAAGACAAACCCTACCAGCTCGACAACCTCATCGTCTCATCTGGCTATGAGGAGGGTATCCATTTCGTCTCGTTGAAGAGTGACTTTGCCGATGCAGAACTGAAGGGACACTTCGACTATGGCACCCTGACACAGAGTTTTGTCAACCTCATTGGTTCCAAGCTCCCCACCCTGCCAGGTCTGCCTCCCATTGACAAGCGCAACGAAAACAACTTCAGTTTCCGGCTCCTGATGAGTAAGACAGACTGGCTGAAACGGTTCTTCGACATCGACCTGACACTGGGACACCCCCTCTCACTGACTGCCACCATCAACGACTTCACCTCTCAGACTACCATTGACGGTGACCTACCCTCCTTTGCCTATAACGGGTCGTGGTATTCCAACGGTTTCATACGAATCACCTCTCCCTCCGACACGCTGAAATGCGACATCGGCATCCAGAAGATCATGGACGACGGCAGGCACATGACCATCGGCATGCAGGCCAACGCCGCCAACAATATTATCAGGTCGTCGCTCAACTGGGACAACCACAGCACGGAACAACACATGGGAGGACAGTTGAACAGTGTGGCGATGTTGTATGAAAACCAACATAACAAGCCCGAGGCACACGTACGTTTCCTACCCTCGCACGTTGTCCTGAACAACGGCACCTGGAATGTGGAACCCTCTGACATCTTCTATTACGACAGTCACCTGCTGGTAGATCACTTCGCCGTCTATCGCGGACAGGAGCATATCATCATCGACGGCATCGCCTCCCGCAATGCCTCTGACACCCTCACCGTCGATCTCAACAAGGTGGAAGTGGATTATATCCTCGACCTGGTCGATTTCCATTCCGTCGAATTCAGCGGAAAGGCAACAGGAAAGGCCAAGGCATCGTCGCTCTTCCACGATTTCGCAGCCAAGGCCGACCTGCGGGTGGATGACTTTAAGTTTGAAGACGGTCGTATGGGTGTGCTCGATGCCCACGCCAGTTGGAACAAGGAAAAGGAACAGATCGACATCCACGCCATCGCCAATGATGGTCCGGATGTCAAGACCCTGATCGACGGCTATGTATCACCCGTGCACAACACCATCGACCTGGCGATCCATGCCGACAACACCTATATCGACTTCATGCACAGTTTCACCCAGAGCTTCCTCAGTGATGTCACAGGTCATGCGGAGGGCGATGCCCGTGTCGCCGGCACGCTCGACAATATCAACCTCACGGGTAAACTCGTCGTCGATGGTGTGGCCACCGTTATTCCCCTGAACACCACCTACACGCTGAAGCGCGACACCGTCGTGATGATCCCTGACGATATCCGCCTCAACAGCATTCCCATCTACGACCGCGAAGGTAATCAGGCCTTCCTCTCTGGCGGCATCCACCACCAGCACCTGACGAATCTCAGTTTCGACCTTGGTGTCAAGACGGACAAGCTCCTGGCCTACGACTTCAAGGAGTTTGGCGACAACACCTTCTACGGTACCGTCTATGCCGCTGGAAATGTCACCATCCACGGACAGGATAACGACGTGATCATCGACTGCGACGTGACCCCCCTGCAGAACTCCGTCTTTGTGTATAACGCCTCCTCACCTGACGCCATCTCCAGTCAGGAGTTCATCGAGTGGGTAAAAGATACGGACGACCTTTCTGACAATCACAGCCAGAACAAATCAGGCGGTCCCTCCAGGGCTCTTGATACCGACATCTACATCAACTTCCTGATCAATGCCACGCCAGAGGCCACACTCAGGCTCCTGATGGATGCCAGCACCAACGACTATATCAACCTGAACGGCGATGGTACGATCCGTGCCACTTTCCACAACAAAGGCGCCTTCAATATGTTCGGCACCTACACCGTCGATCACGGCACCTACGGCGTCACCATCCAGAATATCATCAAGAAGAATTTCACCTTCAACCGTGGCGGCACCATCGTCTTCGGAGGCGATCCCTATCAGGCAGCCCTCAACCTGCAGGCCGTCTATACGGTCAATGGTGTCAGTCTCTCTGACCTGAATATCGGCAACTCGTTCACCAACAACACCATCCGCGTGAACTGTCTGATGAACATCAGCGGACAGCCCGTAGCCCCACAGGTGGATTTCGATCTGGAGATGCCCACCGTCAATGCCGATGAGCAGCAGATGGTGCGCTCGATCATGAACGGTCAACAGGAGATGAACCAGCAGGTGGTCTATCTGCTGGCTATCGGACGATTCTATAACCAAGGTGCGAACAACAGCAATGACCAACAGGGCGACCAGACCTCACTCGCCATGCAGAGTCTGTTGTCAGGTACGCTCTCCACCCATCTGAGCACCCTGCTCAGTCAGGTCATCAAGAACGACAACTGGAACTTCGGTGCGAATATCTCCACAGGTAATGAGGGCTGGCACAATGCGGAGTACGAGGGTATCATCAATGGTCGTATGCTCAACAACCGCCTGCTCTTCAACGGACAGTTCGGCTATCGCGACAATGCCACCAAGGCCAATCCATCCTTCATCGGCGATTTCGACGTGCAGTATCTGCTCTACCCCAACGGCAACCTGGCCCTGAAGGTGTATAACCAGACCAACGACCGTTACTTCACGAAGTCGAGCCTCAACACGCAGGGCATCGGCATCATCATGAAGAAGGACTTTAATGGTCTGCGTGAACTCTTCTCATCGAAGAAGAAACGCAAGAAATCAACGGCTTCCAATATACAGGAAGACCATACCAAGTAGTACGAGTGCCAGGTCGAAGGCCTTCGCCTTCAGGTTCTTCTCGTGGAAGAACATCGCTCCGAACCCAAAGCTCACAATTACACTTCCCCTACGGATCATCGACACGATGGAGATCATCGCGTCAGGCAGACTCAGCGAATAGAAATACATGAAGTCGGCCGTAGAGAGGAAAAGGCTCACACCGAGGATCGACCACGACCAGTGAAAGGGTGTCGTCTGCTGATGCTTCGGCCACCACAGCAGCCACAGCATCACACCCATCATACCACACTGATAGATATTATACCACGACTGTACCATCATACGGTCAAGTCCCACGCCCCCGTTCTCTACTGGGGCCATCAGGTATTTGTCGTAAAGGCCGCTGATCGCTCCCAGCACAGCAGCACCCACAATCATATAGATCCAGTGGTCGTGCTTGAAGTCGATGCCCTCTTTCTTGCCACTGCGACTCAGCATCAGGAACGAGGCCACTGCCAGCAGCACACCAATCCACTGCCATACGTTCAGCCGTTCGCCAAAGACCAACAAGGCACCCACCAGCACCATCACAGGCCGCGTCGCATTGATAGGTCCCACGATTGTCAGTGGCAGATGCTTCATGCCAAAATAGCCAAGGATCCAACTCGACAGTACGATGAGCGCTTTCAGCAGGATATACTTATGCATCTCCCAGCCGCCACTCGCTGCATGGAAGATCGTACCATCAAGCACGTCCGTCGTACCGCTCAATATGATAAACGGCAGGAAGATCAGACTGGAAAAGAGTGTATTCAAAAAGAGTACAGGGATCACCGCATTCGCCTTCAGGGCCTGTTTCTTGAATGAATCATAGCAGCCCAGCAGCGCTGCGGACATAAAAGCCAGTATCAGCCACATTGATAATTGATAATTGACAATTGATAATTGAAAATTAATATTTAATGTCTTCGAGGAAGAGCGCGTTGCCAGGCATGCTCTCGCCAGCCTCCGTACGCTGTTTGCCCTCTATCACCTGACGGAATCCATCGATCGTCAGTCGTCCACGTCCCACTTCTATCAAGGTGCCTACAACGGCGCGTACCATATTCCTCAAGAAGCGATTGGCCGTGATCACGAAATACCAACTCTCAGGCGAAGTCTGTATCCATCGTGCCTCCGTTACCTGACAGAGCGTTGTCTTCACGTCAGCCCCACTCTTGCAGAAGGCCCCGAAGTCCTCATACTCCATCAGCACCTTCGCGGCCTCGTTCATCTTGTCGAAGTCCAGCGGATAGTGCAGTTCGCAAGAGTAGGCTCTGCGGAACGGATCCTTCACGGTATGTATATAATAATGGTACGTGCGCGAGGTGGCCGAGAAACGGGCATGGAGATCGCTGCTCACCTGCTCCACCTTCTGAATGGCGATATCGTATGGCAGCAACTTGTTCAGTTTATAGGCCAACTGTTGGCAGTTGATATCCTCCGTTCCTTCGAATTTGCAATTCGACGGCAGATCGAAGTGCGCCACCATCATCCTGGCATGCACACCAGCATCCGTCCTGCCAGCCCCAGTCACAGTGATCTCCTCTCGAAGCAATGTCGAGAGAGCACCCTGCAAGCGTTCCTGTACGGATTCGCCATTCGGCTGGATCTGCCAGCCGTGATAGCGCGTACCATCATAGCTGAGTGTGATGAAATAGCGCTTGAGACCGTTTTCCTGCATCATCACCCAGCGCTTATTTCTTCAGGAGGGCCAACATCTGCTTGGCATCCTCATCACCCTCTGCTGCATCCTTACGGATCTTTGCCAGGATCTCGTCGCCGTCTTTCTCGTTGTTGACGGCTTTCTTCAGCCACATCCTGGCCTGCTTCTCGTCAGCAGCAACACCCTTACCCTTCATATAAGCCTTGCCCAACTGATACTGGGCATCAGCATTATCCTGCTTGGCGGCCTTGGTGAACAGTTCGATGGCTTTCTGGCGATTCTTCTCCACGCCCTCGCCATCCTTATAGCACTTACCCAGTTGGTACTGTGCCTTGGCATAGTTCTGTGCAGCCGACTTGGCATACCACTTCACGGCCTCCTGGTCGTCTTCCTTCACGCCTTTGCCCTTGTCGTAGCAGAGACCAAGACGGTACTGCGCCTTCTTATGACCCTTCTCAGCAGCCGCCTTCAACTTGGGCACTGCCTTGGCATAGTCCTTCTTGTCGTACAACGCCTTACCATCCTTGTAGAGGCTTTCGGCACTCTGGGCATTTACTGCAATGCTCACGATCAGAGCCATCAACATCAATACTACTTTCTTCATCATATCTCTTTCATTAATAATCATAACCTTCATCATCACCATTCAGATAGTTCACATCACCACCTAAGGGATCTTCGTAATGGCCAGACGGGCCATCATTGCCACCCTCGTTGTCTGTGGGCTCCTTACCAGTCAGGATCGTCGATAGGGACACTGGCTGACTGGTCGTATCCGTGGGCTCTTTCTCCTTCTTCCCAACGATCTCAAACTCAGGCGTCTCCTCCACCGAAGCCGTCTGCGCCTTCCTGCCATCCCCACACGACAGCAGGATCATCGCCACTGGTAATATCATTAGTTTCTTTGTCATATCTCTGTTATTTAATAAAACCTTTAGCCTTCAGCCATTGAATCATCTGACTGCTCCACAACTCAGTTGTAGTCTTTCCCGTCTCTGGCATCAGTTCGTAGGGACCTTTGCCGTCGCCATACATGTGCAACTCAGCATTGGCGCCAGCCTTCTTCCACTCCATAAACAAGGCGACAAGCCCTGCTGCCACATTCGGATGATCGACGCGCGTCATAATCAACAAGGGGGGCGCATCTGTAGGAACACTGACAGGCATCAGCGAAGGGCCGAAGTTGGTACAGAGGAAGTCCGGGCGCTCATCGCCTTCAGCCGACATCGTAGCAGCTATGGCCACACCACCACCAGCAGAGAATCCTAAATAGCCGATCTTGTCGCTATTAATATTCCACTCAGCAGCGTGCTCCCTCACCATACGGATGGCAGCCTTGGCATCCTCAGCAGCTAGACGGATAATGGAATCGCCATAAGCGAAGTGCATGGGGTTGGCATCAGCCTTGGGGAATTGCTCAGGATGAGTCACATCAACCATTGGCGGCATCTGCATACCCTGTGGCATCTGCCCGCCGCCCTTATTCAGATGATAGCGCAGTCCGATGGCGGCGATGCCATGCTCATTCAAGAACGAAGCCATCTTAACCACATCACTTTCCCACGAAAGCCACCTCATGGCACCACCAGGACACAGCACGACAGCACATCCGCTGGCCATCTCCTTCTTGGGCAGATACACCTCAATCAGAGGTTTGTCCTTCTCATCCATCGAGGCATCACCCGTTGGAAGCAGATACTGTGTCTGTGCTGATAACGTCGTCGGCACCCACAGCATGCATAACAATGCGACTTTTTTCATGATTCCTTTCGTCATATTTCAAGCTTTTGTTAATTCCTTATATAACGCCAATCCCTTGACTGTTAGCAGATACTTCTGACGAGGATGACGGGGCTTGTCAGGGTAAAGAAGTCGGATGCACCCTTCATTAATAGCAGGGGTCAAATAATTATCTATAAAGTTAGGGCGATGTTTCAGGTTCACCCTCTCCATCATCCGTTTCAGGGTCAATTGATCTGAGCCCAACGCCAGCACAAGCGTTTTTACTTGTTCAGTAACTTGTTCGGTGCTTGTTCGGTGCTTGTTCTCTACTTGTTCGTTCTCTGGCATTTTCCACTCCTCAGGACCATCTATCATCATATATCTGTTCTTCAGCGTATTGTTTTCGCCAAGCAGCAGATTGCGGAAGAAGCGTACAAGGAAAAGAGGTTCGTAATTGATACCTTTTTTCAGGTTGCGATAGTTGGCACGTACCAGTGCATTGCGGAAGTACCATGAATGGCGTTCAAACAAATCATTGTTCACATCAAATCCCTGCGAGCGCAGATACTTTATAGTGAAAACAGCCGTGGTACGGGTGTTACCTTCCCCAAAGGGATGTATTTGCCATAAGCCTGCCACAAACTTAGCCAGATGTTCCATCATCTGATCTTTATTCAGTGGTGTATAATCAAACTGGCGTTCTTGTTCCAAGTCGTACTCTACAGCCATACGCAAATCCTGCCAACGACCATACAGCACAGAGTCGCCTCGCAACACCCACTCTTTTTTAGAGATGTCATAATCGCGAAAACGGCCAGCATGCTTAAACACACCCTCGAAAATGGCTTTGTGTATGGCCGAAAGTCCAGCCATGCTATAAGTGAAAGCGTCCGTCTGAAGCAGTTTTGAGATATTACCTGACACGAGGTCTGCTTCTTCCTTATCTTCGTCCCCTTCATCGTGAGCAGTTTTCTTTATATAATACTGCTTCACCATTTCGCGAGCCTCGTCAATGGTTATTTCGCCCTCGATATTCTTACGAGCCGTTTCTTGCAGATACTCTGACGTTTTCAGTCCATCAACAGCCTGCAAGCCGATGGCAACGCGCCATGCTTCAGCCCGTTCGCGCTGAGCTGGCTCCCCTTGACGAATATACTCATCGAAGTTGATATACTGTTCTTTTATATCTTCTTTCGTCATATTTCGTTTGCAAAGATACTCTTTTTCCTTGAATCACAAAAGAACCGTCCCTCTGTTATTTCTGTTATTCGAATTCATTTGGATGTAATCAGCCTGTCAATAATATCATTCATCCTTTGCCTGTTAATCTGCCTTTCAAATCTGACAGGAAGTGCAGGATTGTCCTTTGATATTTGTTCAAAGAAGACTTTAGCGCAATCTATCTTGGCACTTTCTTTTGGACGCAAATCTGTTTCTTGATTAACGTCTTTGGTTTCGATGACAACATTCATAGACATAGTACCATCTTTCTTTTTGACAATATACATAAAGTCTGGTGAATAGGTTTCATCTGTGATAGTAGGAATCCTGATACTACTGCTTGGAATCTTACCATACACGATTAACTCTGCAACGTCTATTTTGTCTAAGATGTTGGTCTTCTCCAAAGGAGAGTCGTATGCAATTGGCTCGTAAAGATATTCTGCAGGAGTTTTGGAGTCATCAGTTTTCTTTCCAATCTTACCCATAACGACTTCATCTCTTACGGTTCCATCCTCTTTTGTAAGCGCAGTTGTTCGTGTTCGATAATTGGCCTGTTTATAGGAAATACACCCACCTAAGTTCTTGATTTTCCAATCTCTGAATCGTCCGATGAATTGAGACAATGTCAAGTCGTTAATCAGGTACTTGTTGAATCCTTCATGCTTCTTTGAATATTCGCAAATAGCTTTGTGGATTATCTCAATAGGAATAGCTGTTCCTTTATTGGCCCGTTTCAGAAAATCGTTATAAGGTAAGTCCCTGCCATATACCATATAAGTGACATTTGCCTCACTAACGACAGTTGCACCATCTTGATCAACTTGAATCTCTGAGCGCTCAGAAGAAACAGACATCCTTGAGAAAACGCCCTCTTCCAATATAGAAGGTAATGCCTTCTCTATCTCCTTATCAATATCTTTCTGATAAAACATCAAATACTTCTTGTTTATCTCCTTCCACAGAGATTCTATCTTCTGATAATTGTCTTTGCGAATCTTGACCATTAATCGGTTATTCTTGGCATTCCTGTCAATAACTCTACTTATGTTCAGAGTGTCAAGTTCAAATTCTGGATATTGGTTCTTGAACTCCATCACCTTGTCGTCAATAACAATAATATTGGAACCTTCCATAGTAACCAATTCCTTTTGCGTCAATTCCATTAACAACATCATACGATTGCCCAAGCCACGCTGATTTGCAACACGATCAAGTTCATCGCCATTCAGGATGATATGCTCGGTCTTCTTAGCTATATCACCATTAATCTCACGTACCAACTTATCAGCGAAGTCCTTCTCTGTGAAATCAACGATGTAGTTGAGCATAAAATCCTGACTGGTTGTTCTATTTCCATATTCATCCACAGGTAGGCGTAACCCTCGTCCTACCTCCTGCAATTTACTTATCTCACTACCACTACTTCGTAATTTGGCAATAGTAAATACATTGGGATTATCCCAACCTTCTTTCAACGTCCATTTTGAGAAAAGGAAGCGGCGCACATTCCATTGCCCATCTTCGTTCTTAAACGAAAGCAGCTTCTTCTTGTTACGAAGTATGTCATTCACCTCTTCTGCTATAGCCTCATCACTATCGCTATTGTCTTTGGCAAAGTAACCAGCACGGCAGCCTGCGATATCATTTAAGCTGGCTTTCAGATAGTCAGTATATTCTGGCGAGTTCTCTTTGTTTTTCAGTTCTTCTTTCAACTGATATTCTAGCCACTTGTCGAAGATGTCGCGTAACCAGGCATTCTTTCCTTCGTCGTCACCTCGGAAAGAAACAATATTATCTATAAAGAACAAAGCCAGCGTCTTGATTTTGCTTTCACGATGAAATAGAATACGCTCTGTTTCGAAGTGCCGTTGGATAGCCATCCTAACCATATTCTCCTGATAAGATGTACTATAGATATCAGCCGTAAACTCATCACCCACATGCTTTGACTGTCCATTTGACAGTTCTACTTCAGAACTGCTGATACCACTTACCGTTACACCAGAAAGATGTTCACTCATGATGCCCAAAGACTCATCCTTGTGCAACTCAAAGCGCTGTGGAGTGTGGTCCTTCTTGGTGAAGTGCATAGTCACACTCTCACGTCCATTTATTGAGACAATCTTCACTTTCTCATTCTCAGAAGTAGTGGGATTGAAGTGTTCTTTAGCCACACCCTTAATCAAATTCTGATTAAACGCATCACAAGCCGACAGATTATAGAGCAAATTCAGATAGTCTTTGTGAATCTCTTTCTTCTTATTGATAGTTTCTGTCACTTCTGGGAATGTAGCGCCAAAACGGATAATACATTGTGGGGCTATTTCGCTTAGAATACGTTTATAAGTCGTGTTACTACGTTCAAAGCGATGAGGCTCATCGATTATCACAATGGGACGAGTAGCCTTAATTGCATCCAATGGGCGCACAAAGCCTTGTACGGCTATGTCGTAGTCTTTCTTATCCAGCAACTTGCTCTTCTGAAGCAATTGCTGATTGACAACAATAACATAGATTCTATTCTTATTCTGGCAGGAACCATTCACAAAGTCGCGCACTGATGATGGGAAATAGTTGTGCCCCTTTTTCTTTTTCTTCAAGGCAGATACTTCACAAAGTTCTATCTCCGAACCATAACCTAATGTATCGCGAAAATGACGCTGCACGTATGGGTCGCTGATAAACTGCACTGCACCAGACTTTACGGGCAACGAATGTACCACAACCACAAACTTATTGAATCCATATCGCTTGTGAAGTTCGTAAATGGAATGGGTATAAACATATGTTTTGCCTGTTCCCGTCTCCATCTTAATGTCAAGATTCAGCACGCCCTTTTCTGGAAGAACAACTCTTCTATTATAAGGTTTCATTTCTTGCGTGAAAAGAATATTACGAAGGTTATGTTCCGTTGTAACATCCTTATGGTCTATCTGAGGATTCTCGTAGGGCTTAACAGGAGTCTCTAAATGCGTCTGCTTAAAGACCTCTGCCAAGCGGTCAACGGGTATCTGTTGATGTGGTAATCCTGCTTCGAGTATGATATCCATATCGTTCGCTTAGTATCTGATGTCAATATTAATCTTGATTTGTTTCTCGCCTTCATTCAGTAATGGGAGATTCTTTTTCAATGCATCCGTAGCGCCAAAGTTGAAACTATAGCCAAAGAGCACCACATAATGAGGCCCCCAATCAGTTTGTTCGCCATATTTATCTACCAGCGCAGTAATAGCTTCATCGCTCATACCTTCGTCTGTCAGATAGAGGTGGTCACCACATTGGTAGGCTGTATAGTCTGACAACTTAACTTCTTTTACTATAGCATTCATACCATAACCATCGCGTACTTTCCAAGTCTCAAGAACAGTCTCACGCCCAAACATCTCCAGCATATTATTTGCAAATCCAGATGCATTAGGGTCAAACTCAATTATCTTGTCAAGTACATTTTCAGGAACATCCCTCAATGTATAATGCTTAAAGCCTAAATCTCCAGCGAACAACGGATTCTCTGCCTTAATCTTTGCTGCTGCACGCTTAATACGCTCCTGTCCGATTTCGTCGATGGTACGAAAACCTTTTAACTTATAAGCATCACTTTCTTGATTGCAGTTTTCTTGCCATTGTACTAAAATATAGTTACGAGAATTGGAATCTGCAACGTTTAAATGCATGATCGCATCAGCCGTTGTCGCACTTCCTGAAAAGAAATCCACTACGAGTCCATCATCTCCACACCCTATTTGGATAATCTTACGAATCAAATCAATAGGCTTAGGAAAATCAAAGACTTTTATAGAATCAAATAAATCCCTTAATTCTCTTGTCGCTTTTTTATTACCCTCAACATCTGTCCATAGATTACCTGGCTGTTTCTTACGATTATCCAAATAAAATTTCTGATAAACTTGCCATTTACCCTGACTTCTTTTCCATTCAATTAAGCCATCGGAACACAGTTGTTCAAATCGTTCCTTACTACATATCCATCTGCTATCATATCCTGTAGGACCAATTGGATAAACTAGGGTTCCATCTGGAGATGTAAGTGGATAATACATGGTTGGACGATCTTCACGTCTGTCTTCTCCTCCCGTTCTTCTTAAAGGTCTGATCAAATATTTACCTCGTTCATCCTCCAAATTGTATATTGATGAATCAGATTCAGACATCTCTATTCCTGATATGTCAAGTAATTCAGCATCTCTTGCATAGACCAATATATAATCCATTTCATTCACAAAGATGTTAAATCCTCCACCTGTTGGAGTCCCTGTGGCTCTGGAAATGCAAGTTATAAAATTATCTTCACCAAAAATATAGTCGCATAGCAACTTTAAATTTGCTTGCTCATTATCATCAATTGAGATAAAGATAACTCCATCCTTCGACAATAATTCACGAGCTAACTGAAGCCTTGGTGACATAAACATCAACCAAGCAGAATGGGTACTGCTTCCACGTGAAGTCAAGTCAAGAATGCGTTTTGCCTCGTCCTCATCAATGCTCAGTTTCTTTTCTAGTTCCTCTGGGGTAAACTTAAAACTATCATTGTACACAAATCCATCAGAGCCTGTATTGTAAGGAGGATCAATATAGATGCACTTTACTTTACCAGCATACGACTTCAATAGATGTTTCAATGCATCAAGATTGTCACCACTGATATAAACGTTCTCGCTGTCCTTGTTCTCTGGCTTGGCATTATGTTCAAAATCTGGCTCAATGACAGTTGTTGTATCTATTGATGCTATCAGATTAGCATAGTCCTTACCTAGGAAGTCGAGTGAATAACCCTCATTGCTAATGTTCACTTCGTCTTTCATCATATCCTTGAAGCGTTCAACATCAAACGCTCCCTCAGCCGTGAAACACCCAGCAAAGTACTCCTTCAAAGCCTCCAACTTCTTGGAGTTAGGCTTCATTTCCGTATTATTCTCAATTATCTGCTTTATCATTATTGTATTTCTTTATTAATTCTACAAATGTGTCTGCAATTTCTTCTGCTGTCATAGTCGCAGAAGTTAATGCTTTACGACCTGCTAATGTCGCGCTAAAGTCCATAACTTGCTGTTTCGTTATGTTATGCCATATTGGTAAAATCGTCTTACCTTTTGTCATTTCAATATTGAAAAGGCCTTCTAACTCATATTGAGTCCAGCCTTTTTTTATGTAATTCTCTGATAAAACAACAATACCAAATGTTGATCTTTTCAGACCATTATCGATTTGGCTTCTTAAAGAATCCCCCCATGCTATGTTTAAGGAGTCATACCAAACTTTGACTTCCCTATCTTGCAAAGCCTTTACCAAATCTTCAACAAATGGTGTTTTATCTTCTGAAGCATGAGAAATAAAAACATCATATTCCGATTCATCTGTCTGATTATACAAATTCGTTAATGGTTGGTTTGATGCTAGAGCTTCATTCAATGATTTTGTTAGGGTCTCAACTTTTTGCTCATATATTTCTTGCATCTTCTTTTGTTCAAGAAGACTCTTTTTGTTTTCCTTCTCAATTTCACGCTGTAAGTCAATAGCATATCTTGCACGCTGAGTTCTTTTATCTGCAAGTTTATTTTGATAATCAGCTCTTTTCTGTTGAGCCCTTAATATATCTCTATTGTATCCATCAATCTGCCGCATTTTCATATTCACAGTTGAAGCAGATGTATTCTTCGTAATACTTCTCTGTGTACTAAGAATCCTAGAAGACTTGTCTGCTTCTATTTTTGATTCTGCAGCAATCTTCTTTTCTAAATCAGCGATTTCTTTATCTAGCTGATTAACTTTATTTTGATAGTAACTTGCGTTCATATTTCTTCAATGTTTTCTTTTTCTTTCCTTATTTCATCCAATACCTTCCCGTTATACGAGAAATATTTGGCGCCTTGATAGGCACCAGATGGGGTGCGTTTATCTTCAGGCATGAAGGTTCCAGCGAAGGGAGACAGCTTGTAGATTCGGCCTTCGTACTCGATGCTGTCGTCAGAGGCAACCTTTACGACTATGCCTGTTGGATCAAAAGTAACCTGTTCGCCAATCTTGATGCCACACATGGAGAACTTGAAGCGAGGGCGTTTCACCTCGCGCTTCGTCTGTTCTTTGCGCTCGCACTCTTCGATGGGCTTGTTATCTTCGTAGAGCGTCACTTCTGCATCGTCTATTGTCATAGCTATATCACGGAAGATATCGAGAGCGATCTGTGGGGCGACATTGAAGAACTCACGGTTTTGGCGAATGCGAAGATCTGTGAGGCGGTCAATGGTCTTGTGCACCAGTTTCTCCACCTCATTATATTTCGTGGTCTTCATCGTGGCGAAGATCTCGAAAGGCAAGGGAACGGCCGTATTATCCAGTTCCTTTGAGCGCACATCCACAGGGCGGCTGCTCTTGCCAATCTTCACCCAATCCTCGCGAAAGCTTGGGTTAGTCAGTATATAAACGTAACCAGGTTCTTTGTTGTTCATCATACATGTATTGTTTGATGTTGCAAAGATACAAAAAGTTTGAGGAATGAAAAAGAAAATCGGGAGAAATAAGTCTATTCTTTTGATAATAGTTCCTCTTTTCCGTATTCATACCACCAATATGTGGCCTCTTGGAGAGCAACAACAGGGATTTTGATTCTATCAGGCCATGTCTGGGGTATTTCTGCAGCATTAATGCCTGCCAGCATACAGAAGAAGGTGAGATCACCTGTGATGTATTCATGCATTTTCTGTAGGCCGATGGCAGTACCGAGTTTCTTGTCGAAGTCTGCCTCATCATTCGCAAACTGCACATGGGCCACGAGGTGAGGTGGTTTCTGCTGGTGCAACAGCCAGGCATCACCATAGCCCTCTACATAGCGGCACTCTGCCACGAAATCACTCTTCTCCACATGCAGGGGATGCAATCCATGTTCAAAAGTTCTGGGGAACAATTGAATGTAACCGGGTTCTAATTGTATTCTCTCCATTGTTATTATTGTTTTGACGAGTGCAAATATAGAAAGAGGGTGTACCATAAGTCGGTACACCTTGAAATAATTAACGATTATTGTCTTCAGGGAAAAGCACAAGTTAACGATACGTGGCTCTTATTCTCTCTAAAGTGGCTCTATACATAATAAAAGGTGGCACTTATTTGGAAATAAATATTTCCAAGGGATGTTTGCGATATATAATTTTTCGTGATTGAGGGTGTAACGGGTGTAACAACCCTTTATACATCGGCATGTGCACCCTGTTTGAAGGGTGTAACGGGTGTAACGAGGGTGTAACATGATGAGATCATTTTAAATTCTCTCGAGAATTGAGACAAAAAGCAGTCCTTTAGCATTGTCAGGAGCCTCTTAACGATCAAATTCTCGAGAGAATTCATTTGCCAGAATATGTTACACCCTCGTTACACCCGTTACACCCTCAAAAAGAGGCTGCATCCCCTGTGTTTATCGGCATTGTTACACCGTTACACCCTATTTATAGAAAAATCTATAGTGAATCGATGCCATCAGCATAAAGTTCTGTGGCAGCCTGGCCCCGCTCGTCGTCCGTCATGTCGATCTTAGGATGGATGTCGAGGGGTTCGAGGTTGATACCAATGCGGTTCAGGTTCTGATTGGTGTAGGTGAGTTGTGCCCCAAAGAGGCAGATGGTCCACGAGAACTGTACCCAGAGCATGAACAGGGGCAGAGCTGCGAAGGAACCGTAGATGGCGTTATAACCCGTCACCCAGATCTGCGAGTAGATATAGAAGAGTTGCAGCACCTGCATGGCGATACCTGCGAGGATGCCTGGCACGATGGCACACGACAGGCGCACCTTCGTGTTTGGCATATACACATAGAGTACGATGAAAAGCAGCGACAGTAATATATAAGGTGAGAGCTGCAACAGCCATTGCACCACAGGGCCGATGAAGGTGAAATGATGCATGGAGTCCGTCAGTGTCGCCAGAAGGATAGAGATACCCATCGAGATGATGATGATGATGGGAAACAGGAAGAACATGGCCAGATAGTTCGTCAGCGAGCGCATGATGGGGCGCGAGTTGTTCACCTGCCAGATCTGGTTGAAGGTCTCCTCGATGTTGTTCACCAGCATCAGCACGGTATAGAGCATGAAGATGAGGCCCACACCCAGGAAGATGCCGCTCTTGGTATGTACAAGATAACTGTTGACGAAGCCCACGATGACATCAGCGGCCTGAGGCTGGGAGGCCAGCATATCACGAAACCAGATCTCGATATATTTGTTGTAGCCAAAGCCTCGCGCGATGGCGAAGACCACAGCGAGGATGGGCACAATGGCCAGCAGTGTGGAATAAGTCAGGGCAGCCGCCTGCGTCATCACCCGCTTCTCCGTAAAGAATCGGATGGTGAGCCATAACTTGCGATATATCTGCCTCAAAAACTCCTTCACTATGAATGTTTAATCTTTAATGTTTAATGTTTCATGTAAAAAGAAAGCACTGCCCCTGTAAGCCGGGTTCTGTACCACTTGCGTGGCGCCTGTCATTTATCTAGTCCATGAGTCACCCCATGGCTCAAGCGTTCTACCCTCCGCCGCATGAGCCCCGGCCGTGTTGCATTGCTGCTCAGACCTTCGTCAACTCGGGCGGGCAACCCTCTCTCGGGACGGTTTACATGAATTTGCAGCCCCCAGCGGACACAGCCCGATGATCACCCATCGGCTGGTGGTCTCTTACACCACCTTCTCACCCTTACCCCAAAGGGGCGGTTATTTTCTTCTGCCCTGACCTACTGTCACCAATAGCTTCCACTTTCAGAAGTGGGGCGCCCTGTGCTGCCCGGACTTTCCTCTCGTGCCAAAAAGGCACCAGCGACAGGCCGTGGCAGTGCTTTCTGGTTGCAAAGGTAGCAATAATAATCGAGAAACGCAAGAGCAGAGGCGGGATAATTGCAAATAATCAACTAAATCGGTCTTACATCCTTAATTTTGTCAGTCTTTTAAGATTCAAAGTGTTAATCGCAAAAGGCCGTTAAGCCATCCGTGACAATTGTTAAATCGGGATAAATATTCATGACATTTTGTCATTATACCATTTTTTGCACCTATCTTTGCAGCGTGAAATTTGAAATCAAAACCATAACAAAAATGACTGAGAATATGAAAAAGATCATCAATGTAGCAACGCCAGCCGTGTGCGCCGTTGCTTTAGTTCTTTCCGTCGCAGCATTCACCAAGACCAATGCCGCCACGACATCCTCTCCTACCCCCGTGGTTGCCTCTGCCCCCGCAGGCCAGCCCGTAGATTTGACATACGCTGCTGAGAAGGCCCTGCCCTCAGTGGTCTATATCAAATCGGTACAGAATTCTAAGGTGCAGACTGTGGATTACAGCGATCCCTTCGAGGACTTCTTCTCTGATCCCTTTGGCGGATTCTTCGGCCGTGGTCAGGGAAACAACGGTCAGAAGCGCCAGCGCCAGGTGCAGACCCCAAAGCGTGCAGCAGCAGGCTCAGGTGTGATTATCTCTGCCGATGGTTATATCGTGACCAACAACCATGTGGTGGATGGGGCCGACGAACTGACAGTAACCCTCAACGAGAACTCGAAGGAATATTCAGCCCGCGTGATTGGTGCTGACAAGGCGACTGACCTCGCCCTGATCAAGATCGATGCCAAGAACCTGCCTGCCATCATCATTGCCAACAGCGACGATGTGAAGGTCGGAGAATGGGTGCTCGCCGTGGGTAATCCCCTCGGACTGAACAACACCGTCACCGCTGGTATCGTCAGTGCCAAGGCCCGTCCGATGAACACAGGCGGTATCACCTCGATGATTCAGACAGATGCTGCCATCAACCAGGGTAACTCGGGTGGTGCACTGGTGAACACGCGTGGTGAACTGATTGGTATCAATGCCATGCTGGCTTCGCCCACGGGCTCGAACATCGGCTACGGCTTCGCCATCCCCACCAGCATCGTGAAGAAAGCCATCGATGACTTCAAGCAGTACGGCACCTACCAGCGCGCCATGATTGGCATTCAGGGTGGTAGTGTGAAGGACTATGTTGACGCCATGAAGGATCAGGATAAAGACGTGAAGGACTACGGTACGATGGAAGGTGTGCGCATCGAGAAGGTTATCGAAGACGGTGCCGCCGATGATGCAGGACTGGCTAAGGAAGACGTCATCACGGCCGTCGATGGTCAGAAGGTAAAGACCATGGGTGACCTGCAGGGCATTCTGGCTCAGAAGCGTCCAGGCGAACAGGTGAAGGTGACCTATCTGCGTGACAAGAAGGAGAAGACTGCCACACTGACACTGAAAAACGAACAGGGTACTACGAAGGTGGTGAAGAATGCCGACCTCGATGTGCTGGGTGGTACCTTCCGCGCCATCACAGACGCCCAGAAGGAGCAGTTGAACATCGGCTACGGCCTCGAAGTCTTGAAGGTGGCTGGTGGTAAGTTGAAGGACGCTGGCGTGCCCAAGGGCTTCATCATCCAGAAGGTGAACGACCAGACCATCAAGAGCATCGACGACCTGCAGGATGTCGTGAAGGAAGCCTCCACCAGTAAGGAGCCTGTGCTCTATATCCAGGGTATCTATCCGACTGGCAAGAAGGGCTATTTTGCCGTGCCTTTGCAGAACGAATAGGCGAAAAAACAGGAAAAAAGCCACGAAGATGAAAATTCGTGGCTTTTTTTTTGGTGGTCTCGGGAAAATGTCATAATTTTGCAAAATTGCTAATAACGAGACCATTATGAGACAACTGAAAATCACTAAATCGATCACCAACCGAGAGAGTGCTTCCCTTGACAAATACTTACAGGAAATCGGCAAGGAGGAGATGATCTCGGCAGAGGAAGAGGTGGAACTCGCCCAGCGCATCAAACATGGAGACCAGAAAGCGCTGGAACGCCTGACAAAGGCTAACCTCCGTTTTGTTGTCTCTGTGGCCAAGCAGTACCAGAACCAAGGTCTCAGTCTGCCTGACCTCATCAACGAGGGTAACCTCGGACTGCTGAAGGCGGCAGAGCGCTTCGACGAGACGCGCGGCTTCAAGTTCATCTCGTATGCCGTGTGGTGGATCCGCCAGAGCATCCTGCAGGCCATCTCGGAGCAGAGCCGTATCGTACGCCTGCCCCTGAACCAGGTGGGGTCTGTCAATAAGATCAACCGTGAGATCAGCAAGTTCGAGCAGGTAAACGAGCGTCGTCCCTCCGTAGATGAGATCGCCGACCACATCGACCTGCCAGAGGAGAAGATCGACGAGGCCATGAACATCAACGGTCGCCATGTGTCAGTCGATGCGCCTTTCTCAGATGCTGATGACAGCAGTCTGCTGGATGTACTCGTCAACGAGGATGTGCCGATGACTGACATGCCACTGGTCGCTGAATCGCTGAAGTCGGAGATACAGACGGCACTGAACGTGCTCAGCGAAAGGGAGCGGAACGTCATTGAGTGCTCCTACGGCATCAACAGTCCAGAACTGACACTGGAAGAGATTGGCGAGAAGTTCGGACTCTCGCGTGAGCGCGTCCGTCAGATCAAGGAAAAGGCCATCAGGAAACTGAGGTCTTGTACAAAGAACAAAATATTAAAATCATATTTAGGATAATGAATCATCTCAAACATGCCCTTTTTACTGCCACTCTTCTGGCAGCATCGGCATACATGCCTGCATCGGCAAAGAACATCATGGTGCCCAAAGCCTACATGTTCGGATTTATCGCCTCATTCAATGACTCTATCGTCTTCTTTACGGATATCCAGGAAGTTGACAGTGTATGGGTCATGGAAAAAAAGAAGTTAATACTCGCCGGGCGCAGTAGTTATGCTGCCCAGTTGCGCGACTTCTTTTCAAGCGGCTTTAACCTGAACAACCGCACCTGTGTCGTCATCAGCGGCACCAAGCGCAAGGACGTTGAGAAGAAGTACGCCAAGATGAAGAAACAATACACCGTGAAGAATGCCAATAGGTATGATGTGCACTATGTAGATGCTACGGAGTTTAAGTTCCGTCCTGTGAACATGGACGATAGCGATCAGGAGGTCGTCACTCAGCCCAAGAAGAAAAAGGACAAGAAGCAGAAGCCACCCAAGGACGGAAAGAAGCCGCCTCGTGATGGTAAGATGCCTCCCCCACCAAAGCAATAGAATAAAAGAAGCCTCCGTCGATTGACGGAGGCTTTTTTTCATTTACCGGGGGTTATTGATTTCGAAGATCTTCATGCGTTCTTCGAGGATATCGTATTGGTGATCCTCGATGAACGAGGTACAGACGCGCAAACCTTCCTGTTCTGAACCACAGGTGATCAGACAGATGGCCGAGACGCCGTAGTACATCAGTTCGTGAGCCAACTCTCCTGAGGTCATCCCAGGATAGCCGATGGTAAAATAGAAGCCGTCGGCAATAGGCTCGTCAAGGTCTTTGTCATAGACCACATAGAAGTGATGACGGCAGAAGATCTCCTTCAACTTCTTGGCACGCTCACCATAGACACTGATCTCCTTGCGGAAGTCGTACTTACCTTCGTAGGCAGCCTTCAGCATGGCGGCCATGGCATACTGGGCACTGTGGCTGGTGCCTGACGACAGCGCATAGAGCATACGCGTCGAGAACACAGGACCAAAGGGCAGTCCCTGATAACGGGCTGACAGTGCCTCGAAATGACGGTGGAACAGTTTGTCGCTGATACAGGTCACACCAATACGCTCACCAGCATAACTGAATGCCTTCGAGCCACTGATGAGCAGCATGTAATTGTCGGTATAGCGGGCCACCGTAGCCTGATAAGGCGGCTGGAAGGGCGTGGAGAGGTCCTTGCGGAAGTCCATGGCAAAGTAAGCGAGGTCTTCCATCACGATGGCATCGTACTTCGTAGCCAGATCGCCAATCGTCTTCAGTTCCTCCTCACGAAGACAGATCCACGAGGGGTTATTAGGATTAGAATAGACAATGGCACAGATATTGCCCTGACTCATAAAACTCTCCAACTTCGGACCTAACTTCTCACCCCGGAAGTCATAGACGTCAAATGTCTTGAACTTCACGCCCATCACCTGCAACTGCATCTTCTGCACAGGGAATCCCGGGTCGATGAAAAGGACGGTATCTTTCTGCTTGTCACACTGTGAACAGGTGAGGAAGGAGGCAAAGGTGCCCTGCATCGAACCACTGACGGGGATGCAGCCCTCGGGCTTGATATCAATACCGATGAAGGCCTTCACAAACTGTGAGGCGGCCTCTTTCAGCACTGAGGCGCCCTGGATATCGGGATAACTATGGGCAATACCATCCTGAAGGGCCTTGATCTGGGCATCGACACCCACCTGGGCGGCAGGCAGACCGGGAATACCCATCTCCATCTTGATGAACTCTACCCCACTCGCCTTCTCGGACTTGGCTGCCACCTGCTTCACCTCACGGATCGTAGCCTTGGCGAAGTCCGTTATGCCGAGTTCGTTGATCAGTCCGTCAACGATTTCTTTCTTAATAGGTGTCTCCATCATTAGACAATTGGACTATTTACGATTTGACAATTATTTCTGAGCCTCACGGCCGATGGCCAGTGCCTTGATGTTTGCCTCGACGATGGCCTCACCCTTACGTCCGAAGACACGACGGATGGCATCCTCCAGTTTGTCGTACTCGATACCCAAAGCCTTCTGAGCAGCACCCAAGAGGATCACGTTGGCAGAACGGGGTACGCCATTATCCTTGGCAGCCTGTTCGATGTCGAGTACGATCACATTCTTGACCTTGTTCAAGTCGGCCTTAATCGTCTCGATATCAGGATAATTGGGAATATTCACGAAGGGAGCACTCGAAGTGATGATCCAACCGTCTTTCGAGAGGAAAGGCAGGTAGCGCAGGGCCTCCATAGGCTCCATCGAGATAATCACGTCAGCACCACCTAAGGGGATCAGGTCGCTGGCAATCGGATTGCTGGAGATACGCAGGTTTGACTGCACATCACCGCCACGCTGCGACATACCATGTACCTCAGCCTGCTTGATATAGAGATTCTCCTTCATGGCGGCCTCACCGATGATAGTGGCGATAGAGAGGATACCCTGTCCTCCTACACCGCAAAGTATAATATCTGACTTCATAGAGATATTTGACAATTTGACGATTTCACAATTTACTTTTTCTCAGCCGCCTTCTTCTGCTTGAGGTGACGCTGTAACGTCTGCATACACTCACGACGCGGGATGATCACACTGACACCGTGGTAGTTGATCTCCTCACGGATGGCAGCGGTAATCTCGGGCATGTTCTTGGGAATGGGGTTCACTACCTTCAGGTGATCCTCAGAGAGACCCAGTCCCTTGCAGATGGCCTCGAACTTATTGGTACCAGCAGAGTCCTGTCCGCCTGTCATGGCCGTGGTCAGGTTATCAGAAATAATCACGGTGATGTCTGCATTCTCATTGATAGCATCCAACAGACCCGTCATACCACTATGGGTAAACGTTGAGTCACCGATGATAGCCACGGCAGGCCACTGACCTGCATCACTGGCACCCTTGGCCATCGTGATCGAGGCACCCATATCTACACAGGAATGGATGGCCTTGTATGGCGGCAGGAATCCTAACGTATAACAACCGATATCACCGAACACACGGGCATTGGGATACTCACGGAGCACCTCGTTCAGAGCGGTATAGACATCGCGGTGCCCACAACCCTGACAGAGTGCGGGGGGACGAGGCGTGACATCCTCGCAGGGCGCATAACTCTCACCATTAGCAATACCCAGTGCTTTCTTCAGGAAGTCGGGGTTGAGTTCACCTGTACGCGGCAGTTCACCCGTCAGACGACCCTTGATCACGGCATTGCCAGGCATCACACCACGCACCTGATCCTCGATGAAGGGCTGTCCCTCCTCGGCCACCAGCACGAACTCACAATCGTCTGTCATGCGACGGATCAGTTTCTTGGGAATCGGGTACTGCGAAATCTTCAGTACGGGATAAGGACAGCCGTCAGGATAGCACTCCATCAGATAGTTGAAGGCGATACCACTGGCGATGATACCTAATTTGTGATCCTTACCATCGATATACTGGTTATACTTGCTGTCAACGGCCATCTGTTCAAGCAGAGGCTGCTGGGCCGTCACGATATCATTGCGCTTGCGGGCAAAGGCGGGCAGCAGCACCCAGTTACTGGCCTGGGCATTGTAATTGAGTTCGTTCTGCGGACGCGACTCTTCCTTGATCTGCACCACGGCACGGCTGTGGGCCATACGGGTGGTGACACGCATCAGGATGGGCAGATGCAACTGTTCCGACAGGTCGAAGGCCTCCTGCATCATGTCGTAAGCCTCCTGCTGATTGCTGGGCTCGAGTGTCGGCACCATGGCGAACTTACCATAGAAGCGTGAGTCCTGCTCGTCCTGTGAGGAATGCATCGACGGGTCATCGGCCACCAGCACCACCAGTCCGCCGTTCGTGCCCGTCATACCAGAGTTCACGAAGGGGTCAGCACAGACATTCAGTCCTACATGTTTCATACACACCAACGCACGCTTGCCCATATACGACATACCGAGCGCTGCCTCCATGGCCGTCTTCTCATTAGTACTCCAACGGCGATGGATGTTTCTCTCCTTGGCAACGGGTGAGTCCTGGATATACTCGGTGATCTCCGTAGAGGGAGTACCGGGATAGGCATAGACACCACTCAGACCTGCATCGATGGCACCCTGAGCTATCGCCTCGTCACCCAATAATAGCTTTTTCATTGTTACTTATTGATTTATATACCTTATTTCTTTTATAGTGCGCAAAGATACTACTTTTCAGCCGAATAAACAAAAAAATGCGGCCTAATTTACATTAAGCCGCATTTATATGCATCAAACTTTCACTTTCTCACCATTAGAAAGTATAGCCCAACGTCAGTAATACCTGATGGCGCTTGTTGCTCACCTCCTTCACACCTGTTGCTCTGACATCAACGTAGGGCTGGAAGGGATGGAAGTCACCATTGGTGGCGCTATACTGATAAGCCAGATCAATATTCATGCCTCCGGCCTTGACACCCAGACCACAGGTGAAACGATGGGTATCCTTCCAGTTCACATAGTCAGTCGTTGAGGAATAGGAAACACCCGGGGAGTCAAGGGTCATATCACGGTAGCCTCTTTCCTCGTATGGAGATGACAGGTAGTTATATCCGAGACGTAAGGCAAACTCCGGAACAGGCTTGATCTCAAGACCTGCTTTCAGGATGTGCTGTCCTGTCAGACTGCGCTCCGTATTCTCCTTCATCGGCTTGTCAGTATGAGAGTCCTCGTAGTACTCGTCTGACCACCAGTCGTAGCGTCTGCCGTCGTTAATGCGGTTCTTACTGGCACCCCAGTCAGAATACTCATAGCCCACGCCCAGAGCCACCATATTGCCGATAGTATGTCCCATGCTCACACCGAACTTCCATGGGGTGTAGAACTTGAAGTCATAACTCTCGCTGCTATAACCATGATCCCAAGAACCGTATTTGCAGTTATTATCCAATTGAGAGTCATTGCTGGCGGTGAGATCATAGAAGGTAGGTGTAGCCACTGAGACACCGATACGGAAAGGCGACTCCTCAATGGGAAGGAAGATCAAACCAGCCTTGACATCGAAGCCCGTACCTTTGATCTTACGAGCATCGCCAACCGCCATGGAGCCGCAATTACCTGCAACATCCACCAGCGTCTCGCCATACTCACTATATCCCTTATAGTTCACGTCCTTGATACCTACGGTCAATCCCCAATAGAAACGATCGTTGACATTACCGCTTAGGTTGATGTCATAGTCGGCAATCCAGCCACGGTGTGCACGGTCGAAACTATAGGCACTGGCATCTATCGTGTAGATCTTACCATCATTGGGATCGAGCATCAGCGCATTCGCATTCATATAGTCAGACTCACTATAAGACCATGAGCGATTATTACCTTCGTAGCCAATGATTTCTCCCTGATTGTTCTCGTCAAACTCATAGATACCCTTATCTGCCTTATAATAGGTCAAGCCATTCTGCGAACAGCCTCTCAGGGCATTGGCGGCAGAGAGGATCTGGTCGAAGTTACGACTCTTGTGGTAGTTGAAGCCCACATTCAGATATGACGTAGGACTGATACGTGACGAATAGACAAAGCCTATCTGATCGAAACTCATGTTCGTCTTATCAAGACCATCGAACTTCACGGCATCTGCCTGCGACACGAAGCCCAAGCTCGCACTGACATTCGAATGGCGGAACACACCGATACCAGCAGGGTTCGACGAGATGGTCGAGATGTCTGCTCCTAAGGCATCCATCGCTCCACCCATGCCCACGTAACGGGCCGTACCATTCAGATCACTGCCCATGAGACGGGCACTCTCGTATGTATCCTGTGCAGCCGCCGGCATTGCAGCCAGCACCCATACTGCCAAAATTATCTTCTTCATCCTATTATCAGTTTTATATTTACCTTTTTACTATTTAATCTTTTTACCTTTTATATTATCTTCGACCACCGAGGCGGGAACCGCCTCCGCCACCTCCGCCGCGGCTACCGCCACCAAAGCTGCCGCCACCGCCGCCACCACTACTGCGGGATCCGCCGAAGCTTCCGCTACTACTGCTACTGCTGCGGGATCCGCCGTTATAGGAGCCAGAATTAGAACTGCTGGAATTGCCACGATAGCCACTGAAATTGCCACTGCCACTACGCTCATGATTCCCACTATTGTAGGTAGTTCCTCCACTCATCCTACTGGTACGGTCGCGAAGACTGGACGTGCGACTGCTACTACCTGACACAGAGTTTCCATGACGATAGGCATGAGTAGAACCATCAGAACGGATAGTACCTGTACCGATGTGGCTATGATGGGCATAGCCGCCGCCACCGCCGCCACCAGGATAGTATATACCGCCTCCCCAATAGGGATAACCGCGATAGTAGGGATAGCCGTAATAGCCGTAGTAACCATAATAGGGATAGAACCAAGGATCATACCAACCATAATAGCCATAGAACCATGGATCGTACCAGCCATAGCGCCAACTACCATAATAATAAGGTGAATACCAGGGGTCGTACCAGCCTCCATACCAGCCATAGCGGCTATAGTACCAAGGGGAATGCCAGCCCCACATATCGATACCAGCCTGATAACCTGCCCAGAAAGCGGCATTATCAGCCAAGGGGTAGTCATCGAAACGAGTCAACTTCTTGGTCAGTTCGAAGTCCTCTTTTTCCTCTTTCACAGAGTCAGGATAGACACCCTGCTCTGCGGAAAAGTCAATGATATCGTTCTTGACTGTATCACCGTCGATCACCTGATATGAGCTTTTCATGCGACGGTTATACTCGTCGATACTACGGCCACAGTCGGTGTTAGTGGTAACCGGCTGCTGCACGTTGTCATCCACCACCACAGACTTCTCCACACTCTTCTTCTTGGGAACGAAGTAGAGATCGTCGTCCTGAGCCTGCATGGATAATGGCATGGCCCCAATCAACATGGAAATAAGCAATAGTTTCTTCATATTCTCTTCATTTTAATGATTCACGATGCAAAAATATAACCAATTCTCATACAAAGATAAGGAAAAACCCTAAGTGTTGGTAGGATTTTCCCTATTCTTATCATTCGACAACAAATTCAGTTTCTGTAATTCACTATAGATACGTTGTACGGGAAGTCCCATGACGTTGTAATAACTACCATGAAGACCTGAAACACCGATATAGCCTATCCACTCCTGGATGCCATAGGCACCAGCTTTGTCGAAAGGTTTGTAACGGGTGACATAGTAATGGATCTCGTCATCGGTTAGCGCTTTAAACGTCACATCAGTAGTAACAGCAAAACGACTCTCCAACTCTGAGGTAAGCAGACAGACACCCGTCGTTACCTGATGCGTGCGACCACTAAGTTCACGCAACATACGAACAGCGTCGGCCTCATCAACAGGTTTTCCAAGTATCTCACCACCAACGATAACCACGGTGTCGGCGGTGATAATCAACTCATCGTCGGCGATCGTCCGACAATAGGCAGCGGCCTTCTTCCCCGCAATATAAAGAGCGACTTCGGAAACAGGCAGATCGTGAGGATATGACTCATCAATACCATCTAACACACGAACCTCGAAAGGAAGTCCGAGTCCTGCCAACAATTCCCTACGCCTCGGCGAATTACTTGCCAATATAATATGATAAGGTGTCACCATCCGAAAGCCTTGGCATTCATCACCCATTTACCCTGGGCACGAAGCACTTGTTCTATTACATCCCTGCCACAGCCATGACCACCGATACGATCGCTGACATAACAACTTACTTCCTTAATCTCAGGACAGGCATCCTTCGGACAGACAGGGCACCCCACCCTGCGCATGATCTCCAAATCGGGAATATCATCACCCATATACATCACTTCCTCATCGGAAAGACCGTATTTCTGAAGGAACTCCTCGTATGTCTTTATCTTCACGCCACAACCCAGATAGATATCCTCAACGCCCAAGCCCTCATAGCGCACACGCACACTCGGGACATTGGCACCTGTCAGGATCACAATGCGAAGTCCAAGTTTCATAGCGAGCTGGATGGCATAACCATCCTTGATATTCACCGTGCGCAGAGGGATACCTTCAGCACTGAGATTGATCGTTTCACTGCTGAGCACACCGTCAATATCAAAGATAATCGCCCGTATCTTACTTAAGTCGTAGTTGATCATATCAATACTTATTCAAATGTACGTTCTCCCATTTCAGTCGATCTTCTGCCTGAGGCTTGCGCTCATCAGTCCAATGTCCTACAGCGAGAATACACAGGCAATTGAGGTTGTCAGGGATATCAAGCACACCACGGATAACAGTGTCTGCAGTAGTTCCGTCGTCAAGACCCCGACCACGCATCTGTATCCAGCACGTCCCAAGACCCAGATCCTCTGCCTGATACTGCATGGAGATAGCGGCTATCGAACCATCCTCCACCCAACAGTCGTTCTGCATGGGATCACCTAGCACAACAATAGCCACAGGGGCATCCTTCAGGAACTGACTTCCCATGTTCTTGGCATCGGCGAGTTTCTCAAGGTCGAGTTTTTCATCGACGACAACGAACTGCCAGGCACGCTGGCTTTTCGACGTGGGAGACATAAGGGCTGCACGAAGGATCAACTTGAGGTCTTCCGGATCGAGTTCCTCTTCTGTAAACTTACGATGGCTACGGCGCTTCTGCGCCAGATCTCTGAATGCTGTCATACTAAAATCACTTATTTGGGGGCAAAGTTACGAAAATTTCTTCCAAAAACATCATCTATATTAAAATATTTCGTAACTTTGCAATATGAATGGACTGACGACAACCATCTATCGCAAGAGCAAAGATCTGCCAGAACTGGAAGGAGATATCTTCTTCCATAGCCGACAGTTGTTTGAGATCTGCGAACAAGCCTCCCGGCAACGGCCTTACATGGTCATAACGACAGATGAATCAGGCAAAGTTGTCAGTCACATGTTGGGAATCCTCCGTTACCGTCCTATCTGGCTTCCTCCTTTCCTCTTAATTCACTGCCGGGTGTTAGGCGAGGGTTATTATGCAGAGAGCAAATATAACCGTGACGAGTTGTTTGGTGAGATGTTAGGCGCACTGACACAGAAGCTTAACAACAGGGTGCTCTACATGGAGATCAGTAACCTGAGTCAGAAGATGTTGGGCTATAAGCAGTTGCGTCAGCATGGGTTCTATCCGGTAAACTGGATGAGCATCCATAATTCCCTGCACAGCCATGCCCCCGAGGAGCGTATCAGTGAGAAGATGCAGAAGCGCATCGACAATGCCCATGCCCGAGGGGTTACTACAGAACCTGTCACAACAGAGGAAGATTTCAAGGCTTTCTCCAAACTATTGCGCCATCATAACATTCTGAAGCCTCGTCGCTACATCCCCGATGACCTATTTTTCAGGAAACTGATGAACGACAACTATGGCAAGTTGTTTGCGACGAAATACCATGGAAAGGTAATTGGCTGCTCTGCTGTGGTATATAGTGAGGGGAACGCCTATCTATGGTATTCAGCCTATCGCCGCAAAACCTATATACACCTTCATCCAGATATTCTCACGATATGGGACACAATAAAGGATGCGTATCAACAAGGCTGTCAACACATATATTTCATGGACGTAGGACTTCCCTACAGTAAGAACCCTTTCCGCGAATTCATCCTTCGTTTCGGCGGCAAGGAACAAAGCACCTACCGATGGTTCCGTTTCTCCATCCGGTGGGTGAATAAATTGTTGGCTTGGATCTATCGTGAATAGGCTGGCTCAGTCTCCTTTGCCCGACATCATCTTCTTCAACTCATAGTCACTGGCTCCCATATTGACACTTCGTTCTTGAGGAATGTCTGGAATGACAAGCAGTTCCTCATCGTCTGCCGAGCCAAGATTATCAACTTCCTCTTCAATCTTAACAGTATCTTCAGGAGGGGTGATGAACTCTATTCTGTCAGAGTCTTCCTGAAAACGTTCATACTGACGGGCTGCACGATTACGGTTGCAACCAATAAAGCTCAGCAGCAGCAAGGCAAAAAATACGTAGGTCAGTTGCTTCATATTGTCTATAGTTATTGGTTTATATTATATTATATTCGATCCACCTGTTTCACACCTTTTACGGTGCGCAGTTTCTTGAGAAGTGACTCCAGTCGTGACGTATCTTCAAGCATCACCACCAGATTACCACTGAAAAGTCCATCATGTGAGTCTATATTGATTGACCTGAGGACAAGCTTCTCATCCTTGGAGATGATACTTGTCAGATTATTGACGATGCCGATATCATCACTACCGATCACACGGAGAGTAATGGAATACTGTGATGATCCCTTACCGCTCCACTTGGCCTTCACAATCCGATAGCCATAGCGACGGCGCAGTTCTGGGGCATTGGGACAATCGAGGCGGTGGATCTTAATACCACCATTGATCGTAACGAAGCCGAAGATGGGATCGCCATAGATGGGCGCACAGCACCTGGCCAACTGGTAGTCCAGGCCTTTCAGATTACGGTCGATAACCAGTGTGTCATCAGAAAGATTGGTATTCAGGCCAGCAATCTTGGAATCGTCCAACTCAAACTCACTGGCAGAACGTGCCTGATTATCTCCCGTGATGGTTTTCTCCCCATCGCGTACCTCTATATATTTCTCTATGACAGCGTTCACGTCTAACACACCATCGGCAATCTGCTTGTAGAAGTCACTCACCTCCTTGAACCCCATCTTCTTGATGGTGTGCATCATAGTCGATTCGTCATGTTCCACTTTACGGTTCTTGAACTTCCGTTCCAGCATCTCCTTGGCGAAGAGTCCCTCTTTCACCTGCGTCTCTTTCAGAGCCAGACGAATCTTCGACTTGGCACGCGACGTCTTCACAATGCTCAACCACTCCTGACGGGGCTTCTGCGTGGAGGATGTCAGGATCTCCACCTGGTCACCACTCTTAAGCTGCTGACGGAAAGAGACCACCTTACCATTGATCCTGCCACCCGTACACTGATTGCCAAGTTTGGAATGGATATGATAGGCAAAGTCAAGGACCGTCGCCCCCACTGGGAACTTATACAGATCACCCTTTGGGGTAAAGACGAATACCTCATCCTCATAGAGATCCATTCTGAACTGGTCCATAGCATCAAGGCCGTCAGCATGTTCAAGCATGCTACGGATGTTCGTCAACCACTCGTCAAGACCAGTTTCACCCTTCACTCCCTTATAGCGCCAATGGGCAGCCACACCACGTTCTGCAATATCGTCCATGCGCTCGGTACGGATCTGTACCTCCACCCATTTCTTTTCCGGACCTAAGACCGTAATATGCAGCGACTCATAACCATTGGATTTCGGTACACTAAGCCAGTCACGCAGACGCTTGGGATTCGGCTGATACATATCGGTAACGATTGAATAGGCCTGCCAGCATTGCATCTTCTCCTTCTCCTCTTCACAGTCGATGATAATACGGATGGCAAAGAGGTCATAGATGCCCTCAAAGCCACATTTCTGTTTATTCATCTTCTGCCAGATACTGTGAATACTCTTCGTACGCCCTTTGATATGACACTTGATACCAGCCGCCTTGATCTTCTCCTCCACAGGTTTGATGAATGCCTCAATATAAGCGTCACGAGAAGCCTTCGTCTCGTTCAACTTCTCCTTGATCAGATAGTAGGCATCATGCTCCATGTATTTCAAAGAAAGATCCTCAAGTTCACTCTTCAACTTGTAGAGGCCAAGCTTATGAGCCAGTGGGGCATAGAGATAGGCTGCCTCCTGCGAGACTTCCATCTTCGCACTGACATCCTTCGTATCACGGATCTGTCGCATCAGGTTCACCCTATTCGCAATCATGATGAGGATCACACGCATATCCTCAGCAAAGGAGAGCAGAAGATTCCGGAAATTCTCACTCTCAATGACAGGATTTTTCTGATAGAGCTGCTGGATACGGTTCAGTCCATGCAAAATACGAACCACCTGTCTGCCATATTGCTGTTCCACCTCCTCCATCGTCAGACGGCCTTCCTCGATCTCCGGAATGAGATGGACGGCCTGAATGGCATCACCCTTCAGACCGATCTCTTCTTCCAGGATCTCCGCTGTCTGGGCTGCCATTTTCTTCTTTTCCTCGTATGTGAAAGTGAACAAATCTGCCATAAAACCAGTTTTTACCTTGCAAAGATACAATTTTCTTGGAATTAATGTGCATTTTTGAAGAAAAGTTTGTATTTTTGCAGAAGAAACAATTCAAATTACCAAGATTATGTTATCACAGCAAGACCTGAAACAGATTGCTCAGAAGGGTATTACCCAAGAGCAGATTGAGAATCAACTAAATGAGTTTAAAACTGGTTTCCCCTTCCTGAAGTTGGAAGCCGCCGCAGGAATCGGACGCGGTATTATCGCTCCCAATGCAGACGAACGCAAGAAGTATGAGGATATCTGGAACCAGTACAAGGCCGATGGCAAACGCGTGGTGAAGTTCGTACCCGCCTCTGGTGCCGCCAGCCGCATGTTTAAGAATATGTTCGCCTTTGTTGATGCCGACTACGATGTTCCTACCACCGATTTTGAAAAGAAATACTTCGACAACATTGAGAAGTTCGCCTTCTACGAAGCGCTGGATGCTGTCTGCCAGAAAAATGAAGGTAAAGGTATCAAGGAACTGATTGCGGCTGGCAACTACAAGGCTGTTGCAGCCAACATGCTGAAGGCCGAAGGTCTGAACTACGGTCAGTTGCCAAAGGGTTTGCTATTGTTTCATAAGTATCCCGAAGGGCCACGTACACCAATGGAGGAGCATCTCGTAGAGGGAGCCCTCTATGCAGCCTCTAACGGTGAGGCTCATGTTCATTTCACGGTTTCACATGAGCACATGGCACTCTTCAAGGCCAAGGTGGCTGAGAAAGCAGATTCGTTTGCCAAGAAGTATGGTATTAAGTACGACATCACCTTCTCTGAGCAGAAGCCTTCGACAGATACCGTTGCTGCCAACACCGATAACACACCGTTCCGCAATGACGACGGGTCACTGCTTTTCCGTCCTGGTGGTCATGGTGCACTCATCGAGAACCTCAACGAGATTGAGGCCGATGTCATCTTCATCAAGAATATCGATAATGTCGTACCTGACCGTCTGAAGCCTGAGACGGTGGAATGGAAACAGGTTATCGCCGGTGTGCTTGTCTCCCTGCAGAAGCAAGCCTTTGAGTATCTGAAGGTGCTGGATGCAGGCGCATCTGATGCACAACTCAAGGAGATTGCCGAGTTCGTCGCCAAGAACCTCTGCACAGATGCTAAGAATAACAAGGTGGATGCCGACTACCTGCGCAAGAAACTGAACCGTCCGATGCGTGCCTGCGGTGTTGTGAAGAATGTCGGTGAGCCTGGTGGTGGTCCGTTCCTTACCTACAATCAGGACGGTACTGTCAGTCTCCAGATTCTCGAAAGCAGTCAGATCGACACGAATAACGAAGCCTATATGAAGATGTTCACCCAGGGTACCCACTTCAACCCCGTGGATCTTGTCTGCGCCGTAAAGGACTATAAAGGCAAGCCATTTAACCTTCCCGACTTCGTGGATAAGACGACTGGTTTTATCTCTTCTAAATCAAAGTCTGGTAAAGAACTGAAAGCCTTGGAGTTACCTGGTCTATGGAATGGTGCCATGAGCAATTGGAGTACCGTCTTTGTGGAAGTGCCACTCGGCACCTTTAATCCTGTGAAGACGGTCAACGATCTGCTCCGCGACCAGCATCAGTAAATAGAAAGCGGGTGAGAAAAGTCTCACCCGCTTTATTATATTTAAGGAATCAGGAGCGAAGAATCTCCATAACTAAGGAAACGGAAATCATGCGCAAGGGCGTAATCATAAATCTTATGCCAATCACCTTTAACGAAAGCGCTCACCAATAACAGAAGCGTCGATTGTGGTTGGTGGAAGTTAGTAACCAACATCTTGACGATTTTGTAATCATAGCCAGGAGCGATAATAATCTGGGTGCTTGAGTGAAGCACTTCAAGGTGATGTGCATCCATCCAATCAGCTAAGGCCAGCAAGGCTTCTTCACTTTTCACTTCATCGCGCTCCACTTCTTCGTAAGGTTCCCATTGCGCAACGTGGAGTTGGGCTTCCGTGAGATTTGGATGATGCATCACTTTGAGTCCCATATAATAGAGGCTCTCAAGGGTGCGGACACTGGTAGTACCAACGGCGATGGCACAGCCTTGATGATTAATCAGTTTCTGAATGGTATCCCGTCGTACACTGATAAACTCAGTATGCATCTCGTGACCTTCTATTCTTTCACTTTTCACAGGCTTGAAAGTTCCTGCTCCTACATGAAGTGTCAGTTCTTCGCGCTCAATACCATGGGCATCAAGACTTGCCAAGACTTCCGGAGTGAAATGCAGTCCTGCTGTCGGAGCCGCCACACTACCCTTGATCTTCGAATAGACCGTCTGATAGGTAGTCTTATCACTCTCCTGAGTCTCACGGTTGAGATAAGGAGGAATTGGCAGTTCACCCATAGCGTCGATGATCTCTGCAAAGGAGATATGGTCACCATCCCACTCAAAAGTAACAGTCTGACTCGTACCATGAACTGAACCACGCGTGGCAGTGACACAGACATGCTGTCCCCTGACATCAATCTCACGGGTCAACAAACCATCCTTCCATTTCTTCAGGTTACCCACCAGACAATACCATGAACAACGGTCTGTGGTCTGGAACATCAACTCGTAGTCCGTTGGATCAGCAGGTTCCAGTAAAAAAACTTCAATAAGTGCTCCCGTGCTTTTGCGATAATGCATTCGTGCCTGAATCACCTTCGTATTGTTGAACACCATCAAAGCACCCGCAGGCAAATACTTAGGCAGATGGTAGAACATATCCTCTCCTACCTCACCTTTATTGTAGATCAACAGTTTGGAATGATCACGTTTCTCGACGGGAAACTTAGCTATGCGCTCGTCGGGTAGCGGATAATTGTATTCACTGATACTGATATTCTTAGGATCAATCATAGAATACAAGATTTTATCAGAGCAAAGACTAAAGTGAAAGACAGCACGGTAACAGGTATGTTGCAATCAGAACGTTGGTAACCTGTAACGGTATATTGCGAGGAAATCAGTCGCCGACCTGAGTTCATGTTCCTTGCTAATCTATAAAACAGGTAATAGACACTTGAACCGACAATAAAGCCCCAAGTCAGTCCTACGAGAATGTCACCCGGGAAATGAACACCCAGATAGAGACGAGTCCAACAGTTCGTCAATGACCAGATAATCATAGCCACAGAAAGAAGGCGACTTCTCACAAGCCAACAAAAGAAAATGGCAATACTAAACGTATTAGAGGCATGTGCAGAGAAGAAACCATACTTACCTCCCCTATAGCCATCGACGACATCCACCATGGCACCAATAACAGGATCATGGGTAGGACGCCATCTTGCCACTGTCGGTTTGACGATCATATCATCCACAGTACCCGCTAAAAGCACACACAATCCCGCTGCTACAATGATCATCAACACCTTACGGAAACTATCATTATTCCGCAACACGATTATGAAGAGGCTGATATAAAGCGGAAGCCATGTGAGCGCAGTTGTCAGCACACGGGCCACACGGTCAAGATACAGGGAATCACTGCCATTGACCATCAACAGGGCATCCCTGTCAAACGACTCCAATACTGGCAGAATACTCTGAGCGTCCATCAATATATCCAGAAATCCTCCCATCATATTTCCTCTAATTGTTTACTCTCAAGCCAACCTTCCTTACCATCAGCAATCCGGATCTCTTTCCAACCTTTCATCGAACCGTCAGTAATCGTGACCTTGGTACCTTCATGAAGAACAAACAGATCCGTACCATTGCTGGCCGGTGTACTCTTTACCGTTACCGATGGAGCAATTACTATTGCCCCTTTACGATAGAGGAAGTTCTGTTTCTGCTGCCAGGCAAAGACATTGCTCAATATAAAGAGCACAAGCAATACGAAACCACCGAAAAAGCCAATCTTCCGAAGCCATATACGATCGGAAAAGAGATAGACAAGTAGAAGTATGATAACCAAAGCCAAAGAAACCAGCGATGTTCGTGCCCAACCATCGACACTCATCAGGTTCACAAGTGACCTGTACCACGTAAAGAAGAACATCTCCGACTCTGGCACAATCTTATCGATGGTCTTCGACTGCGCAATCTGAAGATTGAAACGAATATCACGGTCGCCTGGCGAAAGCAGCAGGGCACGCTCGTAGTTGAGTACAGCACATGTGATATTCTCCGTACGGTAATAGGCATTACCCAGATTATAGTATAGATCAGCAGAGGCCCCTTGCTTCAAAAGAGCCTCATAATCCTTGATGGCCTGCTGATACTCCCCACGGGCATAAGCACTGTCAGCCTCCACCTTGGTGACGGCAAGCGAAGTAGTCACAGAAGTGAAACAAATAGCCAACATCAATACCATCTTTGTCGCCATATTTCCTGATTTCTTTGATTTCTTCATCGTGGCTTCTATCTTCTCAATGGCATTGATGGCCTTATCATATACCTTATTCATATTACCCTTAGGATCACCTGGTGCATAACGTTCAAACTCACATTCGTCAAGAGCACCAATAAACTGGCTAACAGTCTCTTCACCAACGCTACGTTCCGAAAGGCGCTGGCTGATATTATCATGAGAGAGTTGTTCTACAGGGATATTCAACTTGTCACCGACATAACCCCACAGTGCACGAAGCACCTCATCATAGAACTCACTCGGTTTGTTATCGGCCATCAACCGTGCCGCCTTCTTCAGTCGCTTCGTAGCAACCTTGTTGGCCTTCTTACCACGCATCTTAGTGACATTGGCATTATCGATGGCCCGCTGGCGGAAGACAACAAACAAGGATACAAATATCAGAGCTAATACGCCTATCGAGATCCAATACCCCGTAGAACCAAAGAAGAAATCGTCGAGTGAATGCTGACGGGTTTCTCCTGTCTTGATATAACGGATATCCTTTGTTAACTCCTGCAAGTCTGTCTGACCAGAGAAGTCGTTCACGGCTCCTGTTCCAGACCCCTTAGCCACGTCGAGCACAAACGAATCACTCTTAATGGTCTTATAGGCATTTACTGATGTATCGAAATAAGTAAACTCTACAGGCGGAATCTCATACTTACCCTGATGACGCGGTACCACAAGGATATCATAGATCATCGAACCTTCAATACCGTTGGAGGTCAACTTCGTCTTGTCCGTGATCTTTGGCTCGTACTTATCAAAGTCTTTGGGGAAGTTCACCACAGGCTGCTTAATCAGTTTCAGGTTACCCATACCACTGACAATGATACGCATAGAAACCGGATCATTGGCCTTCACCTCCGTCTTGTCAAGTTGGGCAGAGATATTAAACTTTCCAACACCACCGGAGAAGTTGGCCGGGCGCTCTGGCAGCGGATCCACCTGTATCTCTATGCCTGGTGCCTGGATCTTCTTTTTCACCTCAACATAGCCGGAACCACCATTGAAGAAAGCCTCAAAAGGATCGATATTACGGTTCTGCTGTACTACAATACCTTCAAACGTAATACTTGGAATCTCCAACTTGCCCGTCATCTGAGGGAACATCACATACTGACTCCATGTAGTAGTCTTATAAGGACGACCGTTAAAGGTCTCTATGGAGAAACTCTTCTGCTGTGGCAGATCCACTTCCTGGGTATAGAAACTCTTCAGGTCAGGCATATCACCACGCAGACTCGTCAATCCTACCAGCGTATAGACCTTATAGGTCAGCAGGATAGGCTCCTGCTCATGCACACGTTTCTTATTGGCACTCACTTTGATAAAGAGATCCGAACCGGAGATCTGGCTACCTGCGTCTCTAATCTCACCATCATCATTGGACCGTTGACGGCTGGAACCACCGGAATTTGACGGAGCAGAACCGCTCACCTTGATAGTCAGGGTGTTAGAGGCGATACTCTTACCACCAACAACAGCATGGGCAGGAGGAATGCTGAAGGTTCCGTTCTTAGACGCCCTAACGATGTAAGTATAGGTAATGGAAGAAGATGAACTGGTATGACCATTGATCATCTGATAGCTCGACTGCATGGAGCGATTAGGGCCTATCAATACTTCCAGACCATCAGGGATGTCACCTGCACGGAAATCACTGACATCCTGCGTATTAACAGTATAGGTCAGACGGAACTGTTCACCCGCAGCTACATGCGAGGGAGCGACACCTGTCAGTGTCTGTGCCATGGCCGTCGTAACGGTAATTATCAAACCTAATATCGTCGTTAGTCGTTTCATTTCTACCAATTCTTCTGAAGGTTATGACGCTGGGGCTGTTGTTGTGCTTTCTTCATTTTGTCCTGCGTCTGTTTCTCATTCTGGATCGCCGCATTCAGCAACTGCTCTGCATTCTCCTTACTCATCTGGGGCTTGGGCTGTTCCTGCTGTTTCTGATCTTGCTGATCCTTTTTCTCCTCAGGCTTCTGCTGATCCTTTTTTTCGTCTTTCTTCTTGTCGTCGTTGTTCTGCTGATCCTGATTCTGTCTGTTCTGATCCTGTTTTTGTTTCTGATGCTTGCAGAGCACCAAATTGTAGCGCGTCTCATCATCATCAGGATTCAGACGAAGGGCGTTCTTATACGCCTCGATAGCTTCACCATACATCTTATGCGTCTGACATATTACACCCATATTATGATAAGACTGGGATTTGCGTAGTGGATTCGTCTCCAGACGTGCTGCATTCTCAAACTGCTCTACAGCAGCGGAGTCCTTCTTCTGTGCCATCAGAGCATTACCCAGATTGAAGGCTGCCTGCGGATTCTTAGGGTTCTTCTCTACAGCCTTACGGAATGAGACTTCTGCCCCAGGATAATCACCACGATGGAACTGTTTGTTTCCCTGACGGATATACTGACGATCCGTCTGGGCGACAGCCGTCATAGTCACCAATAGAAGCAGCATCGTTGCCACCTTCTTCTTATTGCCGAAGAGCGAGAGATGTTTCAGTAGCGGATTCTTGCGGTCGAAAATACATATCTCAAGGATTAACAACAGTAAAGCCAGGACACCGAAAGCCTGGAACTGTTCGTCAAACTCGCTATACATTGTCGCAGTTGTTTCCTTTTTGGCCAACTTATCCAGTTCATTGTCAAGTTGATCCTGAGCTGCACTGTTATTTTCCACATGGATATAGGCACCGCCACCAGCCTGAGCCACCTGTTTACACATATCCTCATTCAAGGCCGACATGACAGTATTGCCTGCCTGATCTTTCATATAGTCACCCGTGCCAGGAATGGGGACCGGCGCACCGTTGACAGAGCCAACACCAAGGACATAGACACGCATCCCGTTATCCTTGGCAGCCTTTGCAGACTCCACAGCCCCACCCTCATGATCCTCACCATCAGTGATCACCACAATAGCCTTACCGATACCCTCTTCCTGTGTAAAACTATGGGTAGCCATATCGATAGCCCTGGCGAGATCCGTTCCCTGAGTAGCAATCATCGAAGGATCGATGCTTGACAGAAACATCTTGGCAGAGACATGATCGCTCGTAATAGGAAGCTGAACAAAGGCATCACCCGCAAAGACGATCAATCCAATCTTATCGTTGGAGAAATGATCGACGAGATTCTCTACCATCATCTTACTACGGTCTAAACGGCTGGGGACGATATCCTCTGCCCGCATAGAGTTACTAATATCCATAGCGATGATGGTCTCGATTCCCACCCGTTTCTCATGACTGATCTTCGTACCTAACTGCGGACGGGCCAGCATGATGATAAGTAGGGCCAGTGCGCCTTGCAGAATCCAGAACTTCGCAGAAGGACGGAAACGCGAAACATCGGGCATCAGTTCTTTCAGTAATACTGGCTCGCCGAACTTACGGAGCCGTTTCTTCTGGTTCCTGTACGAGATGAACCTGATGAGTGCCAATATCGGAATCAGCACCAACAAGTAGAGATATATGGGATCTTCAAATCTAAACATTTTACATTTTTACTTTTTTACCTTTTTACGGTATCCTCCTGAATATGGTTACACGCAACAGTATCTCTAACAGTAGGGCGATGACAGCAGCCAGGGCAAAAGGCTGGTAGGCCTCATACTTCTTGCTGAACTTTTTCACGTTCAACTTGCTCTTCTCCAGTTTGTCGATTTCTTTATAGATGTTACGCAATTCTTTCGTATTCGTTGCCCGATAAAAATCTCCCTCTGTAGCAACAGCAATCTCACCGAGTGTCTTCGTGTCGATCTCTACAGGGATATTCACATACTGTACTCCTCCGGCCACAGGCATTGGGTAAGGTGCCACATTGTTCGTTCCCACACCGATGGTATAGACACGGATACCAAGACTCTTGGCAATCTCTGCCGCCGTCATCGGTGAGATGTCACCACGGTTATTGCTACCGTCAGTCAACAGGATTACCACCTTACTCTTTGCTTTAGACTCTTTCAGACGCGAAACAGCATTCGCCAGTCCCATACCGATGGCCGTACCGTCTTCAATCAGTCCACGAGCGGCAATATCTGTGCGCACATTCTGGAGCAGATTCAGCAGAGAGGTATGATCCGTCGTCATCGGGCACTGGGTGAACGACTCTCCGGCAAAGATTGTCAGACCGATATTGTCATTGGGACGTCCGACGACAAACTCCGACGCCACCTGTTTGGCTGCCTCAATACGATTGGGCTTCAAATCCTCAGCCAACATACTGGTAGATACATCCATCACCAGCATAATATCGATACCCTCCACCGTCTCACTCTTCCAGGAATTCTGCGTCTGAGGACGGGCCAACACCAGCACGATCATCACAAAGGCCAGTATCCTGAGGAACATGGACAGCGGCATAAGTACCACCTTCCAACTCTTCGGCGCATAGCGGAAGGCAAAGGTGTCGCTCATCCGCATCGTCGGCTCAGTCTTCTTCCTATACATCACATACCAAATGATATATGGTATGAGAAGCAGGAGCAAAAGCAGATATTCTCTATTGGCAAATTCCATGGGTTTCCTTTTAATATAACAACTGATAGAGCGTAAACAGCACGTAGGCAAAGAGCAGTACACACACTATGGAGACAGTGGTGATTGCAATTTTCAGGGCACGCCGTGCCTTTTGCGAACGCTGGTCCTCTTCTGAGAGTTGTGGCTTCACCACCTCCTCCACAGGGACATTCTCCTGTTTCGTCTGGTCAATGAACGCGATAGCATTGACGAGGTTCTGATCATTCTCGTTAATCAACGTCGAATATTTGGCAAACTTCACCAGATCGGCCGTCAGGAACAGGTGGCGTAACTCCGACAGAGCCTTCTCGTCCTGTACTGCCATCAGTTTCTCAATAATCTCACTACTGGTCATCTCCATGGCGTTGAAGCCATAACGCTCCTCGATATACTTACGGAGCGTATCTGTCAGTTTGGTGTAGTATTCCTTTGAGTTCTCTGAAGCCACCATCTTGTCGGCCTTGATCTGTTCAATCTCCTTCATAGCCTTCTGGTGGGGCAGCAGGCGCTTCACAATGCGGATACGACTAATAATAGGTTTGTTGTCACGCAAGCGCAGATAGAGGTAGTAACAGAGCGCCAGCAACACCAACAGCATAACACTCAACCAGAACGACAGACTCCAGTCACTCCACTGGAAGGGGTTGTCCTGCACGTCTTTTGGTCCGAAGAACTGTTCCACATTGGTGGTATCAACCTCTATAGTCAGTACCTTCAGGGCCAGACTCTTACTTTTATAGGCCTTACCATCTATCTTCACCGTCATGGGCGGGAGATAATATAGGGTGTCGTCGAAGGATGTCAGGGTATAGACCATCGATCTGGCTACAAAGCCATTGTCCTGCTGCTTCGTATCCAATTCGCGTCTAGCCAGTACTTCCACACCAGGGGTGATATACTCTGTAGGCTTGAACTGTGGGAACTCTATCTTTGCATTTTCCTTAGCATGAGCAGTCAGCGTCACATGAGCCTGTTGTCCAACAAAGATCTGGATAGAGTCAATCTCTGTCTCTACAGATACTTGCGCATTAACAGACAAAACGCTGATGATCAATGCTATAAGGAATAAACACTTTTTCATTAACTTCTTTGTTTAAACAGCATCATCAAGGACTTCACGAAATCCTCGTTAGTGGCAATGCTCACATTATCCACATTACTCTTATTGAAAGTATCCATCAGTTCAGCCTGACGGTTCATCCAATATCTATGGTAGGCCTGACGCAGACGCTTGGAGCCAGTATCCACATACTGTTCGAAGCCCGTCTCCGCGTCAACGACTTTCATCAGCCCCACATCAGGCAGTTCCTTTGCACGCTGGTCATAGACCTGGATAGCCACTACGTCGTGCTTCCTGTTACAGATCTGCAACGACTGCTGGAAATCATTGCGGACATAGAAGTCGCTAAGGATAAAGGCTGTCGTACGACGTTTCTGTACGCTCGACAAGAACTCCACCGCCTGCTTCACGTCCGTCCGTTTTGATTCCGGTTGGAAGTCAAGCATCTCACGGATAATATAGAGGATATGCTTTCGGCCTTTCTTTGGCGGGATGTATTTCTCGATCTTGTCAGAGAAGAACACCACACCGATCTTATCGTTGTTCTGGATGGCACTGAAGGCGATGGTAGCGGCGATCTCCGTCACCATATCGCGCTTCATCTGTTTCTGAGTACCAAAGTCCAACGAGCCACTGACGTCAATCAGCAGCATCACCGTCAGTTCTCGTTCCTCTTCAAACACCTTGACGTAGGGGCGGTGGAAACGGGCCGTCACATTCCAGTCGATATCACGGACATCATCACCGAACTGATACTCGCGCACCTCACTGAAGGCCATACCCCTACCCTTGAAAGCGGAATGGTACTGGCCTGCGAAGATGTTCGAGCTCAAGCCACGGGTCTTGATCTCGATCTTACGGACTTTCTTGATGATCTCAGATGTTTCCATCTTCAATGTTCAATTTTCAATGTTTAAGGCACTTCTACCTTATTGATAATCTTTGAAACGATTTCCTCACTGGTGATATTGCTGGCCTCAGCCTCGTAGGTCAGACCGATACGATGACGCAGCACATCATGAGCCACAGCACGCACATCCTCAGGTACCACATAACCGCGACGCTTGATGAAAGCGTAAGCACGGGCAGCCTTGGCCAGATTAATGCTGGCACGGGGTGAACCACCGAAGGAGATCATATCCTTCAGGTCCTTCAAGCCATAACGGTCAGGATAACGGGTGGCAAACACGATATCGGCAATATACTGCTCGATCTTCTCATCTATATAGACCTCGCGCACCACGCTACGAGCCTTCAGAATCTCTTCTGCCGTCGTCACTGGTGTCACTGTAGGCATCTCTCCAGCGATATTCTCCCGAATAATCTTCTTCTCCTCATCCAAAGAGGGATAGTCGATCACCACTTTCAGCATGAAACGATCGACCTGAGCCTCAGGCAATGGGTAGGTACCCTCCTGCTCGATGGGGTTCTGTGTCGCCATCACGAGGAAAGGATTGGGGAGTTGGAACGTGCTACTGCCAATCGTCACCTGCTTCTCCTGCATAGCCTCCAGCAAAGCACTCTGTACTTTTGCTGGGGCACGGTTGATTTCATCTGCCAACACGAAGTTAGCAAAGACCGGACCTTTCTTTACCTGGAACTTCTCATCCTTCTGCGAATAGATCATCGTACCGATAACATCGGCAGGAAGCAGGTCTGGCGTAAACTGGATACGGCTGTAGTCAGAGTCGATCAGTTGCGAAAGGGTCTTGATGGCTAAAGTCTTGGCAAGACCAGGAACACCTTCCAACAGGATATGTCCGTCACTCAGCAATCCTATCAAGAGTGAATCGACGAGATGCTTTTGTCCCACGATGACACGGTCCATACCAGTCACCAGATTTGTCACGAATGCACTTTGTTGTTCTATCCGGATATTCAACTCACGGATGTCAATAGCTTCTGCCATAATATTTTCTCTTTTTTAGTTTTCTCAATTTGTCCGCAAAAGTAGTGAATAAATAGGATTATCCACGCATTTACCTGTCTAAATTATATTAAAAAAGTTTCCCAAAACCTAAGTTTTAAGAAACTTTTTCATTCTTTCCCTATTCATTCACAGTCTGGGGCTTCTTTTTCTTCTTCAACTGCAGTTTCGGGATCTTGATTTCCTGTCCTACCTTCAGTTCCGAAGAGGCTTTAAGACCATTATATACTTCCAGATAGCACTCCATATCAGGACCTAAGACGTGACGAGCGATCTTAACAAGATTGTCGCCTTCCTTAACCTTGACGATATGGTCTGTACCCACTATCTTGTATGCGCCTGTACGTACCCGAACATCCATAGCCGCATATTTATCAGTATCGTCATCTTGTTGTGGAATCTGTTTAACCTCTACGGGCTTGGAAGGCTCTGCATTAGGAACTTCTGAGGTAACAAACGCTGTAGTGGTATCCACAGGTTCCAACACATCTTCAAGGGTATCAGACAATTCTGGAGCCACAACTGGTTTCTCAATTTTCACCTTCTCATGTGAGAATAAATTTGATAACGGGTAATAGCTACCCAGAAGATAGCCGCCAATAAGTCCCACTAAACCAGCAATCAGAGCTATCAACCACTTCTTATTAGAGGATTCTTCTTCCTCCCAATAGAACGACTCTCCTTCGGACGTGTCTTCTTCAACAGGGGTCTCCTCTTCAACGGAAACATCCTCTTCGACGGAAGTACCTTCTTCGGCAGGTTTATCCTCAACTGGCATATCCTCGACAGGTACCTCTGCCACAGGATCTTCGACAACAGGCTCTTCAACCACAGGTTCTTTAACGGGTTCCTCAGCCACAGGTTCCTCGACGGGTTCAGGCAACGGCTCAGGGGCAGGTTTCTCGACAGGCTCCTCAACTGGTTTCTCCTCAGGTTGGTCCTTAATGATACCTAAGATCACAGGTTTGATATTGATACTATCTCCGAATTCCACCAAAGGTGCCGATGATTCGGCGTTTTCATCCGACATTTCTTGATCCTGAGGTGTCTCGATAGAGTCAAAATCCACGCCATCCTTCAGTACGACTGTCTCAAACTGAGAGAAGGGCTTGTTAACCAGTTCCTTCATCAAAGCGTCAGGTATGAAGGTAATCTTGTCATGACCCTCAATGAGCACCCGTTCGCCCGTATTGACATTCACACTCTCACGGTCATCCACGTCAATGATCTTGAACGTACCCAGGCCCTTGACCTTCACGATTCTGTCACGCTCCAATGCCTGTTGGATAACATCAAACATAGCATTGACAAAGGCTGCTGCTATTTTCTTGTTCAGCCCATTGCGCTCTATGAGCACCTTGGAAATATCTTGAATCGTTATCTTAGCCATTATTCATTCCCTCCATTCTTTACACGCTCTTTCCAGTTGGCGTTTGGTTTGAAGTTCAACACCAATTTAGGTGGAACCAGCATTCGCTGTCCCGTGGAAGGATTCACCATGATCCGCTCCAGTTTCTTCTTGACTTCAAAAGTTCCGAAAGTCGGTACGAGTACAGAACCGTCTTCCTGAAAATGATCTCCCATCGCCTCAACAATAGAATTCACCATCTTTTGCGTATCCTCGGGCGAATAACCCGTCTGCTGCGCTAATTCTGAAATAAAGTCTTTGTTCGTCATATTATATCATTGATTGTTGAACCGTATAAATCGAACTCTTCCGAGTCCTTGATCAGCACGTCATAAAATGCGCCAATAGCCAAGTTGCGTTCCGAAACAGGAACCAACACCTCAGGATCCACCTCCGGAGAACAGTATTCCGACCGCCCTATGTAGTAGTCCCCCTCCCGTCTGTCGATCACGACTTTGAGGGTCTTACCGACTTTCTCCGCTTCCAGTTCTGCACTGATATTCTGTTGGATGCGCATAATCTTATCCAGACGACGTTGCTTCACGTCTTCTGGCACATCATCTTCATAATGTTGTTCTGAATAGGTACCCTCTTCCTCGGAATAGGCAAAAGCCCCCATCCTTTCGAAACGGGCCCACTTCACAAATTCCTTCAGTTCTTCGAAGTCCTCCTCCGTCTCTCCCGGGAAACCCACCATCAGTGTCGTACGGAGATGGATACCAGGCACTTCCCGACGCAGGCGCTCTACCAGTTCGTAGGTCTCCGCCTTTGTCACATGGCGCTGCATCCTCGACAACATATTGTCGGATATATGCTGCAGGGCGATGTCCAGATACTTACAGACATTCTTCTTCTCCCGCATCACACGCAACAGTTCCCATGGGAAGTGTGTCGGATAAGCATAGTGCAGACGGATCCACTCCACCCCAGGGATATCGGCCATCCGCTCGATAAGTTCGGCTATATGCTGTTTGCCGTCGATGTCTATACCGTAATAGGTCAGTTCCTGGGCAATCACATTAAACTCCTTCGTACCGTCTGCCACCAACTGACGTACCTCGTCAAGAATCTCCTGCATCGGACGACTCTGGTGACGGCCCGTAATCAACGGGATGGCACAATAGGCACAATGACGGTCACACCCCTCACTGATCTTGACATAGGCATAGTGGCGGGGCGTCGTGACATGACGCTTCCCCTCACAGGCCTCAAACTGTTCTCCTTCGAGATCCTTCAACAACTGCTTATAGTTGAACTTCCCATACCAACCATCGACTTCTGGAATCTCTGCTTCCAATTCTGCCAGATAACGCTCTGACAGGCAACCCATGACGAAGAGTTTCTTAATCCTACCCTCCGTCTTGGCCTGGGCAAACTCCAAAATCGTATTGATACTTTCCTCCTTGGCGTCAGCGATGAAGCCACAGGTATTGACGACCACGATCTCGCCCTGAGGATCCTCGCTATCATGCGTAACCTGATAGCCATTGGCCTCCATCAGTCCCATCAGAACCTCACTGTCAACGAGATTCTTCGAGCATCCGAGCGATATGATGTCTATGGTCTTCAATTTAATGTTTAATCTTTAATGTTCAACGTTCTATATTAAACAGCGAATCCACGAACTGTCGCTTATTGAAGAGTTGCAGATCTTGCATCCCCTCACCCAGTCCGATATACTTCACAGGAACTTTCAACTGGTCGGAGATACCGATCACTACACCACCCTTGGCCGTACCGTCGAGTTTCGTAATGGCCAGTGATGTGATCTGTGTGACGGCCGCAAACTGCTTGGCCTGTTCAAAGGCGTTCTGTCCTGTGGAGCCGTCGAGCACGAGCATCACCTCGTCAGGAGCCTCAGGCAACACCTTCTTCATCACGTCCTTGATCTTCTTCAGCTCGTTCATCAAGCCGACCTTGTTATGCAGACGACCAGCCGTATCGATCAGTACGACATCAGCCCCGTTGGCCTTGGCACTGGAGAGGGTATCGAAAGCCACACTGGCGGGATCGCTGCCCATCTGCTGTTTCACCACAGGCACACCAACCCGCTCACCCCAGATACTAAGTTGCTCCACGGCAGCGGCACGGAACGTATCGGCAGCACCCAGATAAACCTTCTTGCCAGCCTGCTTAAACTGCCAGGCCAGTTTACCGATGGTCGTGGTCTTACCCACACCG
>Ga0310690_10000582_pt1 | contig 75562 bp, 59 predicted proteins | sample AusTroGonzalo_MG_2_FD_207661 | JGI IMG/M metagenome (GOLD analysis project Ga0310690, IMG submission 207661) | Bovine rumen microbial communities from tropical cattle in Woodstock, Queensland, Australia - Gonzalo_04 (v2) (version 2) | ecosystem: Host-associated > Mammals > Digestive system >...
ACGTTACATTGCGGGTGTCTATTGCGGCGGTGTCCCACCTCTTCCCATTCCGAACAGAGCAGTTAAGCCCGCCTGCGCCGATGGTACTGCGCGACAATGCGGGAGAGTAGGTGGATGCCCCTTTTTTTTACAATCCGACGAGTCTGGAATCAGGTTCGTCGGATTTTTTCGTAAAAGGAATCTTCTACCCTATTCCTTCATCCATTATCACAATAAATTGCGGAAAAAGTCGTTATATAAGCGTATGCAATGGACTGACCGAATTCGACAAGTGAAGATTCTGCTGGTGGTCATGGCAATTCTGATTGCCGTGGCATCGCTTGTCGTGTCGAACATTTTGACGCGCGACCTCTATGAAGAAGAGCACAAAAAAATGGAAATCTGGGCCGAGGCGATGCACACGCTGAGCACCAATGATGAAAATTCGGGCATGAACCTTGTGTTGAAGGTCATCGAAGACAACACGACGATTCCCGTCGTGGTGATGGACAAAAATGGTGAAGTGCAGGTGTTTCGCAACATCGACATGAAGGAACTGAATTCCTCCGACAGCCTGCAGGCCATCGCCCAAATCGGCCAGCGCATGAAAGCGAAAGGACGGAGTATTCGCATCGGAATCGACGATGAGCGCGACTCGGACTACATCGAGGTTTGCTACGACGACTCGCTGATTCTCAAGCGGTTGGCAGTCTATCCATACGTTCAGTTGGGCGTGGTTTTGCTGTTTGTGGTCATTGCGATTTTCGCCCTTTTGACCTCGAAACGCGCCGAACAGAACAAGGTTTGGGTCGGACTCTCGAAAGAAACTGCCCACCAACTCGGAACACCGATTTCGAGCCTGATGGCGTGGACGGAAATGCTGCGCGAAACCTATCCCGATGACACGCTGATTCCCGAAATGGACAAGGACGTGAAGCGACTGCAACTCATCGCCGACCGTTTTTCGAAAATTGGTTCGCTGCCCGAGCCCGTTCCCGTGAGCCTCAACGAAGTGATGAACCACGTGGTCGATTACATGAGCCGTCGCGTGTCGAACAAAGTGCAGTTGGTGACGGTTTTTCCGCCCGACGACATCATCGTTCCGCTGAATGCGTCGCTATTCGAGTGGGTCATCGAAAATCTTTGCAAAAATGCCGTCGATGCGATGGAAGGCGAGGGAAAAATCACATTGTTCACGGGTATGGAGATGGATCGTGTGGTCGTGGAAGTGGCCGACACGGGCAAGGGCATCAAGAAAAAAGACGTGAAAAACGTGTTCCGACCTGGTTTTACGACCAAACAGCGCGGTTGGGGTCTCGGGTTGTCGCTCGCCAAGCGCATTGTCGAAGAATATCACCATGGTCGCATCTATGTGAAGAGTACGGAAGCAGGTCGCGGAACAACCTTCCGCATCGAACTGATGAAATAAAAGTTTGCACATTCTGCCCAACGAATGTGCAATCTGTAGGATTTTCAAAGCAGATTTTTGATAAAAAGCGAAAAAAAACTTCATTCTTCATTCTTAATTCTCATTTTTTTCGTAACTTTGCAGGCCGAATCGCATGATTGCGTTTTTCGTTGAACGAAAATAGTTAAATTATTAAATATTAAAAAGTTAAATTGTAAATTATTATGGCACATCCTAAAAGAAGACAGTCGAAGACTCGTACTCGCAAAAGAAGAACCCACGACGGAGCAGTAGCTCCCACGCTGGCTGTATGCCCCAACTGCGGTGCTTACTACGTCTATCACACCGTTTGCCCGACTTGCGGCTACTACCGTGGCAAGGTGGCTATCGTTATGGACGCTGAATAATGGTGAATGCAATCATCAGCGGTGTCGGCGGCTACGTGCCCGACTACGTTCTGACGAACGAGGAACTGGCGCGCATGGTTGATACCAGCGACGAGTGGATTATGACGCGCGTTGGTATCAAGGAGCGTCATATTCTCACGGAAGAGGGCCTCGGCACGAGCTATATGGCTCGGAAGGCTGCCAAGCAATTGCTTCAGAAGACCGGTGCCGACCCCGACAGCATTGATGCAGTTTTATTGGCGACGACGACGCCCGACTACAAATTTCCCTCGACGGCTTCGGTGGTTATCGGGAGACTTGGGCTGAAGAATGCGTTTGCGATGGATATTTCCGCCGCATGCGCAGGCTTTATGTATGCCTTAGACACGGCTGTTTCGATGATTCGGAGCGGTCGATGCCGTCGGATCATCGTCATCGGAGCCGACAAAATGTCGTCGATGGTCGATTACACCGACCGCCAGACCTGTGTGCTTTTTGGCGACGGCGCCGGAGCGGTGATGGTCGAGGCGAGCGAGGAAGAAGGCATCGGCGCACAGGACGCATTTTTCCGCACCGACGGCAAGGGACTTCCGTTCCTTCACATGAAAGCCGGCGGTTCGGTTTGTCCGCCCAGCCATTTTACGGTTTCGCATCGCTTGCATTACATCTATCAGGAAGGCCGCACGGTGTTCCGCTATGCCGTCACATCGATGGGCAACGACGTGCTGGAAGTCCTGAAGCGCAACGGAATGACCAAGGACGATGTCGATTGGGTGATTCCCCACGAAGCCAACCTGCGCATCATCGAAGCAGTGGCGAAGCGTGTCGATGTTCCGATGGAGAGAATCGTCGTGAACATTGAGCGTTACGGCAACACGAGCGGCGCAACGATTCCGTTGGCCATGTGGGACAACGAAGCGAACATGAAAAAAGGTCAGAACATCATTCTCACGGCCTTCGGAGCCGGTTTCGCACACGGCGCAAGCTATTTCAAATGGGCTTATGACGCTAACGCGAGTGATAAGTGAATAGTGAAAAGTTAAGAGTTGATGCATAAAGCAGGATTCGTCAATATCGTTGGTAATCCCAACGTCGGAAAAAGTACGCTCATGAACCAGTTGGTTGGTGAGCGTATTTCCATCGCCACTTTCAAGGCGCAGACCACACGCCACCGCATCATGGGCATCGTCAATACGCCCGACATGCAAATCGTTTTTTCGGACACGCCGGGCGTGCTCAAACCGAACTACAAGATGCAGGAAATGATGCTGGCGTTCTCGGAATCGGCTCTGCAAGACGCTGACATTCTGCTCTATGTGACCGATGTGGTGGAGAATCCCGAGAAAAACATGGATTTTCTCGAGAAAGTGCAGAAAATGAAGATTCCGGTGCTGTTGCTGATCAATAAGATTGATGAAGCCCCCCTCTTATCCCCCCAGAAGGGGGAAGGAAAAAGTGCCGACGAACTTCTTGGCGAGTTGGTCGAAAAATGGCACTCGCTACTGCCGAATGCGGAGATTCTGCCAATTTCAGCACTGAACAAATTTGGCACGGACATGCTGCTGAAGCGCATCTACGAACTGCTGCCCGAGAGTCCCGCCTACTTCGACAAAGACCAACTGACCGACAAACCCGCCCGATTCTTCGTCAGCGAAATCATCCGCGAGAAAATCCTGCTCTACTACGACAAGGAAATCCCCTACTCTGTCGAGGTTCGCATCGAGAGTTTCAAGGAGGCCGAGAAGCGCATTGACATTCGCGCCATCATCTACGTCGAGCGCGAGTCGCAGAAAGGCATTATCATCGGACATCAGGGCTATGCCCTGAAAAAAGTCGGCATCGAGAGCCGGAAAGCATTGGAAAAATTCTTCGACAAGAAAATCAACCTCGAAACCTTCGTCAAAGTCGATAAAGACTGGCGCAACAACCAGCGCGAACTCAGTGCATTCGGGTATAATCCCGACTAAGAATCTCTCGACGGGGCATTTTGCTGCATATTCTTTCGTTTCATATTCGCAAAAACAAGATTTTTGAAAAAAAATTGATAAAATCTTGTCGTTTTGCTTTTTTTTATTCTATCTTTGTTGCGTAAATCAATCCAAAACGAAACGATATGAAAAATATTTACTTTTCCATCTTGTTCGGACTGTTCGCAGCAGTTCCAGAAGTAGCCCTCGCACAGGGCAACACAAACGGCAGCGTCTATGTAGGCTATGCCAAGTACGACGACCAGATTTGGGAATATGACGGTTTGTCCATCAACCGCGATTCGAAAGTTGGTTGCGCCATCTTGCTCACGAAGGAGATGATTGCCCCCTACGCAGGTGGCACTATTAAGAGTATGCGAGTGGGTTGGGATACATCGACGCAGACAGGCTCTTACGAAGGTTTCGTGCGCAACACGTTCAATGGTGAGGACCTCTCGACAGGCAAGGCCACGGTGAGGTATAGTTACAGCGACAGCAACCCCGGCTGGAATACGATGAAGATGAGCGACTACGAGATTCCCGAAGATGTGGAACAGTTGGTTGTCGGCTTCACAACCACGCTGAAAAAGGACGTCTGCGCCATTCCCAAACTCTATCCGAACAACGTCCCCAACAGCTGTTTCCTCTGGGTAGATGGCGATGTAGATGACGATGGCAATCCGGTTTGGGCCGACATGAAAGCGCAAGGTTCACTGCCGATTCTGCTCGTCATCAAAGACACGAAAGGCTCGTTCAACTTCGTGCCCGTTGTTACGATGTTTGCGCAAAACGGCATCGGCATCAGCGGAGAGGCTGGCGACTGTGCCCTACGGCTGAAAAATGCGGGTTCGCAGGCCATTCGCTCCCTTGAAATCACCTCAAAACAAGGCGAACAAGTCGATGCGAAGAAAGTGACCTTGTCGAAAGCCATTGCAACGGGAAAGACGAGCGAAACGTTCCTCGCGCCGCTGACCTGCTTCAAGAGTGGCGATGTGGAGTTCAGCATCACGAAAGTCAATGACAAAGAACTGGCCCAACCCATCACGCGGACAGCCAATATGCTCGCCATTCCGAAGGCTGTGTCGGAAAAGTTCACGCGCCGTCCGCTGGTGGAATATTTTGAGTCTGAGAACAACTACCGCTCGCCGCGCTACTACGACGAATTCGTCGGTCCGATGACGGAATCGATACGCGATGAAATCACCTTCGTCAGCCAACATCTGGACGACCAGTTCATGACGGGCGAAGACGACGCCACGGTGCTCACCCTGAAACTCTGCGACAACGACTCTTCGCGTGTGAGCATTCCGGCGATGACCATCGACCGCGCCATGAACACGAGCAACATCCTTGTGCAGATGAATACGTCGAGAAATCCGATGTTCGACGTGTTGGCCGACTTGTATTATTTCGAACGACTGATGACATCTGTCTTCAACGTGCCGACATTTGTCAGTGTTGAAGCGCGTGGCGAACTCGGTGAGGGCGAACTCGAACTCAGTCTGTCGGCGGAAGTGACGGGCGAAATTGCCGAGGGAGTTCTGCCCGACGGCGAAAAACCACGTCTGACGGTCTATCTGATGGAACGCGACGTGCACAGCGACAGCCAACTTTTCTGGACCGAAAAGGAAAAAGAGGAGTCGATGGGCGAATACGTCCATGCCAACGTGATTCGCGAGGTTCTGGCCGACGGCGAAGAGTTGCCCGAGAGTGGCACCTATTCGTGGAAAATGGACAGTTACGAGCCCGACCCACTGTGGAATCAAGAGAATCTCTACATCGTCGCATTCGTGCATCGCGACGGCAAATTGGGTGGAAAATACATGCACGTGTTCAACAGCACCGAAGGCGACATCTCGCTCTTCTCGGGCATTACGCTCCTCGACGACGAAAAACAGAAAAACGCGGAAGTCTATGACCTCAGCGGTCGGAAAATGACACGTCAGAACACGCTGTCGAAGGGAATTTACATTGTTAATGGCAAAAAAATCGTCGTGAAATGAAGACCATTCGAACCATCTGGCAGCGGAGCCTCGTCGCCCTGCTGCTCTTCGTTGCCGTCATACCTCTTTCGTCGCAGGTGCCTTACGGCTATGCACCCACCAATCCCGTCGCGGAAGAACTTTCGGCACTTGGCGGCAATAAAAATCAATTTGTGCAGGGTTTGACCAAGTTCGACCCAGCGCAAGACCCCGTTTTGCAACGGCTGAAGGGCAAAGAGGTGAAAGGTGTGCGATGCTATGTGCGTGCCGACTACAAACAAGCACGGCAGAAGCGCTCGGGCATCCTCGCCAGTGCTGGAAAGCCCGACAACATCGTGCGCCAAACCTACGCCGACCTCAGTGAAGGCTGGAACGACGTGCTGTTCGACGAGCCGTTTGTCATCGGCGACGGGGCATTTTATTTGGGTTGGCAAGCCTACGAAACCATCGGCACGCCCTACCCGCTCGTGGCCTACGCGAAGGCGACCGTGCCGCAGTCGTGTTGGGTGAATCAGGCGAAAAAATCATGGGAAGAATACACCGACCGTGGCACTTTGCTGATTTTCGCCCTGCTCGACGATGAGGCTGCTGCTGAGTTCAACAACGCGGCTTACGCCCAAAACACGACGCATCCGCAAACCGTAGCGCCCAACCAGGACTTCACAGGCGGCCTCTATATCCACAATTTCTCGCCCTACCCCATCGAAAACCTCGAAATTGCCATGCAGGGCGAAGGAGCGACGGAGCCGACCTACCAAACCATCACACTGCCCACGCCGTTGGAGGCATACGGCAGTACGGTGGTCGTTGCTCAACTTCGCGCCGGAACCACCGAGGGAACGAGCGTCGATTGGAATTGTTCGGTGTCGAAGATTAACGACGAAACGGCGCAGAGCGGACGCTCCGGCGTGACGAAACTTTATGTCACCGTCGATAATTTCCAGCGCGTGCCCATCGTCGAGGAATTCACCAGCCAGCGCTGCATCAACTGTCCGCAGATGGCCTATTTCCTCGAAAAAGCCTTCGAGCAATACGGCGGTCCCTACGTCTATCTGTCGCACCACAGCGGTTTCGCCGAGGATGTTTTCACAACCGAACCCGACCGCCAAATCAAATACATTTTCGGTGGCTACGAAAATGAATACAATCCGGCCATCATGTACAACCGTGCCATTTTAGAAGGTGAAAACACCGTCATTCAGGGCATTCGCGACATGTCGCCCACGCCCTATTTGGAAGCATTGGCAAAGGCGGCGCAGATGCCAGCGATGGCCGAGGTGAACATGGCGGCCGACGGGTCGAACATCACCGTTTCGGGTCGCATCGCCCGCGACCTCGTCAATCAGCCGCTTTACCTGTCGTGCTACCTCGTGGAAGACGGCATTTCCGTCGAGAAATATCCGCAGTTGGGAATGGACGACGCGGACGCGCCCAGCGATTTGAAAGATGTTTTCCGCCACAACGGTGTCATTCTCCACTACTTCACGAACGAGGCCGTCGGCGACCTGCTCAGCGTGAACAGCGACGGCACTTACAGCGTCAGTTTCGAGTCGGTCGAAAAGACGGGATTTGGTGGAAGTGGGCAGCGGCTTGTCGCCTTGATTCACAAGGTGAACAAGTCCGATTTGCGCGACAATCAGGTGCTCAATGCGGCGCAAATGCCGTTCAAAACGAGTGGAATCAGCTCTATGGAATATGGTACGTCGAACCATGACTATTATTATTCGATTGATGGCCGTCGTTTCAAAACGAAGCCCGCGCAGAAGGGCATTTATATTTACAAAGGTAAAAAGGTAAAATTGTGAAGTGTGGAGCGTGAAGTGTGGAGTTGAATCTTCGACCTATTCATTTTCCTCCCCCAATTTTCAATTATCAATTATTTTTCCTATATTTGCAAAAAATATGGTCGGAAGACTTTCATTTCTTAAAAAGATTGTATCTATATTCAAATATTCAAGACTTATGAAAAAACTTCTTATTTTATTGGCATTCACTGCCTTTTTCGGTAACGTCCATGCACAATCGGACAACGACCGCCGTGTCATCTTCATCATGCTTGACGGCCTACGATGGCAAGAGTTATTCAACGGAGCAGACACCGCACTCATTAACGTGAAACGCTATGCCGTGAACCCGAAAGGCATCAGTGCGCTCTATTGGAGACCGACACAAGACGAACGGCGCATGGCACTCATGCCATTTACATGGGGATATGTCAAACAACATGGACTTATTATCGGCAACCGATGGAAAAATAGTTTCATGCAGGTCGAAAACAAATATAAATTCTCCTATCCTGGTTATTCCGAAACACTTTGCGGATGGGCAGACGATGAACGCATCAACAGCAACGACGACATCCCCAATCCTAACATCAACGTGCTTGAAGTTGCCAATCAATCAGAAAAATACAAGAATAGCGTCATGGCTTATTCATGTTGGGGAACTCTTCGGTATATCTTGAACGATCAACGGTGCGGCTTCCCGATACAAGCAGGAAAATACATGCCTACGCTCTCAGAAAACCCGTCAATTATAGAGGGATTCTTGGACGATATAAAACATGAGATGGTCGATTTCTGGGGAGATGTCACACTCGACTATATCACTTACCGATATGCTTCTGAAGCGATGAAAAACCATAAACCGAAAGTGCTCTATGTATCATTCGGAGAAACGGATGAGTTTGCACACAATGCACGATATGACCACTATCTCATGGCTGCACACCATAACGACAACTTCATACAAAGATTATGGAAGCAGGCACAAGAAGATCCGTTCTATCGCGACAAAACCACCTTCATCGTCACCACCGACCATGGCAGAGGTGTGGGCAAACAATGGACCGACCATGGAACGGAAGCAGAACGGTCGGAAGAAACATGGGTAATGGCATTCGGAAAAGACATTCCTGCTTTGGGAGAAATGGAAAATAATGGATCTTTCTACAACAAGCAGATTGCACCAACGATTGCCGCATTGTTAGGTATCGACTTTAAAATCAAAGGCAAGAATCCTGGAAAGAAACTCTTCTTCGTGAAATAAACGAAAACAAAAAGCATAGAAAGAGATTCAAAAAGAAACAAAAAGAATTGCACAAACGGCGATAGTTGTGCACAAAATCGCTATGATTGCAAAAAAGTGCGAATCGCTTGCTAAGGTTCGCACTTTTTTGTAACTTTGCACCCAAATCAAAAGCATTATGGGAAATTTAGTAGCGATTGTGGGTCGTCCGAATGTCGGAAAATCCACGCTGTTTAACAGGTTGACGAAGTCGCGGAACGCAATTGTGAGCGACGAGGCAGGCACAACACGCGACCGCCAATACGGCAAGTGCGAGTGGTGCGGCAAGGAGTTTTCCGTCGTCGATACGGGCGGCTGGGTGGTCAATTCCGATGATATTTTCGAGGAGGAAATCCGCAAACAGGTGCTCGTGGCGACCGAAGAGGCGAGTCTACTGCTGTTTATGGTCGATGTAACGACAGGCCTGACCTCGCTTGACGAGGATGTGGCGCAGATTCTGCGTGGCTCGAAGTTGCCGGTCATCCTCGTGGTGAACAAGACGGACAACAACACGCAGATTTACGACTCTTACGAGTTCTACAAATTAGGCTTGGGCGAGCCAATCTGCATCAGTTCGATGTCGGGCAGCGGCACGGGCGACTTGCTCGACCTCATTATGGAAAAACTGCCGAATGTTGAGGGCGAGGTCATCGAGGAAGGCATTCCGCGTTTCGCCGTCGTGGGTCGTCCGAATGCCGGAAAATCGAGCATCATCAACGCTTTCATCGGCGAAGACCGCAACATCGTGACGGAGATTGCCGGCACGACACGCGACTCAATCTACACGCGCTACGACAAGTTCGGTTTCGACTTCTATCTGGTCGATACGGCGGGCATCCGACGCAAAAACAAGGTGACGGAGGACTTGGAATTCTACTCGGTGATGCGCTCCATCCGAGCCATCGAAAATTCCGACGTCTGCATCCTGATGATCGACGCGACACGCGGCATCGAGTCGCAGGATATGAACATTTTCCAGATTATTCAGCGCAACCAGAAGTCGCTTGTGGTCGTGGTGAACAAGTGGGACCTTGTCGAAGACAAGTCGCCCGTCGCCATCAAGACGTTCGAGAACGCGATTCGCGAGCGTATGGCTCCGTTCACCGACTTCCCGATTGTCTTCGCTTCGGCAGTGACGAAACAGCGCATTTTCAAGGTGCTTGAACTGGCGAAAGAGGTCTATCTGAACCGCACATCGAAAATCGGCACGACGAAACTTAACGAGACGATGCTGCCGCTCATCGAGGCGTATCCACCGCCCTCGATCAAGGGAAAATACATCAAAATCAAGTATTGTTCGCAGGTGCCGGCGCAGATTCCGACGTTTATCTTCTACGCGAACCTTCCGCAGTACGTGAAAGAGCCGTATAAGCGGTTTTTGGAGAATAAAATCCGCGAAAACTGGCCGCTGACGGGTACGCCCATCAATGTTTTTGTAAGGCAGAAGTAAAGGCCCCCTCCCAACCTCCCCCAAAAAGGGGAGGAGAAAATGTTGAATCGAATGAAAAAATATAAAACAATGATAGTCGCCCTTATTTTCCTCCCTCTTTGGGGAGGGCTTGCCTGCTCATCCCATTCCTCTGCCGACAAGGCGGCGCGGGTGGCGAAGCAGTATTACGACTATCTGATTGAGGGAAAATACGACGCTTTCGTCGATGGGCGCTACCAGCCAGAAGCCATTCCCGACAGTTACCGCGAACAACTCATCAAAAACGCGAAAATGTTCATGGGACAGCAGCAAATCGAGCATCGCGGCATCAAGGAGACGCGCATCGTGAACGCCACGGCCGACGACGACAACCACGAAGCCAACGTGTTTCTGACGCTGTGCTACGGCGATTCCACGGTCGAGGAAATCTGCGTTCCTATGGTTGAGCGTGATGGGATTTGGTATCTGCGATAGATTTTTTATGCTCAAACTCAATATCGTTTTCGATGACGACATTGCGCATGTTTTTCAGCAGGTCCGAGGCGAAAATGAAGTCCGTGAGGCGCGTGTTTTCTGAGCGCATCACCTGCGACGAAACACCCTGCCATTCCTTGTGACCCTGACGAATAAAAATGATGTTTTCGCCAATGCCCATCACCGAATTCATGTCGTGGGTGTTGATAATCGTGGTGATTTGCAGGTCGTGGGTGATCGACGAGAGCAAATCATCAATAACGAGCGAGGTTTTCGGGTCGAGACCGCTGTTCGGCTCGTCGCAAAACAGGTATTTCGGGTTCAAGACGATGGCCCTCGCAATCGCCACACGCTTCTGCATACCGCCCGAGAGTTCCGCCGGATATTTTCGTTCCGCCCCCACCAGATTCACGCGCTCCAAGCATTTCATCGCCTGTTTTTCACGCTCGCGCAGTGTTATCGGCGAGAACATATCGAGGGGGAACATCACATTTTCCAACACCGAGAGCGAGTCGAACAACGCCGCCGACTGGAAAATCATACCCATCTCTCGCCGCATCTGCACTTTTTCCTGTTTCGACATCTGCACGAAGTCGCGACCGTCGTAGAGCACCTGTCCGCTTGTCGGTTCGAGCAGTCCCACAAGGTTTTTCATCAGCACGGTTTTTCCCGAACCCGACTGTCCGATAATCAGGTTGGTCTTGCCATTCTCAAAGACGGTGCTGATGTCGTGCAGCACCTCTTTGTCATCGAACGATTTATATAAATTCTTAACCTCAATCATGACAGAATCTGCGTTAAAAAGACATCTGAAAATAAGATGAGTACCGACGACGACACCACCGCATTCGTCGAGGCCTTGCCGACCTCCACCGAACCGCCCTCCACCGTGTAGCCGAAGAACGACGACACGCTGGCGATGATAAACGCGAAAAAGAGGCTTTTGATAATCGACATATACATGAACCACGGCACAAACGAGTGTTGCAAGCCCTCGGTCAGATCCTCGGGTGTGAGGATATGGCCGACATAAGCCGTGGCGTAAGCACCGAGAATGCCCGTCGCCGACGAGAAAATCACGAGGAACGGCATGATGGTGATCAGTCCGGCGATTTTCGGCAGAATCAAGTACGACGCCGAGTTCACACCCATGATTTCAAGCGCGTCGATTTGCTGCGTGACGCGCATCGTGCCGAGTTCCGAGGCGATGTTCGACCCGACCTTTCCCGCCAGAATCAGACACATGATCGACGACGAGAATTCCAAGAGCAGAATCTCACGCGTCGTGTAGCCCGACACCCATCGCGGCATCCACGGACTCTGGATGTTGAGCTTCATCTGAATGCAGATCACCGCACCGATGAAGAACGAAATCAACAGCACGATGCCGACGCTATCGACGCCAAGTTGCGCCATTTCCTTGATGTACTGTTTCCAGAACATCCGAAACCGCTCAGGAACGGAAAACGTCCGTCCCATCAGCAGCAAGTAGCGTCCGAAAGTTTCCAACAGTCGTTTCATGGTGCAAAGTTAGTAAATATTTCCCCAAAAACCAAAAAACACACAAAAAATCGGGAACGCCTGCGCATTCCCGATTTCTTGAGGGGGAGAAGTTTTTATTTAAACAACACTTTCACGCCATTCATGATGTAGATACTACCGCGACGCGGATTCGTCACCTTGCGACCCATCAGGTCGTAGATTTGCATTGTGCCGTTGTCGAGGTCGGGTACAACATTCACATCCTCGATGCCGTCGATTTCATTTTCGATGACAGGGATGAAGATGTCCTCACCGCCGATGAAGGGCTTGGTGTAAGCCTTACCTGCTTCGGCAGAGCCATCATCCTCGTGAATCAGTTGCAAGTAAGCATACAGACCCTTGCTGGTGGTCAGATTCTTCTTTGTGTAGTAAATCTGTCCGTTCGTGTGGAAGTACGAGTAGGCAGGTATTTCACCACCGCCATAGTAATGGGCAGTTTCTACCAAATTATACTTTTCGCTGGCTGGCTTGTACTGGATGGAATAAGTGCCAACTGTGTGCTGTCCAAAGCCATTTTTCCAATGGCTTTCTTCGTTGTCATTACCGATTTTTGTCCAGATAGAACCGTCGCCAGAATAGGAATGTTGACCGCCGACATTTGAATATACAACATCGGGGAACGTTTCCACTGCTTTGATGGTCACATCTTCGATGATATAAATCGGGCCTTCGAGTTGGCGCTCCACTTCCTTGTTGCGTTCGGGTGTCTTCAAGAACCAGTTGGCAACACCAGAAGCCGAGGTAGAATAGGCAAGGGTGAATTTGGTACGAGTCAATTTGTCGCCTGCTCTCACCACCGGATCAATCGAAGGTTTGATGACGTAGGGCTGACCGGCAACAATGACCGGAGGATCTACATCATTCACTTGAGGCTCATCAAGATTGACAAGCGTATATTCGATGGTGTTGTTCGAACCTCTGTGGTCGGTGACACCCGTCAGGTAGGCCACTTTTGCATTCTCGCCAAAACCTGCCTTGATTTGCGGACCCGTAAGTGCCATCGGGAATACGATGGAGTTCCAGCCGTCTTTTGTCATTGTGCGGCGGATAATCACGTTTTTCACCGTCGTGGCATCGGGGCTTGTTGCGATGTCGGAGGGGTTGAACAAGTCAATCCACTGCGTATTGTTTTTGTTGGTGACAGCAGCCGTGTTCAAGGGAATTGGCTCGTTATTCCCATCAAGAACCAGCTCACCAGTGTTACCGTTGTATGTATAGAAATTCTCATCCTCCGGACCTCCGATTTCGGTACGACCGTGTTGCTCGTCGATGACGAACTCGTCGGGCTCAACCTTACCGAGGTAAATCAACTCAAAGTCGTCGAAACAAATCCACTCGTCTTCGCCAGATTTGACAATCGTGTGTTCAACGCCATTCTTGTCCTCGTAAACTACATTCTCCGCCAGACGCGTGTGGTCCACACCAATGGTCAGCAGACCGTCGTTACCCACATAAACAGGCAGGGCAATGCGGTAATTAGCGGCATTGGTATAAGTATTCGAATAGGTAGTTTCACCACTGATGATACCATCGATAGCATTGAACCAACGACCAGCGGCTATCAGCGTTTTGGGTACAGCGAAGTTATTGCTATTGCCGCCAAAGAAAGCTCCATTGTACTTGGCGAAGTTGGTATTGTCGAGCATATACTTCACCTCAATAGGCTCAGAGCCTGCTTCCCATCCACCGGCAGGTCTGCTTTGACCCAGCTGAGTGTAATAGAACTCAGTGCTATTATTGATATAATCTTCTTTAGAGATTTCATACAAATGCGCAGGACGAATAGCTCCTTCGTAAATCGATGGTAACATACGGCGCACTTCCACGGAATTGTCGATTACATCTCCTAACGATGTTGCCGCTCCTGCGTCGACATCAGCTTGCGTGGCCAAACGTGTACGGTTACCGTCAGGATAACTGTATGCGAAGAGGTAGCTGTCGTGGCTGCGGCGCCATTTACCAGCGTCGTCGCCATCAACCACTTTGGCTTCCTTATACCAAGCATCCGTCGTGCTTAAGGCAGTTGTAGTTGACGTCGGGGTCGAACCATCCATTTTTACCTTCAGTTTGTCATTACCTTCAACTGTTTCGTCAACCTCGTATTTCATCATATCGTGGGGTGCAAAGAAGCCCTTCACGCAGACCAGATAGAGGCCTTCGCGCAGTTTCGGGTCTTCGGCTGTTCCTGTACCAATGGTCTGGATCAGGTCGGCTGTTCCTTTCCAGATGGAGCCTACGTAGTTGGCCTCCTGACCCTTTGTAATCATAAATTCGTTCTTATCGCCTGCAGAGGCGTAACCTGCATCGCCAACATGGTATCTATAGAAAAGACCTGTTCCAATTTTGTGGAATTCTCTTTTGTCTGATTCGGGGTCGTAGTAACCATAATTACCAGGTCCGAGTCCGCGCACGTGAACGTGGTGATGATCTTCAAGTTCTTCTCCAACAATGCGGTCGCCGTCAAACCACTGCCATCCCATCGGGGTGCCACCATTAGTGTGCTTCCAAACGCCAGTAGTCTTATTAACTGACAAGCCCGTTTCTGTGCCTCCGTTATCAGGAAGATCTGTCCTATGGAATGAATAGGTATATGCAGTGTAGAACTTGGGGTTCTTGAGTCTGTAGGTCATATCGATGGGTTTGTCCTCAGATGCCACGAGGCGATAGCGTTCGCGCTCGGTCTTGGTGACGATTTTCCAAAGATGTTCCTTACATTCATCGGTTGGGAGTGCAAGAATTTTGTCCACTCCTTGCTGAAGCGTCAAGTAATTTTCCGTGAAATCTGTCTCATCATAAATTGCATTATCACGATCATCGCCCCAATAAATCGTATGGTCTCCTGCAGAAGATCTATCGTAAAGTTTCAGCCCGCCGATACCGGCATAGCAACCTTTATCCTGGTTCTTTTTCAAAATCACTTGGATATAGAAATCGCCGTTAGTCGTCACGGAACTACCTCCTGAAAGGACGATATTTCCGTGGTCAAGACCACCAGTGCGAGTGGGTGTTACATCCTCGCTGATAATATTGGTGTTTTCCGTTTTCGACACTAAAGTCGTAAGATCCGATTCGCTGTTACCCGTTTTAACGTAGAATAGGAAATTACCTGTTCCATTTCTATTTTGAGGGTTACCATTACTGTCCATATTGTACACGTCAATGTCAGCCGCATTGAAAGAATAGGAAGATCCCAAACCCTCCACCTTGAAGGTGTAGCGGAGTTCATCGCCGTTTCCGTTGGAGTACTGGTTTGGAGCCAGTACTATACCGTCAGTAAGTGCACTTGCAGTGCCAGTTTTCATCTGAGGATTGTCATTTCCCGTAAATTCCAAGCCGACCAATTGTGCCGAGGCACCCGGAATAGGGTTGCCATTCATATCGGTGATGTACACATCGGCTTCTGTGGTGCTCGTGCGGTGGAATGTCATCTTGATGCCCGGGAAGCTACCGCGCATCTGTCCGGCAAACTTCTTGAAGCGAACTCTGTTATAACCAGCAGCTTGCTGACCGTCAACATTCAACTTGCCTGCCGACCTGATAAGCAAATAGGATTCGCGATCCCTGTATTCAGTTTTAGATTCTCTACCATTACTTGAAGTTTGTCTATGAGTATAGATGACATAATAGGTGTTTCCATCTCCTAAATCCACTTTTTTAAACTGAAAAGCAAATCCTCCGGGGTGTCCACCCTGTCCCTCGTCATATTCTGATCTGTGGCGCAGAGCAAAGTAACGGTTAAACTCGAAGTGCCCATTCGGACCATCATAAATATTCATACGTCCGATGGTACGTTCGTCACCAGCTGTAAACGCTCCGGAAAGATCGGGGCGAATCCAATAGGCTTGCCCGTCATTTCGGAAATTGTCCCAATTATCTGTTTTCCGTTTCGGAGTTGTCGCTTCCAACCTATACTCGATACCTGCGTGGTTGGTCATGGCTGATTCGCCCCAGTAGTCACCAATTTGGAGGTATTCACCCGTCAGTGCGTTACATAAGTAGATGGGCTCATTTGCAGCAAGTTCACTAATCGTGTGACCTTTCCAGTGGTGTCCATAAAACTTTTCGACGGAGATATTGTCGAAATGTCCACCATGGTAATAATCGATATTTTCGAATTTTCCGCTGATCGCATTTCCCTCTGCATCGATTTTGGGAAGGTGGAAGGTGTGCCATTCTCCTCCTTTCGGAGAACCACTCACATTAGAATAATCGTGACCTCCGGCTCCCTGCGCGAAAACCATCGTGGTCGCGAAAATGCCCATCAGAGTCAGGGCAAATGCTTTTGTAAACAGTTTTTTCATATACTTTCTTGTTTTTTGTGTTTTCAAATTCTTTTTTCCAAATATGACCTGTTACCAGTCGAAGTCGTCGCCATAGCCGGAAAATCCCCAGTCTTTCGACAAGTTCAGACTTTCTCCGTCCTCGTTGTCGCCTACTGTCTTAATGCCCCTGACCTCGTCACCATACTTTACGTTAGAAAGAGCTTTGTGCATTACTCCTTCCGAATCCATCGGCACGATTGCAATAAATGGAGCCTCGTAAACCTTTTTAAAGATTTTTTTCATAAGCTTTTCTCTTGTTTTTTGTTGTTATTTATGATTATTTTTTTTCGTTCTCAAGCCTAAATATTTGCATTTTTAATGTTTAAATATTCAATTTTCAGACGCCTTCTGTATGATTTTTCAAAATCGGGTGCAAAGGTACGGTTTTTTTTCAATACCCGCAAGTGTGCGCGCACAAAAGTTTAGTTTCACCCCCTCATTTTAGATTTTTTAATGTATTTAACGTAATTTAGAGGGTGGAGTGAGGAGTTTTCTCGATTCTCGCTCCTCCTTCCTCGTTCCTCCTTCCTCGTTTCTCCTTCCTCGCTCCTCGCTCCTCGATTCTCCTTCCTCGATTCTCGCTTCTCGATTAAACTTTTGAAGAAGTAAAACGTCAAAGAGGGAAACGAAAGGATTTTTTTATGAAGAGAAGATTGTTTTTGCTGCTGCTGACGCTGGTGGCAGCCGTTTCCTACGCGCAGGAAAGAAAGATTTCGGGTACGCTCATCGACCGTGACACCAAAGAGCCGCTGCCCCAGGTGACATTGCAACTGCTGACGACCGACAGCGCGTTTGTGGGCGGTGCGGTGTCGGACGAGGACGGCAAATTTGCCATCACGGCACCGAAAAACGACAAGTATCTGCTGAAAATTTCGAGCGTGGGCTACATCACGACGCTGAAACGCATCGAAATGGTGGAGGACCACGACTTGGCGATGGGTCAGGTGGTGCTGAATTCCGACGCCATCATGCTGAAGGGAACGGAGGTGACGGCGCTGGCGCAGAAGGTGGTGTTGCGCGAGGACACGTTTGTGTATAACTCGGCGGCCTATCGCGTGCCAGAGGGTTCGGTGGCCGAGGAATTGGTAAAACGGTTGCCGGGCGCACAGGTCGATGACGACGGAAAAATCACCATCAACGGCAAGCAGGTGAAGAAAATCAAGGTCGATGGTCGCGAATTTATGACGGGCGACACGCAGACGGCGATGAAGAACCTGCCGACGTCGATCATCGAGAATATCAAGGTGTATGACGAAAAGAGCGACCTGACCCGCGTCACGGGCATCGAGGACGGCGAGGAGGAGACGACGCTCGACTTCACGATCAAGCGCGGTATGAACAAAGGTTTCATGTCGAACAGCGACGTGGCGATTGGCACGAAGAAGCGCTATTCGGCTCGCGGAATGGGCATGTATTCGAAAGATGCCCTTCGTGTGCAGGTGATGGGTAGCGCCAACAACACGGGCGACCAAGGGTTTGGCGGTCGTGGCGGCGGTCCGGGTCGTGGCAACAACGGCCTGAATGCGTCGAAAATGCTCGGCGTGAACTTCAACTACGAGGAGCGCGACCCGAAAACGCGCAAGGAACGGCTGGAACTGAGCGGTTCGGTGCGCTGGAACCATCGCGACGGCGACGCACTGACAAAGACGTCGAGCGAGAATTTCGTCGCACGCGCGGGCGCGTTCTCTAATAGTATCAACCAGAATTTTTCGCGTGGCGACTCGTGGAACGGCCAGATGAAGGTGGAATGGAAGCCCGACTCGATGTGGAACATCAATTTCCGTCCGAACGTGAGTTTCTCGAAAAACGACGGACGGTCGTGGAGCCAGTCGGCCTCGTTCAACGAAGATCCGTATGATTATGCACTCGACCCGTTGGAGCAGATGGACCTGATTCCGAATGAGGTGAAGGTTAACTGGCGGCGGAACCAGGGCATTTCGTACAGCGACACGAAGCAGGTGGGCGGTCGGTTGCAGGTGAACCGCAAGTTGAACACGAAGGGCCGCAACGTGACGCTGCGTGCCGAGGCATCGTATAACGAGGGCGACTCGAAGAATTTCTCGACGAGCACGGTCGATTTGTATCAGGTGAAGAACGCACAGGGTGGCGACTCGATTTATCAGCGAAACCGCTTCAGCATCACACCGTCGAAGCGCCACAACTATTCGCTGCAAGCGACCTACAGCGAGCCGATTTGGGAGAAAACATACCTGCAATTTAGTTATCGCTACAACTATTCGCACAACAAGAGCGACCGCTCGACCTACGACTTTTCAAACGTGGGCGAAGGCATTTTCGATGGTCTGACACCCCATTATCGAGCTTGGAACGAGTATCTCAATCGTCTGGAAAAGCCTTACGAAGACTATCGGAGCGCGTCGTTGAGCCGTTATTCGGAATACAAAAACTACACGCACAACATCGAACTGACGTTCCGAATGGTGCGCGACAAGTATAATTTCACGGCGGGTGTGATGATGCAACCGCAGCGGTCGAACTTCATTCAGGACTATCAAGGACGATTTGTCGATACGACACGCACGGTGTTCAACGTGTCGCCGACGCTGAATTTCCGCTATCGTTTCTCGAAAGTGTCGAACCTTCGCATCGACTATCGCGGTTCGACGTCGCAGCCCTCGATTTCGCAGATGCTCGACATCTACGACGACAGCGACCCGCTGAACATCTCGCGTGGTAATCCGGGCCTGAAACCGTCGTTCACGCAGTCGCTCAACCTCTTCTACAACGGCTATCAGCAACGCTATATGCGCACGTGGATGACGTTCTTGCGCTTCTCGACGACAAACAACTCGATTTCGTCGATGGTGACCTACGACGAGAAGACGGGCGGACGCACGACGCGCCCCGAAAACATCAACGGCAACTGGAACGTGGGCTGGGGCGGAATGTTCAACACCGCGCTCGACACGACGGGTGTGTGGAACATCAACACGTTTCCGACCATCAACTACAACAACCACGTGGGTTACGTGACGCTCGACCGCACGTCGTCGTCGCAGAAGAATACGACGCGCGAAACGACCATCGGCAACCGCCTCGGACTGAGTTTCCGACCGAATCTGGGGCAATGGATGGCTGAGTTTGAACTCGACGGCAACTTCAACTACAGCCACGCTCGCAACAAACTGCAAGAGCAGGCGAACCTCGACACGTGGGTGTTCTCCTATGGCGGTTCGCTCAACATCACGGCACCGTGGGGCACGTCGATTGCGATGGACATTCACGAGCGGAGTAGGCGCGGCTACGACGACCAGTCGATGAACACGAACGAACTGCTGTGGAACGCGCAGATTTCGCAGAAGTTCCTGAAAGGCAAGAATCTCTCGGTGATGCTGCAATTCTACGATATTCTACACCAGCAGTCGAACTTCAGCCGTATGATTGATGCATGGCAGCGCCGCGACACGTGGTACAACAGCATCAATTCCTACGCGATGCTGCACGTGGTCTATCAGTTCAACGTGTTTGGCGGCAAGCAGGCTCGGATGGGTCGTGGCGAGGGTCCCGACGGAATGGACGGTCCACCCCCGGGAATGGGTCGGCCTGATGGAACTCGCGGCGGTGGCAATCGGAATGGTATGCCTCGCGGTGGATTCGGTGGTCCGCCTCCGGGAATGTAAACCCCTTCTTAACTCCCTAACTCCTTAACTCCTCTACTCCTTAACTTCCGACCGCCATCAAAAGAAACCAAATCACTGGCACGAGCAGCGAAGGCAGCAGATTCAGCGTCTTGCAGTCCTTCAACTGAAGGAGCGACAGGCCAGATGCCGTGATGAGCAGGCCGCCAACGATGAGCAACTCAGCCATCAGTGCATCGCTGACCGCCGACGACGACAGCGTCGCCACGAGGTAGAACAGTCCTTGCCAACAAAACAAAACGGGTGCGGCAAACACCATGCCGAGGCCGTAGGTCGAAGCGAAAATCGTCGCGGAAACAAAGTCGAGCGTCGCATTCGTGAACAGAAACGTGTGGTCGCCCTGCAACGCGCTGACAACAGGGCCGAGCATCGACAACGGCCCGATGCAATAGAGCAGAATCGCCGTGGCAAGGCCGTCGGCAAGGGAGCCTCTTGCAGTATCAACCGTTTTATTTTTCTGAAAACGGGAGACAAGCCGCTTAAACCGTCCGTCGAGGTCGAGCCACGTGCCGATGACTCCGCCGAGCGCCATCGCCACGATGAACAGCACGGGATACTGACTCTTCGGGAAATTCTGAATCGTCGCGTTCAGCCCAATCGCCAGACTGACCAAACCCAGTCCGTTGTAAAGCACGGTCTTGTATTTCTCTTTGATGCCTCGGTGGAGCATCGCGCCGAGGACGGTTCCCGCCACAATCGTGCAGGTATTGACAATCGTTCCAATCATAATTTGCAAAGTTATAAAAATTTGATGAGAAAACAGTCGATTTGTCATAATTTTTGTTAAATCGAGGGTTGTTGATGGCAAATAATCGCCGTTTTATGCCTATTTTTGCGACGGAAAAGGCATTTTTGCCACAAAAAAACGGAAGAAAAAATGAGAAAAATCGTGATGGCCGTCATGATGGCGGCAATGGTGACAGTTGTGGCGCGTGCCCAGCAGATCAGCGGTACGTGGAACGGACAACTCGACCTGCAAGTGATGAAGTTGAACCTCGTTTTCCACTTCGATGGTGGTTGTTCGCTCGACTCGCCCGACCAAGGGGCGAAAGGCATTGCAGGCGAGGTGAAGGAACTCAGCGAACAGCGTGTGGACGTGGCGTTCCCGTCGATTGGCGCAGGGTTTTCTGGCGATTTAAAAGACGGAAAAATCGTCGGAACATTCCGCCAGATGGGGCGTGAAATGCCCTTGACGCTGAGCCGCGGTGAACTCGTTAGGAATCGTCCGCAAACGCCACGACCGCCCTACCCTTACGAAACGCGCGAAGTGACATTCAAAAACGACGAGGCCAACGCCACGCTTGCCGGAACGCTCACGCTACCCGCGAATTTCGTGACATTGAAAAAACGTACGGTCGTACTGATGGTGACAGGTAGCGGTCTGCAAAACCGCGACGAGGAACTCTTTGACCACAAGCCTTTCGCTGTCATTGCCGACTATCTGGCGCGTCACGGCATCGCCTCGCTCCGCTACGACGATCGAGGTTTCGGTCAATCGACCGGCGAGGTTGCCAACGCCACGACGGCTGATTTCGCCCAAGATGCCGAGGCAGGAATTCGTTTTCTTCGTTCGATGAATTTTTCAGAGAAAAACGGCAAGAAAACACGTGAAAAACCGATGTTTTCAAAGGTCGGCATCCTCGGTCACAGCGAAGGCGGTAGCGTCGCGTTCATGCTCGGTGCACGGCAGGCAGTCGATTTCATCGTGGCACTCGCTGCGCCCGGCATCAAAGGCGACACGCTGCTCGTGGAACAAACCAACGCGCTGTTGCAACTGAGCGGTCAGCCTGCGAAAATGACGTTGAAACAGATGCGGCTGACGATGGCGATGCAAGAAACCAATCCGTGGTATGATTTCTTCACCGAATACGACCCTGCCGACGACATCAAAGCCACGAAATGCCCTGTTTTCGCGCTGAATGGCTCGCTTGACAAACAAGTGCTGCCCGAAAGCAACCTCAATGCGATTTACAATTTACAATTTACAATTTACAATTCAAAGCCCAACACCCAACACCTAACACCTAACACCCAACACCTAACACCCAACACTCAACACCCAACCATCAAACTCTATCCTGGCCTCAACCACCTTTTCCAACACGCCACGACGGGCGCGACCACCGAGTACAACCACATCGAGGAAACGATTTCCGAGGAAGTGCTCCGCGACATCGCCGAGTGGATTAACGGTTTGAAATAAGATTCGGGGAGTTTGGTTTGAAATAGATTTCGGGAGTTTGGAATCTAAAAAATCGCCTGAAAAAGAAATTAGGGGATTTCCCCTCGATGTTTAGGGATTTTTCTCTTGTCCGAGGGCAAAAAAAATTGTTTCTTTGCATCGTGAAACCCTAAAAATCGAACGACAATGAAACAAATCAAGACTTTTGCAATCGTGGCACTGACCATCGTGATGGCACTGCCCGCACAGGCCCAGTACGGTCGCTATGGCAACCCTCGCAGTGGCTATGGCAGGACGAATCCGCGCGTTTCGTCGCGCACGTCAAGCAGTTTTTACACCTACTACGGTTTTCGCGTGGGCGTGGCAGGCGGAACCGTCAATTCCGACAATGCCTTTTTCGATGCCGACGGAATGAAATCGGGTTTGAATATCGGTTTTACGGCCGATTTTCTGCTCACGCCCTCTACCCCGCTGTTCTTTGAAACGGGTATTCAATACACCGAGAAAGGCGGCAAGAAAAGCACCGCCGACGGCAAATACACCTACGGCCTGAACTATCTGGAGGTGCCGCTCGTGCTGAAATATCAGTACAAATTAGACCGCAACATCGCCATTACGCCCTTCCTCGGCGGCTATCTGGCGTGCGGCGTGGGCGGAAACATCAAAAATCAGGCGTTGCGCACGTCTGAGAGTTCGTTTTCCGACAGGAATTTCAAGCGTTTCGACGGTGGACTGCGTGTCGGCTGCGGTCTGATGCTCGATTTGCTCTACCTCGAAGTCGGCTACGACGCCGGACTTGCCAATATTGCGCAAGACTCCTTCGACTCGGCCCACACGGGGACGGTTTTCGCCAATCTCGGCATCAATTTTTGAGTAAAATTTGGATACAAAAAAAGTGCATCGACTTTCTCGGTCGATGCACTTTTGCATTTGATATTTCGAGGAGAAATCAATACGCTGCGCGATATTTGTCCTCTTCCTTGTCCTCCATCATCGAGAGGTAGGACTGGTAGCGGCTCGGCGCTATTTCGTGGTTGTCAAGAGCCTTCAGAACGGCGCATCCTGGCTCGTGTGTGTGGGTGCAGTTGGAAAAGCGGCAGTCCTTCGAGAAATGGAAAATCTCGCGGAAATAACTCGTCAGTTCCTCGGGTTCCATATCGAATGTTCCGAAACCTTTGATGCCGGGAGTGTCAATCAAGGCCCCCTCCCAACCTCCCCCAAATAGGGGAGGCGTTTTTACGGAGTCCACACTCCCCCTCCCTTCGGAGGGGGCTGAGGGGAGGCGCAACATCTCCGAAAACGTCGTCGTGTGCATTCCCGTGTTGTGCGCGTCGCTGATTTCCGCCGTCCGCAGGTTCGCGTCGGGAATGAGGCGGTTGATGAGCGTCGATTTTCCCACGCCGCTGTTGCCTGCAAACAGCGTGATTTTGCCTTGCAAAAGCGGTCGCAGTTCGTCCACTCCCTCGCCCGAAACGGCTGAAATCGCCCGACATTCGTAGCCGATATTTCCGTAAAGCCTCATCATCGCCTGTAAAACAGCCCGATTTTCGTCGTCGAGGCGGTCGATTTTGTTGAAAACGAGCACGACAGGCACGCTGTAAGCCTCTGCCGAGGCGAGAAAACGGTCGATGAAGGTCGTGGAAGTTTCGGGAAAAGTCACCGTGACAACCAAAAACGCCTGATCGACATTCGCCGCGAGGATATGGCTTTGTTTCGAGAGGTTCGACGACTTGCGGATGATGTAGTTGCGGCGGTCTTCGATGGCTGAGATAAAAGCAAACGAGGAACGGGAAGCGTTGTTTTCTTCCTGTCCCTCGGTAAAAGTAATGGCAACCCTGTCACCCACAGCCACGGGATTCGTGCTGCGGATGCCTTTCAGTCGAAAGTTACCCTTGATTTTGCAGTCCACAGTCTGGCCGTCGTCGGTGAGGACGGTGTACCAGCTGCCCGTGTTTTTAATGACAAGACCTGTCAATTAACAATTTACAATGAGCAATTAACAATGTTCAATTGTCAGACTGTCATGATCTCCTTCTGCTTCGCATCGAGGAGTTCATCGACTTTCTTGATGTATTTGTCGTGGATTTTCTGCAATTCGAGTTCGGCGTCCTTCTCATTGTCCTCGCTCAGACCGTCTTTGATGGCCTTCTTGAGCTTGTCCTTGATTTCGCCGCGCACGTTGCGCACTTCCACTTTCGCCTTCTCGCCGATTTTGTTACATTGTTTCACGAGTTCCTTACGGCGCTCTTCGGTCGGCTGCGGAATGGCCAGACGAATAATTTCACCATTGTTTTCGGGCGTGATACCCACGTCGGAATCCATAATCGCCTTCTCGATGTCGCGAATCGTCTTCTTGTCCCACGGGCTGACGGCTATCGTCCTCGCATCGGGGCACGACACGTTCGCCACCTGATTCAGCGGCACCATCGAACCATAACTATTCACTCGCACGCCATCGAGGATGGCCACGTTTGCACGGCCTGCGCGGATTCTGTTCAGTGACTCATCCAAGAACATCGCGGCCATCTCCATGCGCTCTTCGGCGCCTGCCAGAGTTGCTTTTACGTCAATCATATTCTTCTTGTTTGATAAATTTCAATTCGCAAAAATAAACAATAAAAATAAATCACACAACTCTTTTGACAATATTTTGCAATTTTGTCAAAAGTATCGCCTTTATTTTCTTAAATCACGCAACTGATGCCAAACCATAAAAATGGGGCGCGACAGTGCTTCAGACGGAAATTCTTTGGCAAAATGAAGATTTCTATAGACATCTCTTCCAAACGTCATTATTTTCCCTTTTTTAGGCAATTGATAGCGTTGGTCATATTTTCCAAAATTACCGCCAATGATGATTTCTTTTTCAATCATCCGCCCAATTTTCTCATTGGGTTCAACGAGTAGAAACTGCTTTTCCAACCCAAGGTTGTTATGTAGCACCCACATGGCTCCTTTGACAAATTTCACCATGCGCAACCTTTTAAATTCATCCATTGTCGCCTGCTGTTCTTCAGGAGTAAAACCTCTTTTGAGCAAGAAATAATAATCAATGAAATGACGATAGCCAATGCCACGAAAGAAAAAATGCTTCATGACATGCGTCATCTGGAACACACGGTTGAAACTATCAGTTGGCATACAAAGAGTATTCCCGTCTGGCATCTTTTCAAAATGCCGATATTGCTCGTCGGAGTGTTGTTTGAAATATTTCTGAAGTCTTTTGTTCAAATATAAATTGTTGAGGAAACATGGAGTATAATGCACCTCCATGATGATACCTTTTAAGATGGGGAAATGAATTTCGTGATATTGGTCGTGTGTGTCGGGGAAAAAACTTTTTACATAGTTAAAAATCTTTTTTCGTTCTCCTTCAACCCAAATATCAATGTCACCGGGTGCCCTCATAAATGGATCTGGATACATCAGCGCATTTCCCTGTCCTTTTAAGATGCAACTTCGGAAACCTTCTTTTCTAAAAGCTTCAACAGCAAATGCCGATTTTTGGTACATCGTCTCATTTCGTTTGACGATTTTGGACGTTTCTGCCATCCAATCCAGCACATCATCGTCTGTTGGTTTGTTCTCTCCTTCTGTGATTCTTTTCATTCCATGAAAGAACACACCAATAATGCTTTGCTTCTTGGCAAAATCTAACAAATCGCTCCAAACAATCTTCTTCATATTGTCTGGAATGGGGCGTTTTTCATCAAGGCAAAAACGCAAAAACTCCATGTAGATATCGGTCACACTCTTCTTTTTTTAATCCAACTCCGAATAAATCGAGTTATTGCTGATGAATTCCGGCACCATTTCCTTCATCTTCTTCACCGTCGCCATATCGTCGTAATTCATGCTGACTTCGATGAGTTCGTCGATGTCCTTTTTCACCTTTTCGTAGTCGTATTCGCGCACGGAAGCGATGCGAATCTTCTCGTGGAACGACGGCTTCGTATTTTCCTCGGTCGAGAGCACTTCCTCGTAGAGTTTTTCGCCCGGACGCAGACCGGAATAGACGATTTCCACGTTCTGCGCACCACTCAACAAGATCATTCGCTTGGCCAAATCGGCGATTCTGACAGGTTTTCCCATGTCAAAGACGAAAATTTCACCGCCGTTGCCCATCGTTCCTGCCTCCAAAACGAGTTTGCAGGCCTCGGGAATCAGCATGAAATAGCGGATGATGTTCGGGTCGGTCACCGTCACGGGACCACCTGCCCGAATTTGCTTCTCGAAGAGTGGAATCACCGATCCGTTTGAGCCCAAGACGTTACCGAAGCGCGTCGTGACGAACTGGGTGGCACCCTCGGCTGCGGAAGCCTTCAATTGGTTGTTCAACGCCTGCACGTAAATCTCGCAGATACGCTTCGAACAGCCCATCACATTCGTCGGATTCACGGCCTTGTCGGTCGAAATCATCACGAATTTCTTTACGCCATATTTCACGCTGAGGTCGGCCAGAACTTTCGTGCCATAGACATTGTTTTGAACGCTCTCACTCGGGTTGTCCTCCATCATCGGCACGTGCTTGTAGGCTGCAGCGTGGAACACGTAGTCGGGACGGAATTCCGCAAACACGTTTTCCATGCGTTTCTCCTTGCAAATGCTCGTCACCACCGTGTGAACCTTGATGTTGGGCCACTTTTTCTGCATCATCAGGCGGATGTCGTGCTGCGGTGTCTCGGCTTGGTCGATGAGCATCATCTCCGACGGTGTGAACGATGCAATCTGCCGCACCATTTCACTGCCGATACTGCCTGCCGATCCTGTAATCAAAATGCGCTGACCCGTCAGCATTTCGCCCACTTTCTTCAAATCAATGTGAATTTCATCGCGTGGCAGCAGGTCGTCGATGCTTACCTCTTTCAGTTGTATGCTGGGCACCGTCTGTCCGTTCCATTCTGTCGATTGGGGCACCATATAGATTTTAATGCCCATTTCGGTCAAGATTCGTTGCAAATTGGCATCATTGCGGAATTGCTCAGTTCTCGTCGGCGACACCAATACGGCCTTGATATTCTTCTTCTCCAATGCTTCGCGGAGTTTTTCATCGACTTCATACACTTTCACGCCCATCAGCAGATGTGACTGAAAATCAGAAAGATGCGATATAAAACCACGCAAGAGAAAACGGCTCGATTCATCGCTTCGGATACTCTTCGCAATTCCGATTCCACCTTCTTTCACACCATAGACGAACACTGGCATGAGGTCTTTTTCTCTGAAAGAATAATCAAACAGATACTTCACACCCACGCGCAACATCCACATCAGCATCGTTGCCACGGCGTAAGTACCGAGAATATCAATGGTGCGCAAATGGACGAAACGATTCGCCGGCAGATGATTGATTGGGTAGTGAAGTACAATCATCACGATACAAGCCAGCGCATTCGCGTATCCCACGCGCATCAAATCGACAAACGACGAATAGCGGATGATACCAGAATACGTGTGGAACAACTTGAACGTGATGGCACTGATGAATAGATAAATCATCAACACTCTCGACAGCGCGTAGGAATGCAACAGCGTTTGCATACCGCGGTGCACCGACCAATAAACGATGAACGCCGAGATGAACACGAAAAAGAGGTCAATCAGAAAGACACCCCAGTACGGCAGTGCTCGTTTGGTGAAGTACCAATTTCTGAGTTTGAGCAAGAAATCCATACACATTTTTTTAAAATTTACGCCAAACCATCTTATTCACCACTCCAGTGTAAGATTGGATGATTTTCACGACTTTCGTGGAAACATTTTCCTCGATATAGTCGGGCACGGGAATACCGAAATCGCCGTTTTGGTGAAGGGCAACCGCCGTTTCCACTGCTTGGAGCAGCGACTGCTCGTCGATTCCAGCAAGAATAAAGCACGCTTTGTCCAACGCTTCGGGCCTTTCCGTGCTGGTACGAATACAAATCGCAGGGAAAGGATGTCCGATGCTGGTAAAGAATGAACTTTCTTCTGGCAAGGTGCCGCTATCGCTCACGACGGCAAAGGCATTCATCTGAAGGCAATTGTAGTCGTGGAATCCAAGCGGTTCGTGCTGAAGAACCCTCTTGTCTAACTGAAAACCGCTTTGTTCCAAGCGTTTCCGACTGCGAGGATGGCAAGAGTAGAGAATCGGCAGGTCGTACTTCTCTGCCATTTTGTTGATGGCATTGAATAGCGAGAGGAAATTTTTCTCCGTATCGATATTTTCTTCACGATGAGCCGACAGAAGGATATATTTTCCTTTTTCCAAACCCAGTCTTTGGTGGATGTCAGAAGCCTCTATTTCCGCCAGATTCTGATGCAACACCTCCGCCATCGGCGAACCCGTCACATACGTGCGTTCCTTGGGCAATCCGCAGTCGGCCAAATAGCGGCGAGCATGCTCGGAATAAGCCAAATTTACATCGCTGATGATGTCCACGATTCGACGGTTTGTTTCCTCGGGCAGGCATTCGTCCTTGCAGCGGTTTCCTGCCTCCATGTGGAAAATTGGGATGTGCAGACGCTTCGCTCCTATGACAGAAAGGCACGAATTGGTGTCACCAAGTACCAAAACGGCATCGGGCTTCGTCGCCACCATCACCTTATACGACTTGTCGATGATATTTCCCATTGTTGCCCCAAGATCGTCGCCGACGGCCTCCATATAGATGTCGGGGTCGGCCAATTTCAGGTCGCGGAAGAAAACACCATTGAGATTGTAGTCGTAATTCTGCCCTGTATGGGCAAGCAGGGTGTCGAAATACTCGCGACATTTATTGATCACTGCCGCCAAGCGGATGATCTCCGGACGAGTACCGACAATGATGAGAAGTTTCAGTTTCCCGTTGTTCTTAAACTGGGTCATAGTAGGTATCTGGTTTATTCGGGTCGAAAATCTCGTTACAATACATCACAGTAACAAGGTCTTCCGTTTCCGATAGATTGATAATGTTATGCGTATAGCCCGGAAGCATGATGACCGACTGGATTTTCTCGCCGCTCACCTCATAGTTCAGCACCTCGTCGGTCCCTTCCTTGCGAAGTTGGATGAGTCCATGTCCTGATACGACGATGAACTGCTCCCATTTCGTATGGTGCCAGTGCTGTCCTTTCGTAATTCCCGGCTTCGAAATATTGATGCTCACCTGGCCGCATTTCAGCGTGTGCACCAACTCCGTGAACGAGCCGCGGTCGTCTTGATTCATTTTCAAGTCAAAAATGGCTTTTTCCTTGGGCAGATAACTGAGATAGGTGCTGAGCAATTTCTTCGCAAAACTATTCTTTGGAATTTCAGGAATCATCAATGTCGAGGAAATCTTTGAAAATTCATTCAGCCAATCGACAATCTCGCCCAACGTCACCTTGTGGGTCGTTTCACAATAGCAATATTTGCCGTCGGCAGTGGGAAGGACGTCCAAACCTTCAAATTCACAGCGATGTTCGCCTCCCTGCAAGGCATCCAGCATCTCGGCAACGAGGTCGTCGATATACAACAATTCCAATTCGACACTGGGGTCGTTCACCTGAATCGGCAGGTCGTGGGCAATGTTATGGCAAAACGTGGCAACTGCCGAATTGTAGTTCGGACGACACCATTTTCCGAAAAGATTCGGAAAACGATAGACGAGAACTTTCGCACCCGTTTCTTCTTGATATTGCAGGAAAAGGTCTTCGCCAGCCTTTTTTGAACGACCATACTCGCTGTTTCCAAACCGTCCGGTGAGCGAGGCCTGTTGCGATGACGAAAGCATCACAGGACAAGCGTTCCCATGCTTTTTCAGTGTGTCGAGCAGCGTTGAAGCAAAGCCGAAGTTACCTGTCATGAATTCCTCTTGTTCTTTCGGACGGTTCACGCCTGCCAGATTGAATACGAAATCTGCTTTAGCACAGAAATCATCAAGTTGTTCCGCCGGAGAATCGATGTCAAATTCAAAAATCTCACCGATAATCAGATTCGGACGTGTACGATCCTTGCCCTCACTCAGATTTTTGAGCGAAGCACAAAGATTCCTGCCAACAAAGCCTTTCGCGCCAGTTACTAAAACGTTCATTGTTTTTTCAATTCTTCTTGGATATACTCTAACGAAGCGATTTTCGCCTTTGTCTCTTCCAAATTCAGCCGACGGGTATTGTTGGAATTGAATTCCGACAATTTCGAACGCTCATGGTTGCCTTCTGTAAAGAATTTGTCGTAGTTCAGCGAACGATTGTCAGCCGGAACGCGGTAGAAATCGCCTAAATCCACGGCCTTCGCACATTCTTCGTTGGTCAGCAGCGTTTCATACATCTTTTCGCCGTGGCGGATGCCGATGACTTTGATGTCTTCCCGACGACCACCGAACAATTCGCAAACGGCCTCAGCCTGCGTCTGAATCGTGCAAGCAGGGGCTTTCTGCACCAAAATATCGCCACTCTCGCCGTGTTCAAAGGCGAAAAGCACCAAATCGACAGCCTCATCGAGCGACATAATGAAACGTGTCATTGTCGGCTCGGTCAGCGTGACGGGCTGACCATTTCGAATCTGCTCAATCCACAGGGGAATTACCGAACCACGCGAACACATCACGTTTCCGTAACGAGTGCAGCAGATTTTTGTCTTCTTCGGGTCGCACTGGCGAGCCTTCGCCACGGCAACCTTTTCCTCGATGGCTTTCGTGATACCCATCGCATTCACAGGATAGGCTGCTTTATCCGTAGAAAGGCATATCACGCTCTTCACCTCTTGCTCGATGGCCGCCGTCAGTACATTGTCCGTGCCAATTACATTCGTACGAACCGCTTCCATCGGGAAAAATTCACACGATGGCACTTGCTTCAACGCCGCTGCATGGAAAATATAGTCCACACCAGGCATTGCAGCACGCACACTCTCCAACGAGCGCACATCACCAATGTAAAACTTGATTTTGTGCGCCACTTCCGGAAAACGATTCTGGTATTCATGACGCATATCGTCCTGTTTCTTTTCGTCACGGCTGAAAATACGAATCTCACCGATGTCAGAAGTCAGGAAACGGCGCAAAACTGCATTTCCGAACGACCCTGTGCCTCCCGTAATCAGAAGGACTTTATCCTTAAAAATACTCATAATTTTTGTTTATTTTTTATTGAATTAGAGAATTGCTTCTTTTATGTTTTCAACGATATACTTCACATCCTCATCCGAGACGTATGGCCCTGAAGGCAAGCACATTCCGACCCTGAACAAGGCTTCGCTGACACCGTTCAAGTAGGCTGGAGCATCCTTGTAAACCGGCTGCTTGTGCATAGGCTTCCACAGCGGACGCGCTTCGATGCCGCGCTCATCAAGGAAAACGCGCATGGCTTCCACGTTGTCGTTGGGTTGGCAATCCGTGGTGGCAGAGTCCGCCACATGAATGACACCAGCCGCACCGCCTACCGCGCCTTGAACCACAGTTTTGTAAGCGTTCTCCTGTCCCTTGATGCGGATTTCAGGGTCGATGGTGATGGTGTTCAGCCAGAAATTGCTGTCGTAACGCTCATCGGGGTTGCCGTGAACCTCGATGCCTTTCACGTCTTTCAGCAATTCCTTATAGAGTTCAAAAACGTGCTTGTGGTGGTTGATATGATCGTTGGCCACCGTCATCTGACCGCGACCGATGCCCGCACAAATGTTGCTCATTCGGTAGTTGAAGCCGATTTTCTCGTGCTGATAATACGGATAGCTCTCGCGGTACTGCGTGGCATACATCATAATCTCGCGCCACGAATCCTCGTCGGGCGTAATCAACGCGCCGCCGCCGGAGGTGGTAATCATCTTGTTGCCGTTGAACGACAACACGCCGTATTTTCCGAAAGTACCAAGCACTTGTCCTTTCCAACGGCTGCCAAAACCCTCGGCGGCATCCTCGATGACGGGAATGTCGTAGCGATTGGCGATTTCCATGATGCGGTCGGTGTCGTATGGCATACCGTACAAGGCCACAGGCACAATGGCCTTGGGTTTCTTGCCCGTCTTGGCGATTCTGTCCTTGATGGCCTCTTCCAAGAGGTCTGGGTCCATGTTCCAAGAGTCCTTTTCGGAATCGACGAAAATAGGCGTTGCGCCCAAATAGGTGATCGGGTGCGACGACGCGCAGAAGGTGAACGACTGCACAAGGACCTCGTCGCCCGCTTTCACGCCGCAGGCAATCAAAGCCAGATGCACGGCCGCTGTTCCAGCGCTTAAAGCCACGACGCGCTTGTTCTCGCCGACAAATTCTTCGAGGTCTTTCTCAAACCCATTCACATTCGGTCCAAGCGGCACCACCCAATTGGTGTCGAAAGCCTCTTGGATATACTTTTGTTCAAGTCCTGCCTCGCTCATGTGGGCTAGGCACAAATATATTCTCTTGTTCATTTCGGTAAAACTTATTACAATTCAACATTTGCTCTTCTCGGCTCAAAACAGCAACATGGCCTCAAAGCCACGATTCTCACACCACTGGCGCGTTGGGGTCCAACTTTCGCAAAAGTTGCCAAAACGCTGTGCTTGCCTCCCAAACCGAGAGGACCAATGTTGGCTTCATTCACTTTTTCAGTAATTCGCTTCTCAAAATCGGTTTGTTTGCTGAAATCACCATATACCATAGCCTCCATCATCATACTGGTGGCCTCGAATTGCGAACGACCGACGCCGACAGCCAACACACAGGGGCTGCAACCGAGTTTGGAAACACCTTCCGTGGCACGACTGACAATCTCGTCAATCACCACATCAACGCTGTGTTTGTGGAACACGCGCTGCGTAATGCCCCGGATGGCTGGACCGCCGCCCAACATCAAAACCGTCAGGCGAATAACATCCTCGTCAACGGGTTTTATCAATATCGGAGAAGGTTTCAAAGCTCCCGAATCGGGGTCCAAACCTCCACTTTGGTCAATTCTGGCGTAGTCGTCGCCCATAATGGCCATCGGGCGGCCGGGCAACTGGCGCAAGCCCATCTCCACGCCTTCCATGATTTCCTGCATCATCTCGCCCGAGACGGAACGGTTTTTCCCAACCTCAAGAAACAGATGCGGGATACCCGTGTCATCGCACAAAGGGCTTCTCCTGTCCTCGGCCACAAGGGCATTGTCCAACACTTGCCGCATCACCCAACACGATTGTTCGTTTTTCTCGTCGGCAATGGCACGGCGATAAGCTTCCTTCTGATCTTCGCGGAAGGTGGAGCCTGCACGGACGAGGCAATCCGCCACTTTTTCTTTGATGTTAGTCATAAATGCTTTCTCCTTTCGCTGCCGCTATGATGGCCTGATAATTCTCCACTTTGATTCTATAAAGGGCTTCCATGCCCAACTCTGGCCATGCCACACATTCACGCTCCAACGTTTGGCTTTCCAAAAGGGCTGTCACTGGAGGAATAATGGCAAACACGGCATTCTGCTCTTGCAGTTTCTTTACAGTTTCCAACTTGATGGCACCTTTTCCAAGGTGCATCTTGATGCCACCAACTTTTGATAAGGTTTCAAAACTGCTTTCAATCTCCAATTTATTGCTTGATGTTGGACCCACTCCAGCAGGGCTCACAGCAGTATGAAAAATCACACCACCACGAAGGTCAATGCCTCGTTTTTCCCAAGTACCAGCTTCAAGTTCTTTGCAGATACGTGGCAACACAGCATCGCGGCCACAGAAAATATAACCTGTGATGGACACCACATCACCAACTTTCAGTTGGCTGATAGCATCTTCACTAAAAGGTGTTTTCAGCTCTATCATTACTTATTTCTTCAAATGGTTCATCAACGCCTCTTTCTGTCCCTTGTGGTCAATGTTGAGTTTGGGCATGTCGCTACGAATACCTTGGCGGACGTGCACATCTATCAGCAACGGCATTTCTCCTACAGGCATGGTTTTCAGCACTTTTTGAAGTTCTTCTTTGGTCTCCACAGCATGATTCGGAGTCCTATAGCCACATGCTTTGGCTACATCGGTCAAACTGATGACTTGTCCGGCAGATTTCTGACCGCCAACCGACTCATTCACGCCGTTATTCAACACGATATGAATCAGGTTTCCAGCCTTGTAGCGGCAGTTGGTGGCCAAGGCTCCCATGTGCATCACAGCGGCTGCATCACCGTCGAATACGACCACTTTCGTGTTCGGTTTGGCCAAGGCAATGCCCAAGCCCACCGACGAAACATGACCCATAGATCCAACATTCTGGAACTCGTGTCCTTCACCGATGCCGTGCGCCTTCAGTTGCTCATTCAGTTCGCGCGTAGCGCGTCCAGTCGTGCCAAGATAGACGGCATCCGCTCCAAACACATCCAACACGGCGGAAACGGCTTCCTCGCGGTTCATCAAAGGACTTTCGGGATATTGCTGTTTCTTCTCCTTTTGGGTGAGGATGGCTTTCTTGGCAATCAAGGCTACAGGAGCGGAAATCTCTTTGGCCTTGTTCACTGCCCAAGTGAACTTGTCGATGACGGTATCGTCACTGTCAAGGATTTCGTAAGGGATGTCCATATCCTTCATCAAGACGGGCGTCAGTTCGCCTTGTTTCTTATGCTGGGCGTGGTCGTTGATGGACGGGTCGCCGCGCCAACCGATGACAAGAATCATCGGAATGCCATAAACGCAATCATGTGTCAGCGAGAGCAAGGGGTTGGCGGCGTTGCCGATGCCCGAGTTCTGCATATAGACGACCGGGATGTTGCCCGTAGCCATGTAGTTGCCCGCAGCGATGCCGACGGCGTTACCCTCGTTGGCAGCCATCACATGGTGGCTGTCGGGGATGTTGTTGGTCATATAGAGGCAAAAATCGTTCAACAACGAATCAGGAACGCCGGTGAAAAACTTCACGCCCAAGCGGTCCAATGCCTCGAAAAGGGATTGTTGGTTTACCATATTGTTTTTACAAACTTTGTATCAATTCTGCAGCCTTGGTTTTAGACTGGTTTATCAAATCATAGATGGCTGTATAGACATCTTTCTTAATTTCTCCAAAAGACATAAGCGCTTCGTATCTCTCCCAAAACTCTGTTTCCGTCATCGGGTTTTCGGGTTCGCCTTTCGGGAAGTCCACACGTTCAGAAAAATTGCCTTTGGCCGTCTTGATGGTCAAAACAGCACTTTGCTTGTCTGGGAAGATTTCGCTCAATGCCTTGTCAGCGACTACATGCACTTTTTGAGTCAACGCTTTTATGGCCTCGTTTTCCAAAACTTCTTCCCCGAATTCTTGCAAACCTGCTTTGCCGTAGGCAAGTGCCACGGCCACGCTATACGGCGTGCTCATCTTCGCAGAATAAGCCCCTTTCACTTCCGTATGGTCGTGGCCCGAAACGGCAAGGTCGTAGGTTTCCACCTCGATGCTTTGCACATCCTCCGGCTTGATTTCATGCTGGTTGCGCAAATGTATGGTCGCTTCAACGGGCGGATGAGTATATCGGCAAGAAGCGTATGGCTTGGTGTAACTTTTCATGATGGCGTAAGTGCCATTCAGCAAAGTCGGTTTTATCGGGGTGTTTTCGTCGCCTGACATCATCTTGAGGAAGCCTCGATAGCCACCAAGAGGGTCGTCGTGGCCCTTGAATCCCGACTTGGCAAGTTGGAGACTGGTCAAAGACAACAAGGCTGTTTTGGCCACATTGTATGGCTTCAGTTCCGAGCCGTCGTCCAACACCTTCAGCATTCCAGAAGCGGCCACACAAGCCGTCGCAAACGCCTGATAGCGTTCTTCCTCTGAAAAACCAAGCATATAGGCCGCCGCCAAAGTCGCGCCAAGCATTCCACAAGTCCCTGTGGCATGGTAGCCCAAAGCCTTGTGCTTCGGCTGTATAGATACGGCCATCGTGTAAGAAGCCTCATAGCCGATGACAGCCGCTTTCAGCAAATCCTCAATGGAGGTGCCATTACGTTGCGCTAACGGAAGCAGCAGCGAAAAAATGGGCGAACCAAGATGGATGATGCCCGAGTTGGTGCCATCGTCGAAGTCGAGGGCGTGGGCATTCAGTCCATTGAGGAAAACCGCCTCTTTCAAAGCAAGGTTTTTCCCTGTTCCGATAGCCTTAAATTCGCCTTTTTCCGGTTCTGCAAAGGCAAAATAGCTTTTCAGTTTTTCCTTTTGGAAAGCGACTCCGGCACAAGTCACAGCCAAATAGTCAAGCAGGGAACGACGCGCCCTCGCCATGACGGGAGCGGAAATCTCTTTCTTTGCCACTTGGTCGATGGCCTGGAAAAACTCCTTGGAAATGTTCATATCTCAAATAAACTTAAAATACGCCGGACTGTCTGGCTTGGCGATTTCCCAGGCCTCGTCCATGGCCGAAATAATATTTCCCGACAACGGGCCTTTCTTGGCCGCCTCAAGGTTTTGCAACAATTGCTCTTGTTTGGATGCGCCGAGAAGGATGCCGTCGTTCAAATCGGCTTTCATGCATGAATGGTTCACCAACCAACGATAGGCAGTCTCCGCCATGGGGACACCTTCCGCCTCGCAAGCCTGCTTGATTTGCTCGATGGCATCGAAATAGGAATGTTTCCAATAGCGGTCGCGGTAACTTTTCAGTCGGGCGAAACGACCTGGTTCGGGAGCATCCTCAAAATGATGGTGCTTGCCCGTCAGCAGACCGCCTGCCAAGGGATTGAAGGCATAAAAACGCATTCCAAGGCTTCGAATCGCAGGGAAAAGTTCCGGCTCCACGTTGCGGCAAAGGGCGTTGTACATACCTTGATAGACCGTCGGGCGTGGGCATCCGATTTTGTCGCACTTGTAAGCGATTTCTATGACCTGCCAAGCGGGATAGTTGCTCAATCCCAACTCCTTGATTTTGCCTTGTTCGTGCAATTCAGCAACGGTTTCCAAAGCCTCGTCAATGGGCGTTTTTCCGTCGGGAAAATGGAAATAGAGCAAATCGACCGAATCGCGTTTCATGCGACGCAACGATTCCGTGAACTCCATCAGAATTGTTTCGCGGTCGAGTTTTCCCGTGATGCGCGGATGCACTTTCGTGGCAATCTCGTAACTTTGCGGATTCAGTTCGGGCAAAATCTCGCCCAAATAGTCTTCCGTCGTTCCGCCATTATAGACGTAAGCAGTGTCCAATTCCCGTCCGCCTGTGGCAAGGTAGGCATTCACCATCGTGCGACTGGCCTCCAAGTCCAACTGCGGACCGAAATTCATGGTTCCTAAAACGATTTTCATACTTGTCATTCCTTTCCGCCCAAAACAAGGCTCAACACCGAATCCTCATTCTTGATAACACCGTAAATGTCGGCTCTTTTCGCGATTTTTTCTGCCCAACGGCGGTGCGGACCAATCTCGTTCATCTTGTCGCCGTGCTCACTCTTGACCACGCCACCCGAAGTGTGAAGAATCTGCACCGCATCGTGGTATTCCTCTTCCACCACGGCAAACATCGCGTTCACGAAGCGTGCATGGGTCGGGTGGATGATGGTTTTGCCCACGAAGCCATTGGCGCGGTCGATAAGCACCTCTTTGAGCAAGCCGTCGATGGCAGGATTGACAATCTCGTCGCCTTTGATGAGCGCATTGCGGAAATTGCGCTTAATCACATCGTTGATGTCGTCGTCCTTGTAAGCACGGAAATACTCCCAAACCGCTGCCGAAACGCAGTAGTCGTTGAAACGATTGAAGAAATTCAGTACATCGCTCAGCGAATCGCGCACGGGCATAATGTCATACACAGTAGAGTTGATGCCACGACGCACACCGAACAACGACGACATATCCGTTCCGCCCACACGAATATTCAGAATCAAATCCTTATAGGGTTCGAGAATATTGCGAAGCAAGAGCAATTCCTTGTTTCTCAACTCACGGAAAGCCACTTCCTCTCCCTCAAGAATAGGCATTCCATACAGCACGACTCCCAAACGGCTATTGACTTCCACCAAGGTTCGCAAGGTTTCAAGCGCATTTTTGGTGTCAAACTTCGGGAAGTTAAAACCTGTCAGCACCGAGGCTTGTTTGGCCGTGATGCGTTGTGCAAATTCCTTAAAATGATGAACGTTGCGCACACGCACGAAAATCAAAGGAATATCGTCGTGGGTCAGTTCGCCGGCTGCAATTTTATCGGCGAAGAAATCCATGTGGTCAAGGATGTTCTGCTCGGCAATCGGCAGGTCTTCCTCTTTGATGGCATCCTCGCAGCACATCACCAACGAAGTGACGTCCAATTGATGGTTCACCACCTTATCCTTGATGTCCTTGGTGCCAGGCATGTAAAGCGTAGCACCGAGACAATATTGGAGCGTGTCGCGGTCGGTGTATTTGTTGAATTCCACCGGAGCCTTCACAAAATTGAAGTCCGGATTGTAACTATGATGTCGCATAATTATTGATTGCTAATTTTCGGCGACACGATGGCTTCGGGATAATAAGTGTCGATGACGCGCTTGACGAGCATGATTTGCTTGGCACGTTGCTTGGCTTCCTTCTCAGTGGTGTCGTAACTGTGGTTGGCAGCAACCGAACCACCCGTTTTCAGATAAACGGGAGCAGCCACGCGAATGAAATCGGGCACTTCATAGTGACGAATAAAGCCGCCGCTCGACTTTGGATTCTCCGTGTGTAAGTCGATTGGCACATCAATGGCAGCACGCATACCAGCCAACATCTGCACCTGAATATCACGCACAGGGTTGATGGAGTCGGCACCCAAAGTTTCCAGCACATGCACCGAACATGGGTTTCCATGTCCGCTATGGGCTGAAATTTTGAAATGGCAATCGGCAGGAATAAAACCTTTTTTGCGGGCTTCGTTCAACGCCCAAAGCAGACCTTCGTCATAAATCAGGAAGCCGCGCACACCCAAACGGGCACCACGACGGATTTCCTCAATACCACGAGCGATCTGCTCTTCGCCACGAAGACGATAACCCATACGCTGGCCTTCATCGGTTTTCACGGAAGCGGAGGTGTCGGTCGTAGCACGCGGACCGCAGGCCAAAACCAGTTGCACATTCCACTTTTTGGCATATTCCACCATTTTCGTAATTTCCTCGTCCGTCAGGAACATGATGCCCTTGGTCTGGGTGACACGGTGGATTTGAACGCCGTATTCATCCAAAGCCTCCAGCAAGGCTTTCATCGGACCAGGTCCCTGGATTCCGGGAACTTCAAAACGATACTGGCCTCCGTCGGGGAAGCGTTTTTCTGATGTTGGCAAATCGTAAAGGTCGCCGCCAGGCATACCGATACTTTCAAGAAACTCGCGAGTTTCAGGCATTGTGTAGTACTTCATATTTTTTTATTGTTAAATAATTATATTATAGATTCCTTGATAAAAAAACGGAAACTGCTATTGACTGCTATACCATTCTATCGGTTTGTTGATTACACGACCATACTCACACTCAAAATGGACTTTCACATAAGTATATGTCCTTCCTTTGCTGTCTACAGTTTGAGAAGGCGACTCCACCTCTATATACCCCTTTTGAAGTTCTTCTTCGGTGAAACGATGCGTGTATATTTTTTTATAATTCTCTGGTCTAAAACCTGCGATACTACAAAATTCAAAATAGACGGGTCTTGAATTTGAACTATTGAAATAAATTCGACTGTTTGATTTATCAACTCGAACATCAATGTCCACCACCTTCCAATAAACGAAATCGCCATTATAGCCGTCGGTCAGAATTCGAGCCTTATAATTGCCCTTTTCAGACTCGTTTAACACGATGTTACCAGAACCGTCTGATTGAAACACATCCAGAAGCCTTTCGTCATTATAGATTTCTACGGCAAGTCCTGGCTTTGAGGCGTTCAGCGCCACTTTTTCATCCGTTCTGTAACAAGATTTGTCACCTTTGTCGGGACATAAGTCGTCATTGTATTGGAAAGCTTGCAAAACTTCACCTTCCACAGCCACAAAATTCGTCTGAGGGTAATATTCTATATTATGTGCCAGATCTCTGTATCTTAGAAGTCGTTTTCCACCTGAGAAATATTGATTGATTGTTTCCGCGCTATGAATTTTCCTGCGAACACCACTCTGAATAGCTTCTGTAATTTCTATGCTAGAAGTTTTTCCCTGCGAATCTTTCAGTACTTGCGTTACTAAAGCCACGTGCCCTGACTGCCAAATCACATCTGCGACCATAACACTATCGGCATTCGCGTCAGGAACCGTGTACATCCTATCCCATATCGCAAAATCATACGACCTATAATTTTCTTTCAACCCGAATGCGTAATTCACAAGTCCACTACACACAGTCCCATAATACGCTCGGCAATTAACACCATGATACGGACTCTCGTTTAACTTTTCCGTATATAATTTACTTTTCGGATTATTGACAGCGGTCATAAAAGTGTGAAAACTAATGTCTTCACCGATGTATGTGTTAATTTCCTTTGTCGATGAATACACCAAACCCTTATAACGCTTTCCCATGGTATATTGACGACTATTTGCTGAAAAATCTGTTTTAGGAATGAAAACAACATCAGCCATATGGTAAGCTTTCTTAACAGCGTTGGATGCGCCCAGTATCCTGCCAGAATCATTTACATCTCCACTCCATGGTAATTGTTCTGGCAACAGCTCAGCAGTAGAGCAACTAAGCAGAAATAGAGAGAAAAGCAACCGACAAATATGTCGTGGGAAACATCTCATATAATAAAAAAACAAATTTTGTCAATCCAATTCTGGTAACAAATCGTGCCGCATGATGTCGTTGCCACTCGTGTCTAACACTTTAACGGTTGCATTGATTTTACAAAGCTTTTCATTATACTGCTCAATCGAATCCGCCACGACGTTCATACCTGCGATGCGGTCGCTGCTGCTGGTCACGCCGCGCATTTCAGTACCCTTTATCCTAACAGGATGAAATTCGTTGATGATTCCTTCTTTTTCAAGCTCCTCAAAACCTTCGAAATGGTCGAAAACACCTGGTTGGCAATAAATGAAATCGTTTACTACGACATGATAAGATTGGGTTTTCTTGCTCAAATCGGGGTCTTTTCCAAGCGTAATGTCGATAGTGGCACCAATGACATCAACACCCGACGCATATTTAATCAACAAATACTTCATGTTGCCACCCGTGCGGGCGCAGAACTCAAGCACCGAAACCTTGTCGCCATTGTGGAGCAACTGCACCAACAAAGGCGCATTCACCAAACCGAAACCGTCTGCTATCTTCTGGCAAATCTCCTCGATTTGCTTCATCACCGCTTCCGATGCTTTTACCGGATAGCGGCCACGGAAGATGACGAAACGGTCTTTGTCTTTTACTTTCTCGCTATTCGTGACATTCAGCACATGTGCTTTTCCATTGACCACGAAGGCATCCACGCTTATTTCGTCGCCAGAGAAAAACTCCTCCACAATCACGCCACCGCTTCGGCTTATCTTGTGGGCTTCTTCGTAATATTGTTTCAGTTCCTCCAAATTCTCGGCTTTTCTCACCCCTTTGGAACTATAGGCATCCACGGGCTTCACCACCAAAGGGTAGTTCAACTTGCCAATCACATCCATGTCAAGATGGTCGGTCTCCACATAATCTGTCGTTGGGATGCCATTCGCTTTGAAAATTCGCTTCATGCGAATCTTGTCCGACACATTTTGGCAAGTTTCATAATCAATATAGCACGGAAGACCAAGCATTTCCGACACTTTTGCCACGACCAGCAGCACCTGGTCGGCACACACCGTAATCAGAAAATCGACTTTTTCCTCGATAGCGATATTCTTGATGGCCTCCATGTCGAACACATCCACATGGAAAAACTTGTTGCAATAAGGTCGTGCCACAGCATTGGGGCTGCCATCGGCCAACAAAGCCTCAATTCCCCTATCCTTCAGTTGTTTAATGAGTTCTATTTGCGGAAGTCCGCCTGCAATCACTAATGCTTTCATCCTAAAAAACAATTAATTTGTTCCGTCAAAACCCACTGCACCAATTTTGCCTTCTCCTGTATCAATATCCTTGTGCAGCAAGACATTTTTTATTGTTGTAAAAATGATTTTGATATCCACCCAGAGCGAGCAATGATCCACGTACCAAACATCCAACTTGAATTTTTCTGTCCAAGAGATATTGTTGCGACCATGCACCTGCGCCCAACCAGTAATGCCAGGACGCACTTCGTGACGTCGAGCCTGTTCGGGAGAATATAGTGCCAAATAGCGAGGAACTAAGGGGCGAGGACCTATCAGCGACATATCACCTTTCAAAACATTGAACAACTGCGGCAATTCATCAATGGAGAACTTACGGATAAATTTACCAATCTTGGTGACGCGTTGCTCGTTGGGCAAAAGATTGCCTTCCGCGTCCCTTTCGTCCGTCATTGACTTGAACTTGATGACCTTGAATATCTTCCCATCCTTACCCGGTCGCTCATGCAAAAAGAACGCGCCTGCGCCCTTGTTGGCAAAATGCAGCCATACGATGACGACAATAAGAAATGGACTCAACACAAGAAGTGCCAAGAAGGAAATGATAATGTCTAAAATGCGTTTGAAAAAATGTTTGTACATCATTCAAAAATGCTTCATAATAGCATTGTAAGTATGCGTAATCGTGTAATTGTCCAAAAAGAATTGATAGCCCTTTTCTCCCATTTGAGACCAATCCGACTTCAAAATCTTATCCACACATTGCGTAAAAGCGTCCACGTCGTTGCTCGGACACCAAAAACCATAACCGTTTTGCTCGGCAATACTGCCCGTGTCGCAATTCGGGTCTGTGGCGGCAATGATAGGCTTTTTCTCCATCAGATAAGGTAACAGGCGAGAAGGATAGTTGGGAATCGTGAAACGATAGTCCAAGAATATCAACCCAACATCGCAGGCACGAACCAGTTGGTCGTAGTCTTCCTTGGGTAGGCGTTGGAAAACCGATACGCTCTGGGGGCGTTTGGAACTAAACCACGCTTCCAATTTCCCGTATTCCGTACCATTGCCCACTACCACAAAATGGCAATCCTCTCGGCCAGCGTTGGCATCCAAACATTTTATCAAGAACGGAATGCCCTGCGGCTTGCCCAAGTTGCCGCCGTAAATAAGAATGGGCTTTTCTGTAGGCAGATCGTACTTCTGACGAATCAATCTGCACTGTTCTTCCGTCAGAACTGTCGTTTCTTGAACCTCGTATGAGTTGGGTGCCACTTCCACCCTATCAGTCGCAATTTCTGGGTTGTGTTTCAAAATATATTGCACATTGGCAGGACTCATGCAGCCGATATGGTCGGACAAGGCATAGAGTCTCTTTTCTTTCGTTCGAAAGAAGCGATACAACACACCTTTCACACCTGATTTGCTCATCATTCCCAAATCCACTGCGTTTTGTGGAAAAATATCCTTCAGCAACAAATATGTTTTGGCTTGTGGATTGGATTTCTTCAGATATTGTATCACTTTCGGGAACGTGATGGGTGGTGTAGAATAGAGAATCAAATCTGCTTTGAGACTTCCCAAATGTTTTTTGATGGCCTGTTTAAATAGCCTCTCCACCATTACCTGTCCAATTCCTTTCTCAATGGCATTGGTTTTCTGAAGGTTGAGCGTACGCACACCAAGAATTTGGACACCATCCACTTCTTTAAGACTCGTTTGCTCTCCCAAACGACGTTCACGTGGCGTCACAATTGTCACCTGATGACCTTCGTCGCGGAACTTTCGAATCAAATCGGAATAGATTCCATGATTGCCCAACCCTTGGATATTGGACATGGTAAGGAAGATGATGTTTTTCATATTGCGCATTTTTTCCTACCTATTCTTATTGAATAAAGCAACCTTTTTCAATATTTCATCGGGGTTATCGACCAATTCTAACGCATTAATTCTGGATTCTTTTTCTGAAATACTATTTATTTCACAGGCTTGTAAATTATTAACAAAACTAATTATTGATTGTTCTGTCGTAGCATCTATACAATAACCACAATTATATTTTTCTACCTGTTTGGATAAAAAAATTCCTTCCGAAACTATAATTGGTTTACAGAAGAACATTGATTCATATAATTTATTGGGTTCTGCTAATCTTTCATTCAAAGATAAAGGTGTATAACAGGCAACCACAATGGTAATTTTTCTATAAATCTCTTCAAGGTCTTCAGGGTTTTTAAATGCACCAAAATACTTTACATTAGAATATGCTTTCGATAGACTCTGACATCTTTCCATTGTTTTTCTGGAAGCTTGACCATAAAAATGAAATTCGTGTTGGGGAAAATGAGTACCTATTACTTCAGCAAAACGCATGATCGTTTCATATCGAATAGCACCAACAAAAGCAAACACCAACCCCTCCTTGTCTTTCAAACGCAAAGGAACGCGTTTAATTGGGACCAATAAACGATTTAACTTATTGGGCTGAATGACAATATTATTTAGATTTAAATTGAAAAACTCTCGGAATCCATCAGAAGTCATTACTGTCACAACTGATTTTCTTATGATTCTCTTATCAATTGCTTTTAACAATCCAAAAACTTTTGAAAAACGCGGATATCCGTACAAAATATCCGAAATCTCATAAATATATTTTTGTCGTTTTAAGAAAAAGAATACGGTAGAAATGATACCAAAAGAATAATAGATTGGAGATTCATTTTTATGTTTTTTCACGATGTGTTTGATATCCTTTCGAAACGTTTTCAACTTGTTAAAATAATCTGCCCCATCATTTAACTCCCCCAACACAGTAACCTTAACATCACTTGGCAAGACATTGCAATTATATTTATTCCTATCATAGCCATAGACCTCACATTCATACCCTGCATTGATAAATGAAAGAATCCTTTTTATACACCTTGGTTGCGAAAGTGAACTAACCAAAAACACTATTTTCATTGTCTCTCTCATTTTCTTTATCTCAATGCTTCAACAATTCTTCCGCAAGCCAACCCATCCCCGTATGGATTGACCGCCTTACTCATTTTGTCGTAATAAGATTGGTCTTCAAGAAGTCGGCTCACTTCATTTACAATAAGATCGTGGTCGGTTCCCACGAGTTTCACCGTACCTGCTTCAAGTGCTTCGGGGCGCTCGGTGGTGTTTCGCATCACGAGGACAGGCTTGCCCAGCCCAGGAGCTTCTTCTTGGATGCCTCCGGAATCGGTAAGAACTACCGTACTTTTTTCCATCAGATAGACAAACTCCAAATATTGAAGCGGTTCTATGAAGAAGAAGTTTTTATAAGCCGAAAGGTCTTCACCAAAAACTTCATGGATAGGTTTACGCACATTGGGGTTGAGATGCATGGGATAGACAAAGTCAACATCGGGATACTTTTCCGACAAGTCTTTCATGGCTGTAACCATGCTGATGAAACCTTCTCCGAAGTTCTCTCGGCGGTGACCTGTAATCAGAACCAACTTTTTTCCGTCCTCCAATCGGGTGACATCATAGCCTGCCTCTGCAAGTACTTTCACCTGCTCAGCTGCCAAAACTTTGTTGCTCTTCAATTTATCCACCACCATGTGAAGGGCATCTATCACCGTATTGCCCGTGACAAAAATCTGTCCCTGTGATTTTTCTTCTTTCAGATTTTTCTCGGAAAGCGGCGTTGGGGCAAAATTGTAAGTGGCAATGCGCCCTGTAATCTGCCGGTTCATCTCCTCTGGCCAGGGACTATAGATGTTATGCGTCCTCAATCCTGCTTCTACGTGACCCACAGGAATCTGCTGATAGAAAGCGGCCAAGGCAGCGGCTGTACTGGTCGTAGTATCGCCATGGACAAGCACCACGTCGGGCTGTGTTTCTTTCAGCACATCTCGCATACCGGTCAGCACACGAGCAGTTACATCGTAAAGATCCTGACCTTGCTTCATAATGTTGAGATCGTAGTCGGGTGTAACCTCGAAAATCCTCAACACTTGATCAAGCATCTCACGATGCTGTCCTGTCACACAAACAATGGTTTCAAAGTCTTTTGGATGTTTTTGAAACTCCTTTACCAATGGACACATCTTAATAGCCTCTGGACGGGTTCCAAACACCAACATTACCTTTTTCATAATTTCGATTTTAGATGTGATACACCCCTTCCAACGGGCAAATGTTATGGCAGTCAAGGATAACCTTACCCTTCAGTTTGTCCCAATTCTGCTTGATGTGTTCGTGTTTCACCATAACGACAACCATATCAACTTCGTTGAGGAACTGGTCGAAGTCAAGAATTTGATTCTGCACAACCTCCTTGTCGGTGAAGAATGGGTCGAAGCTCTTCAGCGGACGGGCGAGGTGGCGTTCCTGAATATCAAGCATCTGCAAAGTCGGGCTTTCACGCACATCATCCACATTCTCCTTATAAGTAATGCCGTAAAGACCAACACGGCGGTTGTCAGTGATGTTGTGCTCCTTCATAATCTCATAGATGCGCTCAAGTACGAATACGGGCTGCGTGTCGTTGGTCTTCATCGATTCGTCAATCACTTTGGCCAACTGGGGATAGTCGCCCACAAGGAACCAAGGGTCTACAGAGATGCAGTGACCTCCCACGCCCGGACCAGGTTGCAAGATATTAACACGTGGGTGCATATTGCAGATACGAATAATCTCGTACACGTCCATGTTGTCGTGGCGGCAGATTCGCGACAGTTCATTGGCGAAAGCGATGTTCACAGCACGGTAAGTGTTCTCCACCACCTTGGTCATCTCTGCAGTACGAATATCAGTTACCACTATCTCACCTTGGCAGAATGAAGCGTAATAATTCTTCACTTTTTCGCCAATTTCTTTGCTATCTGCACCAATAGTGCGGTTGTTGTGGAGCAACTCATATACCATATTGCCTGGGATGATGCGCTCTGGAGCATGGACAAGGTTGATGTCCTCTCCAATCTTGAATCCGTTGGCCTCGATGACTGGACGTACAAACTTGTCGATGGTGCCAGGACTCACCGTTGACTCCACCACAACCGTTGCTCCTTTCGGACAAACGCGCATCACTTCCTTGACAGCAGCCACCACATAACAGGCATCCACCTTTTTGGAGAATTTGTCATAAGGTGTGGGTACTGAAACTATGTACATATCCGTCTTTTGATATTCTGTGGTAAATTTAATGCCTGCTTTTATCGCAGCATCAAAAAGTTCATCCAAACCGTCTTCTTTGAAAGTGGTCTTGCCGGCATTAAGCGTAGCAACCAATTCTTTGTTGTAGTCTGTTCCGACAACCTCTACACCATGTGAGGCCATCATCAATGCTGTGGGCAGTCCGATGTAGCCCAATCCAATTACGTTTATCATATTCAAATATATAAAAGAATGATTATTAACACCAAATTCAATTGCTGAGTTGTTTTGAAGGAGTGGGAATAACAAACAAGACAACCAACAATACGTTCAAAATGTCAGACTGGTAAAAAGCACCAGAAAACATGTGTGCAACTATTTGCTGGACAGCCAACAAACCAAGCCAAAAATAAGGACTCCTTTCTTTAATCAAATCCCACGATTTTGCTAAGGCTTTAAACAAGATTATCAGAAATAAGATTCCTCCAAAAAAGCCCAATCCCATAAATGCATCTAAAATGATGTTATGACTGTAGATATAGGAGCCATACTCTCTAAATACAGCAAAAGAACTTCCCAAAATAGGATTATTGATAATATTTTCTATCGCTATAGAATAAAGCGAGGCTCGGCCATTAGAAAACTCCTCATAACTACTTGCAATGTCGGAGGACAATGTCAAACGTTTTGCTAATACGGGAGAAACTGAACGAATGAAATCAAATAAGAAATCGCCAAAAACATATAAAAGAGTTAACAACATAACCATCACTATCATAGATAGCACAACATGTTTTTGTCTTGACGAATAATAGAATAACATACTTGCACCAAACGCGACCAATGGGCCACGACTACCTGCACGTAATAAAACAAAAAAACCTATTATCATTAACCCGATAAAAAACACTTTGAACAATAGTTTTTTTGAGTTTTTGTAAGCAAAAAAAGATAACAGGGATAATGCTCCTCCCCAGTGTCCAAAAGAAATTGTATTCAACGCAAGATTTCCACTGATACGCCCGATACCTTCTGTCGAGAACAACAACGGGTTATTGATGTAGAATACAGGAATCAGAAAAACATATCCAAAAAGAATGAGAATGAATGCTAATTTCAAATCAATACAATCCATACTTTTTATAACAGCCAAGGTCGGTGTTAAACAAATAAACAGAACAAAGAGCCACGTCTGTCTGGCCATCATCTTATTTACGGGATGTTCTGTCTGATACTCTAAATCATAAAAAATTCTTATCAAAAGCAATCCCCAAAAAACGAGAAAGATGACAATATCTTTATTTTTAAAGAATTTTTTCTTGATGTTTACCATCAACATAATGATTGAAAGTCCAAGAACGAAAGCTCGGTATGGGACTGTCACCGACCGAGAACTGATCATCTCGTCTTCCATCATGGCACTATCCTGCAAAAACAGAGATGTGGCCAACTGATAACCAATAAATGGGAGACAGAATAAGAATGTGGATAAAAATATATTGATTTTTTTTGTATTCATCTTTTATTAGTTACTTTCATTTGTCAATTTTACGTAGATATTGATGCCACAATTTAGGTGGCAACTGCCTCTGGCGGATAAGTTCGTTTCTATTGTATAGTTTTTCATCCATAGTCAATGGAGAAATAAAAGTATCATAATCTTTGATTTCACAAACATCAAAGACTTTCGCATGATAATGAGACCTCATCCAATTTAAATTCTTTCCTGTCAAATAGATTTTTTTTCCTAATAACATACACGTTGCGATAGCTCCCAAACCCGACTGAGCAGGATTTCCACAAATATAAATATCGCATGAATTCATATAGCGAAGATAATCATCGCCTTTGTAAAAATCTTCCTCAGAACGGAAGTCATCACCGAAAAGGCTTTGACCCAAATTCAAAAAATTTTGATAACGGTCATCCTTCTCTAAAGAATAGTTCATCATGCAATGAACTTTTATTTTTCCCTTAAAACGAGACAATTCTTTTAATAATTTTTCATAATAACCCATATTACTGGGATTGTTTCCAAGAAGCACTACAGGTTTTTCACGTTTCTCTGTCTCACAATTTAGTAATTCAAAACTAATCTTATCTTTTACACCTTTTCCACCTCCCGAAGCATATGGTATTGTAAATATTTTATTTATATCCAATCCAAAATTTTCAACCAATGTGGTGCGGTCGTCATCCATCAAAGTAATAATTGTCTTAAATCTCTTATATATCAACTTCTTAATTAATGCGAAACATCTCGATTTCCAACTTTTCCTAGTTGAGGCACCACTTCCCCAACACACCCAATTGACATTTGAGCAACCTACAATAAAAGACCAAATAAAATAGGAATAACTGCCCGCATGAAAAAGTATTGGATAGAAATGATTTTTCCGCAACAATCTAACCAATTCAGAAGTTGAATGTGAAAAATAGAACTCCGTGAAGCCTACCTCGTCAAAAATATTTCTATACAAATTCTCATCAAGATCCTGACTCCCATGAAGAATAAATCTGTGATGAGCATCTTCAACGTAAGTGGTTACAAATCCTTTTGAAATTGCCGGAACGAGATGGTATCTATTTGCTGTAAAAACGTGTACTATCATTTTTTTCTTCTAAGTTTTTGTCTATAATCATTTGCCATTTTCTTAACTTCTTGATACTCTATAAGCTTTGTCTTTTCACAAAGTAAAAAGAAAATCCCAGCACCAACTAATATCTGCATAGGCAAAACCACCCAATAAGTAAGCGGTAAATATTTCAGTAAATATACTGGCACAGCCACTGCCAATGCGACGCCATAACTCGGCACCACATCCTTCAGTTGCATCCAAGAGGAGTAGCCAAGACTTTTACCCGTGTAAAAACTATTAAGAAAAAAGCAAATAACACTCGCAAAAATACTTGTCACCAACATCCAATAGATGCCAACAAATGCACCAACGAACAAAGGACCTAGAAGAATGGTTTTCTTGGCAATCTCCACATAAAGAAAAATATCGGTTCGTCCTTGCACTTTTAACATATTAAGGTTGATAGATTGCAAAGGATAAAGGGAACCATAAACACATATAAATGGCAAATAAGTGGCTGCAAGATGCCATTTGGGTCCAATCAGGCAATAAATCAAAGGTTCCGAAACGGCTCCCAATGAGAACATACAAATAGCGGTTACAAACATCGTGGTTTTAATTACCCTGCGATATGCATTTACCATACGCGTCTTGTCATCCTGAACTTGTGCTAAAACGGGATAAGTAACTCTTTCAATAATTGAAGTGATGTTGGTGGAGAAAATCCTAGAAAACTCTCCCGCCTTTGAAAACTGCCCCAATAAGGCAGGTGAATAAAATTTAGACACAACAACTTTTTTTAGTTCCAACCAAACATGATTCAACATACTGCTCAATAACAGTTTCCACCCAAACCCCCACATATAACGCAAACTATCCACACTGAATTTCAACTTGGGCCACCAACGATTAAAAATCCAAAGACAGCCTGAATAAACTGCCTGTCGTGAAAGAATTTGGCCAACCAAACTCCAGACCCCAAAGTCTAAAAATGCCATTCCAACACCTATCACACCGCTTGTTATGGCTGCGATTACCGAAGCCTTTGTCTTGGTCTTAAAATCAATCTTTCTAGTAAGGATGGTGCTTTGGACAATAGTCAGCGAGTGCACAACGAGCATTACCCCCATTACACGAACCAGTGCTACCAACTGTGGTCGCTCAAAAAACGTGGCTATCCATGGTGCTCCTATGAAAAGCAAGGCGAACAAAACCGAACTCACTGCCAAGTTAAAGAAGAAAAGCGTATTATAGTCATCATCCGACACCTTCAGTTTGCGGATAAGCGAATTGCTAAAACCACTATCCACAACACCCAACAGTATGTTGGTAAAAATGGTAACAATAGCAATGAGGCCATACTCTTCAGGTGAGAGCAAACGAGCCAATACAATTCCGACAACAAATGTCACTCCGTGTCCGAGGAAAGCTTCTGCTGCACTCCAAAAGGTTCCTTTAACAGTCTTGTCTTTTAAAGATTGCTTTGCCATTTATATTTTCCTTATCGCAAAATGCCGTCCAGACTCTGCTTTCACGACCTATTTCATTAATTCAAGAACAAGATCGTTCCCTTCTTCGTCATAAACATGAAAATTCTCTTGAATATCCTTTACGACACGATTCATATCAGCGTAATCTTTTAGCACTAGATGAAGATTTGCTATCTTTTGTGACGTAGTTCCGTCCATTCCTATCTGATCGCCCACTTGTTTCAAGAAGTTGGAATGAATAACCTCAGGCAAATTTTCCACATAATCTTGCCCCTCAATCCGTGCTACTTTTGCCTCCTTGCCAAGTATGCACAGGTTAAGGCAGAGATTCTTGAATCTTGGATTATCTTTCTCGGCAATTGAAAAATCAGCCATTTTTCCAGTTATTGAAAAATAAATCAATTGATCCAAGGCACTGATTCCATTTTCATGCTTGCTGAAGATATAATGCTGACCACCTGTAAGTCGATAACCCATCTCCATCACATAGAAGTTCTCTCCGTCTACAAAGCCTTGAACAGAAAGAACACCGTTTGTAACGCCCATAGCTTTATACATTTTCTTCATCTTTTCATCCATCTTCTCTAGATACAGGTCAAGGTATTTGGAGGGATAGATGCCCGCAGTGGTGATGGCGGCAGTTTCCGACGACTTATGCTCCAAACGGTCGTTGAGCGTAGAAAGTGAAATTTCACCGTCTTGTATTGTATAGGAGGCTGCAAAGCTGTCCATATCCATATACTTCTCAATAATAACCTCTTTCTTGTTGGAATAGGATAGTGCGAAATTCAAACATCGCTGAAAATCTTCTGAAGATTTACAGAGGATAACCCCCTGTGAACCACTATTGTCTACTGGCTTTATAATAACTTTATTTTTGTTTGTTATTAAAGACGGATTAAAAGAATCCAAATCATATTCGGGAATAACAGAAACATCGTGTTCTCTACAAAAGCTTTTAAACAAGGCTTTATCTTTGGTGATTTCCAAAGCATTTTTGGTTGCATAACAAGGCAGTCCCGTCAACTCGCATAAATGCTGATATGCCAATAAAAAAGCATCGGTAAAACCTGTAAGAATACCGTCTATTCTTTCTTCATTAATTTTTGTTACCAACTGGTCATAGTCCATAAGGCTAATATTCCAATACTCGTCAGCAATTTGTTTGGCAGGTGAATTTTCTAACTCATGCCAATCTGTAACAATAGTATAAACTCCCATATCCTTTGCTTTGAGTACTGGGTCAACCATTAAAGCAGATCCACCTAATATAAGGAGTTTTTTTCCTTTTAACTCTTTCATTTTTTCTCTTTAAAAAAAGTTTTTTTGACTGATTTATAAAGTAAATAGCCGCAACGGTCAGCATTGCTCTTGACCTCCATTAGAGGCTTATCTGAAAACTCCCACTCAACTATCTCTGGCCATTTTTCATGGTTCTTAATTACTTCTCCAACTTCTGGAGCCAGTTTACTGTAAAAATAGACTCCGCTATGCATTGGTTTGGGGAAAGTCGGCACCTCAAATTTACCAACTGCCAATTTTATTGCACCTTCCACAAAGTCATAGCCAGTAGAAAGTTTTACAAGATCGGATGTGATAAAATCTCCACCCATACGGGCACCAGTTTCGATGATATAGAGTTGACCTTCGCTGTTCAACTTGATTTCTGTATGACTTGGTGAATTCTCAATTTTGAGTGCCGTCAATGCTCCTTCAACTAGATTTTTGATTCTATCCCAGACTGCTTCAGGTATATCGGCTGGTTGATGGTGCTGCATTTCCACAAAACGTGGGGCACCACTGGTCACCTTGTCGGTTATCTGCAAGAAATAGTGCTTGCCCTGATGACTGATATATTCTACACTGAACTCGCGACCATCCACAAATTCTTCGATAATGGCTTTTGATGTGCGTGAGAACGATATGGCATAGTTATAGGCTTCGGTCAACTTATCTTGGCTTTCAACCTTGCAAATGCCCTGGCTTCCCCCACTATCAACTGGCTTGACAATAACAGGAAAACGGCATCGAACTTTCGACAAATCGGCTTCATTTTCGACAAGATAGTATTTCGGCACAGGAATACCAGCTTTCTCCAATGCCTGACGTTGCGCAAACTTGCTTTGGGTGAGAAGCAAACTCTCTTCCGAATTGCTGACAAGTCCCATTCGCTGAGCCACATAAACAACTGTTGACAACGCCGACTCTAAAGAAAAAGATGTGATGCCATCTATTTTCTCTTTGCGGCATACTTCAAGCACTTTGTCCTTTTCGGCAAATGAGATTGGGTAAAACTTATCACTATATTCTTTGCAAACGGCCCCTTCCTCCCATGCTATGCAGATAATCTCGTAACCCAATTTCTTGGCCTGCCTATAGAAAGGAATCAAAGGTTCGTTGGCTCCAATAACAGCTATTTTTTCTTTCATAGCTAATAGTTATTTATTACTTCAACAATCCTGCGCATATCACCTTCATCGTAACGCTGGTCGCAAGGAATGGCTAAAATATGTTCGTAAATATATCTAACTTCGTCATCGATTAAAACCCTCTCATCTTCAACTGGCCATATAACGGGAGCGTATATCGATTCTTGGGCAAGAAATTGCTGCAATGCTGGTCTATCTTGAACATAGATGGTGAAATACAGTGGAGCTGTTGTCACTTCTGTTATGCTTCCACACACCTTCGTGATTTTTTCACTTTCTTGAATGTTATTGAAAAGATAGGAGTAGTTATCAAACCTGCTTTTCTGATTCTTTTCAATATTTTCCTTTGCAAGAAGATTATAGGCCACTTGCGACATTTTATGAGGAACAATATTGCTGTCAGCAATATGGTCAGCAGATTTGCTCAACCGTATTGAAATGGCTTTTGTGCGTTGTTCCTCATTGCTAAAATACTGGCCGCGAAGATACATGGCAGCCATTTCCCTTTCTGTAAACTCTTCATTCTCTTCCTCAGGCTGCGTGATGTGCACAGAATCGGTATTGTTTATCAAATATCCACCATCAGGAATTGGCATCCACTTTCTGTAACTGGCAACTATAAATGTGGCAAATGGGTATTGTTTTGAGGAAAAGAGGCACTGTGTCAAATCTAATACGATGCCAATACCCTTTTTTTTGATTCCATTTAAAATGTCCAGTTCTTCATTGTTGAAATCCATACCAAAATAAGGATGAACAACCAGTAGCGATGGATTATGTTTAACAATGGCATTTTCCAAACTCCTCAAATCAATGCGTAAATTCCTTTTAATGGAAAAATATTTACATTGCCAACCAGCTTCTTCAAAAGGAGTAATGACAGTTTGGCAAGTATAGGCCGGTATCAGAACCTTTTTCTCCGATTTGTCCAAAGCATAGGCAATATCACTCAATGCTTCTCGGCAGAGAGAATAAAGAATTTTATTTTCATTGCAATGCAGTTTCTCTGACTCAGCTTGTCTGATTACTTCATCCGACAAAGAGAAGATACTTCCTATTTCTTTTTTCATTTCACTACAACTTTTAACCAGTTTCGTTGGTTGGAAATTGCTTCTTCAAGTTCTTCAGCAGATTGGAACCTCAACACCAATGTTCCAATCGCATCATTGGCACCGTCAAACGAATTCACCGGATCGCCTTTTTTAACCCACAAATCTTCTTCGATCACTTCAGCAGGCAAATCTTTGGAGATTTCAAGATGGTCAAAAGAGCCTACATTATCCGCATGGAGAATAATCTCTGCCCAATGGCCGTTATAGGGTTTCTGTTCTATTTCTGGCACCGAATCACCGACGATGTAACGGGTCATGGCCGTAATCATATCCACACCCGTGGCATAACGCAACATTTCACAAAGACGGTTGCCGCCACCACGAGGGGTCAATTCCATGATGTAGGGCTTGCCATTGGTACCAATACGTGTTTCGATGTTATAGATGTTGGTTTTCATTCCCAACAAAGTGATTAGACGCTGTATTTCTGCGGTTAAGTATTGTTCTTGTTTTTCTGTAAATGTTGATGGCCAGCTATAGGCTGCCGGAGCATAAGGATTGGTGGCATTCAAATCGAAACGCTGGGCATTGAAACTCACAAACTTCATTTTGCCATCAACCGAAAAACTGTCTGTATCTGAAGAGCAACCTTGTTTTTCTATGAAATCCTCGATGATAATATGGCCCGACAAAGACTTGTCGAAAGCATACTCCACAGCCTCTTTCAATTGGTCGGCATGATCCACACGGGTAACACCCTTGCTGCCTGCTGAGTCGGTAGGTTTTACGATGATGGGGTATTCCCAAATTAAAGCATCAGCCAGAGCATCTTCTACTTTAGTATAGCCTTTGGCTTGGGGTACATTGAAACCATGCTCGGTGAGAAAAGCACGGAACTTGTCTTTGTTCTGCAAAATACACACAGATTCGTATGGACCAAATGAAGGTAATCCCATCTGGTTCTGCACGTATGAAGCCGAAACAACGCCTGGATCAACCCCAAACGACATAATACCGTCAATCTGCTTCTCTTGTGCCACCTTCAACACAGCCTCTTTGTCAATAATACTCACATTAACATACTCGTCGCTGTATTTATGGGCAATGTTGTCGGGAAGATAATCGGCAGTGATAACATAGTAACCCTGCTCGTGCGCCGCCTTGATAACGGGCAACAAATAGCGGATACCGCCAAGAAGCATCAGTTTCTTTTGCATGTTATCCAACAATTAAGTCTATAATTCGATTCAAATTTTCTAGACTCAACTCATGATGCATCGGCAGACAGATCACTTCGTTGGCGATTTTTGTGGCAACGGGCAGGTTCTCGGGGGCTGCACTGGGCAGTCCGCGATAGGTGCTGAATGTGCTGATAAGGGGGTAGAAATAACGGCGACCCAGAATGCCTTGCTCTTTCATCTTGAAGTAGAGTTCGTCGCGTGTCATGCCGTATTCCTTGGCATTGACGAAGATGGGGAAATAGCTGTAGTTGTGCTTGACTCCTGGCATATCGTCGAAGAAGCGGATGCCAGGGACATTGCGCAATGCCTCGCGGTATCGGACGGCGACTTGACGACGTTTTTCGATAGCCTCATCGACTTGTCTGAGGTTGAGCAGACCGTAGGCTGCACGAACCTCGTCCATCTTGCTGTTAATGCCGGGTGCAACGACCTCAGTCTCACCAGCAAAACCGAAGTTTTTTAGATAGTCGATGCGCTGTTTAGTCTTTTCGTCATGAACCACCAAAGCACCGCCTTCAAGTGTGTTGAAAACCTTTGTGGCATGGAAACTCAACGTTGCCATGTCGCCCTGCATGAGCACGGATTTCCCATTCACTTCCACACCAAAGGCATGGGCGGCATCGTAGATGACTTTCAATCCGTATTTGTCGGCAATGGTTTGAATCGCCTCTATGTTCACGGGTTTTCCGTAACAATGAACGGGCATGATGGCCGTTGTTTTCGGTGTGATGGCGGCTTCGATTCGTTCTGGATCCATTCCACAGGTCGATTCCTCAATATCGACAAACACGGGCTTGCAGCCGTTCCACCAAATGCTGTGGGTCGTGGCCACGAAACTGTAGGGTGTCGTGATGACTTCGCCCGTGATGCGAAGTGCCTGTAATGCTGTCAGCAAAGGCAGTGTGCCGTTTGTAAACAAACTGACATAAGGCACTTTCAGGTACTCGCACAGAGCCGCCTCAAGTTGTTTGTGAAACTGGCCGTTGTTGGTTATCCATTTGCTATCCCAGATTTCCTTGAGCATGGAATGAAACTCGTCAAGGTCGGGCAACAACGGAGAAGTTACTGTTATTCGATCGTTCTTCATAAGCACAGAAAAATCCGGATTTTTCTTCAGGGCGCACCAATCCCTTTCTCGCGCGAGCGTATGCGCGGGGTTTGTTGCCGACGCTGTAAAAGCGGGCAACACGGGAGGAGTGCCGCCTTAGAGATTCATGGTTGAATCTCGCAGAATTCCGTTTTATTTCATATTAAATGCAAAGGTATATATAAATAATGAGAAATCGGATGATTTCCCCGTCTTACCCCTCCCATGTTTTATAAATTTATATATTCTTAATATTTTTTAAATGTCTTGTGGCAGATAATTGGTCAGTTCGACGAACTGTTGGATCGTGAGTTGTTCGGGACGGAGGGTTAAGAATTTTGAATGTTGAAGGTAGAATGTTGCATTTTCTTCCGATGCTTGTGGATTGAGGATTTGACGGAGCGAAACGCGCAGCATTTTCCGGCGTTGGTTGAAGGTGGTTTTCACGACGCGCTTAAAAAGTTTTTCGTCGCAACCGAGGTCTGTAACGGCGTTTCGCGTCAGTCGGATGACGGCGGACTGGACTTTCGGCGGCGGATTGAAAACGGAGGGTTCGACCATGAAAAGGTATTCGACATCGTACCACGCCTGCGTCAGCACGGAGAGGATTCCGTAGGCTTTCGTGCCGGGCTGGGCGGCCATGCGCAGGGCGACTTCGTGCTGAATCATGCCGGTGCAGCAGGGAATCAAATCGCGGTTGTCGAGCATTTTGAAGAAAATTTGCGAGGAAATGTCGTAAGGATAGTTTCCCGTGAGCACGAAGGGGCGACCGCCGAAGACTTCGTTGAGGTCCATGCGGAGGAAATCGGCCTCGATAATTGAGAGTTGACAGTTGACAGTTGACAGTTGAGAGTTGGATGATGGGTGATGAGAGTTGAGAGTTGGGAGTTGGTGATTTTGGAGGAATTCGACGCTTTCGTGGTCGATTTCGACGGCTTTGAATTCGCGTTGTTTTTGGGCGAGGAACTGGGTAAGAACGCCCATTCCCGGTCCGATTTCGAGGATGGGAATGTCGGGACAAGCATCGACGGTGTCGGCGATGCGGCGGGCGATGTCGAGGTCGCAGAGGAAGTGCTGACCGAGGTTTTTCTTGGGTTTCACCAGTTTCATGGTGCAAAATTACGATTAAAAGAGAGAAAAACCAAATTTTGCACTCGGAAATGAAAAGAAAAATGAGTTTTTCTTTTGCATTTCACTCGTTTTTTCGTAACTTTGTGACTTGAAAACCGAAAAGGGGTAGTCAGAATGAAAAAAATAAGGAAAAATGCGCTGAACGTGGTTGTTTCGCTCGTGCTGGGCGGTGCGATTCTCTACTGGATGTATCGTGGTTTCGACTTCGAGCGCGTCCGCGATGTGCTCACGAGCGAGATGTCGTGGACGTGGATGCTGTTGTCGTTTCCGTTCGGCATTATGGCGCAGGTTTTCCGCGGATGGCGATGGCGGCAGTCATTGGAGCCGTTGGGCGAGAAGTCGAGGGCTTCGGTGCGTGTCCACGCCGTTTTCCTGTCGTATGCGGCCTCGCTGCTGATTCCCCGAAGCGGAGAATTTCTGCGGTGCGGCGTGTTGCGGCAGAAAGACGGTGTTTCGTTTCCGAAAGCCTTGGGAACGGTGGTGACGGAACGCGCCATCGACACGCTGTTGGTCGTGGTCATCGCGTTGCTGACGGTCGCCACACAGTTCCGTGTATTTTCGTCGTTTTTCGAGGAGACGGGCACGAGTCTCGACGGTATTTTCCACCGTTTTACCTTGACGGGATGGATTGTCACGGCGGTTTGCATCGTTGCCATCGGCATCCTGGCGTGGTTTTTCGTATCGAGAGCCGCGCTAAAGAGGTCGAGCCGTCCGAAGTCCTCTATATATAATAAGGTGAGGGAGTCGTTGGCAGGCATTTGGCAGGGCATCGTGTCGCTGCGCAACGTGCGGAACATTCCACTGTTTGTGTTCTACACGCTGGCGATTTGGGGCTGCTATTTCCTGCATTACTACCTGACGTTCTTCTGTTTCGAGGCGATGGAGTCGTTGAGCATCGGTTGTGCGATGGCGACGTTCATTGTCGGTAGTTTCGCCATCATCGTACCCACGCCGAATGGTGCTGGGCCGTGGCATTTCGCGGTGAAGACGATGTTGATTCTCTATGGTGTGGGTGAGACGGATGCGCTTTATTTCGTGCTGATTGTCCACTCGATTCAAACGCTTTTGGTGGTCGCCTTGGGAATTTATGCGTGGCTCGTTCTCGCATTAACTAAAAACAACGTAACATCTTTAATATCAAACCTTTAACTATTATTATTATGAACGAAATCCAAAATCTTAACCCACAGTGCATTTGGAAGAACTTCTACGCACTGACGCAAGTGCCGCGTCCGAGCGGACACTTAGAGAAAGTACAGAAATTCCTGCTCGATTTCGCCAAGGAAATCGGTGTCGAGGCTTTCATCGACAGCGGACAGAACGTGGTGATGCGCAAGCCTGCCACGCCTGGAATGGAGAATCGGAAGGGTGTGATTTTGCAGGCGCATATGGATATGGTGCCGCAGAAAACGCCCGAATCGAAGCACAATTTCGAGACCGACCCCATCGAAGCGTGGATTGACGGCGACTGGGTGAGAGCGAAGAACACGACGCTCGGTGCCGACAACGGTCTGGGCGTGGCTGCGATGATGGCTGTGCTTGAGGCGAAAGACCTGAAACACGGTCCGATTGAGGCGCTCATCACCGCCGACGAGGAAACAGGTATGTTTGGTGCTAACGCATTGCCTGACAACGAGTTACAAGGCGACATCCTGCTCAATCTCGACTCTGAGACGTGGGGTAAGTTCGTCATCGGTTCGGCGGGTGGCATCGACGTGACCGCCACGCTCGATTACAAGGAAGTGGAAACCGACCCCGAAGACGCTGCCGTGCGCGTGACGCTGAAGGGTTTGAAGGGCGGTCACTCGGGTCTGGAAATCAACGAGGGACGCGGTAATGCCAACAAACTGATGGTTCGCTTCGTGCGCGAGGCGATTGTGGAATACGAGGCTCGTCTGGCTTCGTGGCACGGCGGAAATATGCGCAATGCCATTCCGTTCAAGGCCGAGGTCGTGCTGACGTTGCCGAAGGAGAACATTCCGGCGTTGAAAGAGCGCATCGAGGACTGGAAAGCCGATTTCATCGACGAATACAAGGGCATCGAGAGCGGCATTGAGTTCTTCGCCGAGGAAGTGGAAACGCCGAAAATGGAAGTGCCCGTCGAGATTCAAGACAACCTTGTGAATGCCATCTACGGCTGTCACAACGGCGTTTTGCGTATGATTCCGAGTTATCCCGATGTGGTTGAAACCTCGTCGAACCTCGCCATCATTGACATCGAAGGCGGCAAGGCATCGCTGAAGGTGCTCGCTCGTTCGAGCCGCGAGGATATGAAGGACTACGTCGTGAAAACGCTCGAAAGTTGTTTCAATATGGCTGGAATGAAGGTAGAAACGGCTGCCAGTTACGGCGGTTGGGACCCGAATCCCGACTCGGAAGTGCTGCACCTGCTGCTGAAGGTTTATAAGGACTTGTTCGGCAAGGACGGCATCATTCAGGTTGACCACGCTGGTCTGGAATGTTCGATTATCCTTGGCAAATACCCGCATTTGGACGTGGTGAGCCTCGGTCCGACGATGAAGAGTCCGCACACGACCATCGAGCGTGCCTATATCCCGACCGTCGAGCCGTTCTGGACGCTGCTTAAGAAGGCTCTTGAGGAAGTGCCTGTGAAATAAGCACGAATTTTTCGAATGCTGCTTCCCAATCGACAGTTGATTGGGGCTCGAATCGCTGCATTGTCGAGGTCTCGGCAATGCAGCGACGCATTTCCCATACGTCGCCGACGAGTCCCGTGGCGCGTGCTTGCAGCATAATGTTTCCGAGGGCCGTACACTCTTGCGGTCCAGCCACGACGGTGACGTTGCAGGCGTCGGCGGTCATTTGGTTGAGCAAGGCGTTTTGCGAGCCTCCGCCGATGATGTGCAGCGTGTCGAGTGGCACGGGTGAGAACTCTTTCAGCCACGCGAATACCTGCCGATAGCGCAAGGCCAACGAATCGAAGATGCAACGGCAGATTTCCGCTGTGGTTTCGGGTATGGGCTGCCCTGTTTTTCGGCAGAACGCCTGAATCGCCTCGACCATCGAGGGCGGATTGGCGAAAGTAGCATCGTCAGGGTTCACAATCGAACGGAATGGCGTTTCCGACTTCGCCGCAGCCAACAATTCCGCGTGCGAAAGACCTTCGACACCGTTTTCTTTCCACTCCTTTCGACACCGCTCGTAGAGCCACATTCCGCAGATGTTTTTCAGGAAACAAGTCGTGCCGTCGATGCCGCCTTCGTTGGTGAAATTCAGGTTGTAACTGCGCGGTGTGATGGCCGCATTTTTCAGTTCGATGCCCATCAGGCTCCACGTTCCGCTTGACAGATAGGCGAAATTCTCGTTTTTCGCAGGCACGGCGGCAATGGCCGAGGCCGTGTCGTGACTGGCAACGGCGACCACAGGCACGGCACCGAGTCCCGTCAGCCGTTGGATTTCGTCGGTGAGCGTGCCGATTTTCTCGCCTGAAAACACCATCCGACCGAATTTTTCGCGCGTCAGACCGACTGACGACAGCATTTTCGGCGAAAAATCCTTCGTGCGAGGGTCGAGCAACTGCGTAGTCGAGGCAATTGTGTATTCGCAGACCATCTCGCCCGTGAGCAGATAGGCCAGTGCGTCGGGCATCAACAGGATTTTCTCGGCATTTTTCAGGGCGGAATTGCCCTCGCGCCGCATCGCGTGCAGTTGGAAGAGCGAGTTGAAATTCATAAACTCGATGCCCGTGATGTTGTAAACTTTTTCGCGGTCGGAAACGTTCGTCAGGTAATCGTCGAGTGCCGCGAAAGTATGCGGGTCGCGGTAGGCCAGTGGATTGCGCAGTATGGCCCCGTCGTCGCCGATGCACACGAAATCGACGCCCCACGTGTCGATGCCGATGCTCTCGATTCCGATGCCGCGCTGGGCAACGAGTTTCAGGGCACTGAGAATCTCGCGGTAGAGCGCGAAAATGTCCCAATAGACGTGTCCGCCCATCTCGATGAGGTGGTTTTCGAAGCGCGTCAGTTCCTGCATATTCATTTTTCCGTCGGCGAAGGTTCCGACGATGGTTCGCCCGCTCGTTGCGCCGAGGTCGATGGCGAGGAAGTTCTTGTTTTCGGTCATAGTTTTAATCTTTAAATTCTGTCGCAAAGATACTGATTTTATTTGAATTACGAAAAAAACTTCCAAAAACATTTGCAAGTATAAAAATTTATACCTATTTTTGCATCATAAATTCTAAAATGAAAAGAATATGCCGACAGTACTCTTAGCGTTTGGTTTGCGCTTTTATTTCTATTCGGGTGAACATCAGCCCATTCACGTTCACGTGGAAAATGCCGACGGACGAGCCAAGTTTGTGCTTGAACCAACTGTCGAACTGAAAATAAATGAAGGCATTAAACCAAAGGATTTGAAAAAAGCCCAGACGCTGTGTGAAACTTTCCAAACAGAGTTCATACAGAAATGGCACGAATATTTTGACGAAAACAATTAACAACGATGGCAAAGATTAAAAAAATTTGGTTTGACGACAAACGGATATACCTGCTCACGGACGGAAACGAAGAGTTGAGCCGCCCGTTAGAAGCGTACCCTATCCTGAAGGAAGCCTCCGACGAAGAACGTATGAGCTTCACAATTGGCAGATTCGGCGACGATATTAGATGGGAAAAATTAGACGAGGACATCCACCTTTCGAGTTTCTATGAAACGACGGAACCCAACGCGCAAAACGAAGTCGCCGCCATATTCAGTCGCTTCTCTTGGCTGAATATTTCAGAAGTTGCACGCTCGATGGGAATCCACAAAAGCCTTTTGGCAAGGTATATCTACGGCATTTCAAAACCCAGTCAGCAACGACTACAGCAAATCAAGGACACACTCCACCAATTCGGTCGCGAGTTGCAGAGTGCGTAAACTACCGAGCACCCAGCCAACGGCGCACAGGCAAATCGTAGAAGCGGAAGCTGAGCCACGCCAACAGGACGCAGGCGACGGGCAACAGCAGGGCTTCGGGCCAGACGTCGTTGAGTTTGGCGATGGACACGAGTTCGCCAGAAAAGCCGATGTGGGCATAGAACAGGTACATCAGCGGATAGTGGATGGCGTAGAGCGGATAGCTGAGGTCGCCGAGAAAACGGCTCACCTGCGCGGTTTTGCGACCGACATTGAGTTCCGACGCACCCAACCAAACGAGCGCGGGGAACACAACAATGACGCAAAGGGCGTCGTAGAGGCCGTTTTGCCACGGTTGCAGTTCACCGAAAGCCAACGGCAGACAGCCAACCAAGAAAATCGCTGCGCTGCAAATCCAAAAGGCATTTTTTAGTTTGCAAGGCTTGAAGATTCGCGCCATCAAAAGTCCGACGGTGTAGGGAAAGAGCATTCGCACCAGTCCACCCCAAAAACCGCCATCGACCATCGACCAGCCGACACCGAGAAAGCCGTCGCGCAGGGCGATAGAGGCCAAAATTGTGCCTGAAATGACGGCAATCGCCGCCAGAATCTTCGTGGGAAGTCGGCGCAGCAGCAGGGCGTAGAGAATGTTGCCGATATACTCGAAAAACAGCGACCAATGCGGTCCGTTCAGCGGAAACATTTCGCCGTTTCCACGCACGTCGGCACTGGCGTTTGGGAAAACGGGAAGCATCAGCATATTGAGCAGCAACGCCAGCATTACCCACCCGACGGCGACCGGCGTTCCATCCCAGCGCACACCGCCCTGAATCAAGAAACAAACCACGCCGAAAACGGCTCCGAGAAGCACCATCGGGTGCAGACGAATGAGACGACGGCGGAAAAATCCACTGATTGTCAAAGACTTACGCTCGTCGGAAGATTTCCAACGATCGTCGTAGGCATAGCCGATGACGAATCCCGACAACACGAAGAAGAAATCGACTGCGAGGTAGCCGTGCGGTGCTGGCGACCATTCGAAACACTCGAAAACGTGGTAGAAAATGACTAGCAGAGCCGCCACGCCACGCAGTCCGTCGAGGATTTCGTAGTGGGGCTTTGAGTCGGAAAAAACGCTGCTGTTCCGATGATTCATTTTTGCTTGAATTTTCTGCAAAATTACAAAAAATCGTCGGTTAAACACAAAGATTTTCATTTTTTTATCTTTTATTTTTCTACTTTCGAGAAAAGTATGTAACTTTGCACGCCTTAAAATATAAATAGGTGTAAAACAGAAAAATATTTAATCAAAAAAAATCAATAAAAAAATGTCAAGTTTAACCATTGCCATTATCACGGCTTTCGTCATCGGCTACTTCTGCATTGCCATCGAAAGCGTTACCAAAGTTAACAAAGCGGCCATTGCGCTGCTGATGTTCGTCGTCTGCTGGACCCTGTTTATGATTGATCCGGCGCAGTATCTCGCCAACGCCATCGGAGAGGGCAAGGCGCTCGCGGTCAGTTCCGTCATCGAACACCATCTGGGTTCGACCTCGACCACGCTGTTCTTCCTGATGGGTGCAATGACCATCGTCGAACTCGTCGATCAGAACGGCGGTTTCAATTTCGTGCGCGATATGCTTCAGACGCACAGCAAGAAAACACTGCTGTGGCGCATCGCGTTTATGACCTTCGTCTTGTCGGCGATTCTCGACAACCTCACGACCTCGATTGTGATGATTATGATTCTGCGAAAACTCGTCAGCGACAAGAAAGACAGGCTGATTTATGCCGCTTTGGTGGTGATTTCGGCCAATTCGGGCGGTGCATTCTCGCCGATTGGCGACGTGACGACGATTATGCTCTGGAACAAGGGCGTGATTACGGCTGCGGGCGTGATTATGGAGATTTTCATCCCGTCGCTCATTTCGATGGTGATTCCTGCCTATATCCTATCGTTCTCGCTGAAGGGAAAACTGTCGTTCACGAAGGACCAGGCACATAGTTTTCAGGCCAGCGAACTCACTCAGGAACAGCGGAAAATGATTTTCTTCCTCGGTGTGGGCGGCTTGATTTTCGTGCCGATTTTCAAGTCTTTGACCCATCTGCCGCCGTTCATCGGCATCTTGCTCGTCTTGGGCGTGCTGTGGACGGTGACGGAAATTTTCTATGCCAATTTGAAGGAAAAAGAGGAAAAAGGGGCGATGCAGAAGCGCGTGACGGATATGCTTTCGCGCATCGATATGTCCACGATTCTGTTCTTCCTCGGCATTCTGATGGCTGTGGCTTGTCTGGAGACCATCGGTGTGCTGACATCGCTCGGCAAGGGTCTCGACGTGGCTTTCGAGGGCAACCACTACCTCGTCACGGGCATTATCGGTGTGCTGTCATCGATTGTCGATAACGTGCCGCTCGTGGCAGGCTGTATGGGAATGTATCCCGTTCAGGCCGTCGGCGATATGGCTGTCGATGGCATTTTCTGGCAGTTGCTGGCCTACTGCGCTGGAGTCGGCGGCTCGATGCTGATTATCGGCTCGGCAGCAGGCGTGATTGTGATGGGATTGGAGAAAATCACCTTCGGATGGTATTTGCGGAAGATTACGTGGATTGCCTTCGTGGGCTATATCGCAGGCATCATCAGTTACTGGGCACTGCGCACGTATGTTTTTGAACACATTGGAATGATTTGATTATGCCTAAATACGCAGAATACATCACGCAGATTGAAATCGACTCGCTGTGGAGCGGTAAGAAGCATGTCGTTTGGAACCTGAATCGCCACGTGAACGTGCTGAGCGGCATCAATGGCGAAGGCAAGAGCACGATTCTGAACAAGGTCGTGAAAAGCCTCTCGCAGGGCGGCGAATTTCCGAGCCATCTGCTCAAGGGCGTCCATCTGAAGGTGGAGCCAGAGGATGCCAAGTGGATTCGCTACGACCTGATGCGGTCGTTTGATATGCCCGTGCTCGACGCCGACACCATTGCGCAAATCGACTCGCGCATCTCGTCGGCCCTCGATTTCCAACTTTATAATTTGCAGCGCAAATACCTCGACTATCAGGTGAACATCGGCAACCGCCTCATCACCATTCTGCAAAGCGGTGAACCCGACGCAGCGCAGAAAGCACAGGAAATTTCGCAGCGGAAAACCCGTTTTCAGGATATGCTCGACGACCTTTTCAAGGAAACGGGCAAGCGGATTATCCGCACCGAGAACGAAATCCGCTTTACGCAAATCGGCGAGACGCTGATGCCCTATCAACTTTCGTCGGGCGAAAAGCAGATGCTCGCCATCCTGCTGACGGTACTCGTCCAAGACAACGAGCCTTACATCTTGTTTATGGACGAGCCTGAGGTAAGCCTGCACATCGAGTGGCAGAAGCAGTTGATTGACCTGATTCTCGAACTCAATCCAAACGTGCAAATCATCCTGACGACCCACTCGCCTGCCGTCATTATGAACGGATGGATGGACCACGTGACGGAGGTGTCGGAGATTTTGGTGAAAGATTAAGACCCACTATGGCGAACCGACTCAAATCCTACGTTTCCTCAAAATATTTCGAGGCGGCCAACCGAATGAAGCCGAAGACCGCCCGAAAGCGCATCGTGGCCTATGTCGAAGCCTACGACGATGTATTTTTCTGGCGTACGGTGCTCAGTCGGTTTGAAAACAGCGAGCGATACTTTGAAGTATTGCTTCCGACGCGCGTCGGCAAACTCGAGCGAGGCAAGAAGGCCGCTATGATGAAGTTGCTGTCGGACAAGGTCGGGAAAAATATGATTGCCTGCGTCGATGCCGATTACGACTACCTCATCCAAGGCGCAACCGACACGTCGCGTCAGATGCTGGAAAACCCCTACATCCTCCACACCTACGCCTACGCCATCGAAAACCTGCAATGTTATGCCCCGACGTTACGTGATGTATGCGTGGCCGTGACGCTCAACGACCGACAACTTTTCGACATTGAAGAATACATCCGCGAGTATTCGCAGGCCATTTTTCCGCTGTTCGTCTGGAGCATCTGGTACTATCGGCAGGACATCTACAAGGATTTCACCATAAGCGACTTCTGCACCGTCATCGAAACGGGCAATTTCACGATTCAGAAAGCCCCCGAAATCCTGCAGCGCGTGCGTCGGAAAGTCGGAACGCGCATCGCACAGTTGCAACGCGAGCATCCCGACGCGAAGGAGTCGTATCTCGCCGTGAAGGAGTCGCTCAAGCAACTCGGCGTGACGCCCGACACAACCTATCTCTACATCCAAGGGCATCACTTTTTCGACGGTGTCGTGCTGCCGATGCTCAAGAAGATTTGCAGCCAACTCGTCAACGAGCGACAGAACGAAATCCACCGCCAAAGCCTTCACGGCACACAGCGTCGCAACGAATTGTCGTGCTACACGAAAAGCGTCTCCGACATCAGTGGAACGCTCAAGAAAAACCTCGGCTATGCCCTTTCCGAGCCATTTCGCCGCATACAGGCCGATGTGGAACGGCTTTTTCAGTCATCTGCCAATGAAATTCCAAATAATTTCTAACAACATGAACCCTCGAAACATCCTTTTTCCGTGCCTCGGCTTTGCAGCCGGAGCAGTGGCGCAAGACGAACAGCGTCCAAACGTGATTTTTCTGATGGCCGACGACCTCGGCTATGGTGACTTATCTTGCTACGGGGCGACCCGCGTCAGCACGCCCAACGTCGATAGCATTGCGCGAAACGGCATCCGTTTCACCGACTGCCACGCCGTTGCCTCGACCAGTACGCCCTCGCGCTACTCGGTGCTGACGGGCGAATATTGCTTCCGCAGACACGGCACCGACATCGCCGCAGGCAACGCAGGAATGATTATCAAGCCCGAGCAGTACACGGTGGCCGACCTCTTCCGAAATGCCGGCTATCGCACGGCTGCCATCGGAAAATGGCACCTCGGACTGGGCAGCGAGGGCGGAAAACAGGACTGGAACGCCGAATTGGACTGGACACCGCGTGACATCGGCTTCGACTACCACTATCTGATGGCAGCGACCGCCGACCGCGTTCCCTGCGTGTTCATCGAACAGGGTCGCGTGGCCAACCACGACCCCTCGGCACCGATTTACGTTTCCTACGAGAAGAATTTCGACGGCGAACCGACGGGTGCGAACAATCCCGAACTGCTGACGAAGCAGAAATCGAGCCACGGCCACAACAATAGCATTGTGAACGGCATCGGGCGCATCGGTTTTATGAAAGGTGGCGGAAAAGCCCTCTGGCGCGACGAGGATTTGGCCGATTCGATAATCGCGAAATCCATCAATTTTATGGCAGAAAACAAGGAAAATCCGTTCTTTATGTATCTGTGTACCAACGATATACACGTTCCGCGCTACCCTGCCGACCGTTTCCGTGGACAAAGTCCGATGGGACTGCGCGGTGATGCGATTTTGCAATTTGACTACACCGTCGGTCGCATTGCTACAGCTCTCGACAGCCTCGGCATCGCCGACAACACGCTGCTGATTATCACGAGCGACAACGGCCCCGTGCTCGACGACGGCTATCAGGACAAGGCGGCGACGCTCGTCGGAACGCACAAGCCCGCAGGTCCGTGGCGTGGTGGAAAATACAGTGCTTTTGAGGCTGGAACAGCTGTTCCGTTCATCGTGAACTGGCCGGCTCGCATCAAGGAAGGAAAAGTTTCCGAAGCCCTCATCTCGCACATTGATGACATCGCCACGTTTGCCGCACTCATCGGTGCTGAAGTGCCGCTCGGTGCCGCCTATGACAGCCAGAATCACCTTTCGACGTGGCTCGGCGAGGACGAGACTGATCGCGATTTCGTCGTGGAAATGGCGCAGGCGCGTGGTTTGTCGTATCGCACGAAAGATTGGAAATACATCGAGCCGATGCCGGGCAACGCCAAGCAGAGCCAAACAGGCATCGAAACAGGCTATTCTTCTTCACCGCAGCTTTACAACATCGCCAAATCGAAGTACGAAAGCTCGAATGTCTATAGTTCGCAACGCGCTGTGGCCAACGAACTGGCCCAGAAACTCACCGACCTGCGCCAACCGCTCGTCAGCGGCGACACCTGTTTCTGGTATCACCTGCTCACGCCAGGTCGCGGACCGCGCTATGCCACTTCCACAGGCGCTGGCAAGGGAATGACAGGAAAAACCAGTCCCGACGGCAAGAAATCGCAGTGGAAATTCGTATTGCGCACCGACGGCAACTACGACATCGTGAACCGTGCCGACGCGTCGTTTATTGTTCCCAACGCCGTGCAGATACCGGCTTTGCAAATCAAAACTTCGGCGACGTCGCCCTCCAATGGCTGGACACTGACGACCAATGGAAATATGAGTTGTCTGTATGCCGTGGTGAGCGGAAAGGCGCAGTTAAACCAAGCCGAGCAGTCGAACAGTTGGAAGATTCTGAACTGGGGCGACGGCACGAATACGACCGACGTGGGCTGTCGCTACGCAGTGCATCTGGCGGACGCGGAATCGACGACGACCAGCGGAATCGACCTGCCTGAGACGAGTTCCGACGAAATCGCCGTGCGCGACAATCATTTTGTGAATAAAATCAGCGGAAAAACGGTTGAAATTTTCACCGTTGACGGTCGTCGGGTGCCTGCGCAGACAGGCCATCGGCTTCGCGGTGTTTACATCCTTTGCGATGCCAGAAAAATTAGTAAAGTGGTCTATCCCTGACGCTCTTTCCGAATGAAGTCGAGCAAGTCGCAATAAAGCGGATTCTGGCGCAGCGTGGGCTCGTGTCCTGTGATAATGAGCCGACAGCGGGCGCGGGTCAGTGCCACGTTCAGTTTGCGGTCGATAACTGCGCCATCGGTTTCCACGAACGTGTTGGCGCAGAGGAAATCGAGTTGGTAACGATGGGTGACGGTGGTGCTGTAGATGATAACATCGCGCTGCGAACCTTGATAACGCTCGACGGTGTCGATGCTGATTTTCAGCAGTTCGGGAATCTCCAACGCCTCGATTTCACGTCGAATCATACTGATTTGGTTGCGATAGGGCACGATGACGCCGACGGTTTTGTCGGGATTGAATTTTTCGCCGTATTCCTCAAAGATTTTTTTGAGTTCGCAAGCGACAATTCGCGCTTCGGACACATTCACTTTATCATTCAAGCCACCATCGGCAGTAGATGGAATAAAAACGACACGCGGCTGGTCGCTTGCTTCTTCCTGATGTGGAAGCGGCACGGGCAGCAATTTTTCGCGACGGTAGAACATCCGGTTCGGCCATTCGGCGATGTCGGGGTGCATACGACCTTGACGGCGCAGGATACCGATGAGGGGAGAGGTGAGGGGCGAGAGGTGAGAAGTGTGGAGTGAGGAGTGTGGAGTGTGAAGATTTAAAAGCCTTTCAAACAGCGAATTTCGGCAGTTGGTGAGGCCGATTTCACGAAGGTTTTCGTCGGTTACTTCCGATTCCGCCTCGCTTTGCTGCACGACGGCAGGCAATTGTTTATGGTCGCCGATGAGGATGAATTTCTGCACCTGACAAAGCAGCCCTATCAACTGATGCTCAAGGATTTGCGAGGCTTCATCAACGATGAGCAACGAAAAGTTTTTCAGCGTGAAAAGCGACATTTGCGCCTGCAACGACGTGGTCGTTCCGACAACGATTCTAACTTCCTCCAATCGCTTGCGAATCGCGCTGAGTTGCGGTTGGTCGCCGATGGTCTGCTGCAACAGCCGATGACGGAAACGGGGGTCGCAAGAATATCGCCTTCCGATTCGCATATAGTCTAAATTGGCGGTTTCGAGCATATCGCAGATTTCATCGACGGCGCGGTTGGTGTAAGCGGTGAGTAATATGGAGGAAGGAGGAGGGAGAGACGAGGAAGGATTTTGGGAGCATTTTGGAGTGTCCGCAAGGGCTTCCTCGACCAAAAAGCGCAGTGCCATCGAGGTTTTGCCCGTCCCCGGCGGTCCGATGAGCAGGAAATAGTCTTGCGCCTGCTTCGCTTTCAGCAAAACGTCGTCGTAGGCAGGGTGATAACTGCGCGAAAGTTGTTGGGAAGTGTCGATTCGCGGCTCACGCTGTCCGAGCAAAAGGGCGCGACGGTTCGGTGCAGCCGAGGCGAAGGCGGCAACGGCCTTCATCGGGGCACTTCCGCCGATATCGCTGTGCTCGATGGCGTATTTTTTCTCACTCGACAAAATTTTCGGGTTCTTCTGTCCGTCGCGCAAGGCAACTTTCAGTTGATTGGCGGAAAGGTCGATGAGCGTGGCGCGGAAGAGCAGACTACGCCGCACATCGGGTTCGTCTCCGTCGTTATAGGCATAGAGATAGACGCTGTCGCCGTTGCGGAAATTCGGCAGGAAATTCTCGCCCTGTTCGGGTACGGCCAACGTGATGAGGTCGTAGCCGCGATCGGGGTCGCTTTTCTCCTTTTCGACGACTTGAAGGTCGGTAAAAATGTTGCCAAGTTCCTTTTTCTCGGCGGTCGGCAGGTTCCAGAGGTCAGCCGCTCCTTTACCAGGCTTTTGTCGGTTGCCGAGTCGCGAGGCCAGTTGTTCGCGGTAGCAGAAGGTCAACATTCGGCAAACGTAGGCCTTTTCGAGCGGCGAAAGTCGGTGAATCGGCTGGGTAATGGCCTCGGTCTGCGGTTTGATGTAATGCTCGAAAAGCGTACTCGAAAGTTGCTTTTCGTTGAGCGTTTCAGCATTCAAATCGTCGAGAATCGACTCGAAACCCTGCGTGGCGATTCGGAAATCGATGTCAGCGATGCGATTGCGCAGGGCGATGGCCTCGTGGAAGAGTTTTTGGTAGAAATTCACGGCCACCAAACCGCCTGGCAGCGGATATTTCGAGTAAATCAAGAACTCTTCAATTTTTTCATTGGAGATATGGAAATTCTGTTTCAGAACACCTAAATAGAGCAGCAACTGCACGTAATGGTCTTCCTTCTGGAAACTGCCATATTCGTTGCGTCGCTCACGCTCGATGTTGAAATTCTTACCCGATTTTTGCTCAACCAATAGCCTGAAATCGGTCGTCATCAAATCGACGCGCCCCTGCAAACCGAGTTTTTCACAAACAAACGACGGTTCAAAAATGGCATTCTCAATATTATATTTTTGCACCTGAAAAAGTTCGTCAACAATCTTTTGAATGTTCATTGTTTGTTTTTCTGCCGCCTGCTTGAAATCCTCGTTGCGGTTCAGGTCGCCGCAAGCACAGTAATCCAACGCCTGCTGTCGGAAATGGGCGCGTAGCGTGCGACGCCAATCGTAGTCGCCGACGCTATTGATGACATCGTCGAGCGCACGACCAGCGAAATTACCGAGCAACAGGGCCTGCGAATTAGCGTTGGGCGCAAGCCGATTGATGGTATAGGCCATCGGATGGTGTCCGATGGGCTGAAAACAGGCCGCGATGGCACTAATATCAACAAGATAGTCAGGCTCAACGATTATCAATTTGGGCATAAGTACCTTCTCTTTTCCCTCAGTGACCCTGACTTTTCCATCTAAAATATTAATCTGCATTTTGCGGCGCAAAATTGGCTGCAAATGGCGCAGATGCTCGGCGGAATAGTCCACCTCGAAAGCCTCTGCCTCGTCGGCATCGACAGTCACGCGGATGGTCATTTCATCGAAATCATCGACAATGCAACGTAGGTACTCAAATTGCTCGCTTATGACATATTTCTCACCGCGAGGTTTGCTTTTAGAGGGTATTCGACCGAGGAGCGTCGGTGGAATCGACGTTTCGAACACTGCCGCAATAAATATTGCCAATGCCCGGCAGTTGAACAACAAATCTTCTGGCAGCATCGGTTCCTTTCGATTGCTATCACGTCGCATCTTTTGAATTTGGTTCACATCCTGCCTCTTGATGTGATAGCGTTTGCACAGGAAATCGACCTGTGAAAACAGGTTGCCAAATGTTATATTTTCCGACCGTAACGCTTCGCTGCAACATAATACTAAAGTCTCGTGCATCAGCCGATTGGCAGACACATCATTTCCTAAACTCATAATTTCGGCCACGCGGTCGAACAAATCCGCCGCCGTGAGGTATGATTCCATCGCTTTTTTCATCGTTTTTTGTTAATGATTTGCAAATATACACATTTTTCTTTTGATATTTGCCGAAAAACCATTATTTTTGCGCCATTATGACGAAAGAAGAATTGATGCGCAGGGCGATTGTCCTGTCAATAAATAGTGTGAAAACTGGTGGCGGACCCTTCGGAGCCGTCATCGCGAAAGACGGTGAAATCATTGCCGAGGCGTCGAACAGCGTGACTCTCGACAACGACCCCACCGCCCACGCGGAAGTGAATTGTATTCGCAAGGCCACGAAAAAACTTTCGACCTTCGACCTTGCCGGTTGTGAAATCTACACCTCGTGCGAGCCCTGTCCGATGTGCCTCGGTGCCATCTATTGGGCGCACCTCGACCGCATCTACTACGGTAACGACCGCAAAGACGCGGCCAAAATCGGTTTCGACGACAATTTTATCTACGAAGAGATTGCCATCGACCCGAAACATCGTCATCGCCCCATGAAGCCGCTCCTGAAAAAAGAAGCCATCGAAGCCTTCAAACTTTGGGAGAAAAGCGATACGAAGACCGAATATTAATCGGGTTTCGGGTCGTAATCAAGATCGAGGGCGCGACGACCTTCGAGGTCGGTGAACACGAAGGTAAACATCCATTTATTGAGGCGAATTTTCGGCGTTTCCGCATAGGGAAGCACCATTCTGACCGTGTTCCAGCCTTTGTCGAGGTGGAGCACGAAGGGTTTACGTGCCGCCATATTTTCGTCGGCGAGCGGTGTTTCAAGACCGACGCGCTGCCCGTGGTGTCGCCATAGCGGAGCAATGATTTCCACGCCGTTCAGCCAGATACGCGAACCCCGGAAATCCCAACGGCCATAGTCGGGCACAGTGTCGGCATCGGAGCGCGAATAGTTCTGAAATTCGATGAGTGCGCCGACTTTCTGTTCTTCAGGCGAATATACGCGGGTCGAGACATAGGCTGTGTCACCCATTTGGGCCAACGGCAGCAGTCCAGCGACGTGCTGTCGCCACGTGTGATTCAAATAGACCGTCGCGCCCTCAGCCTCGTAGGTTTTGCCCTTAAAATCGACCTTCCACCGCAAGTGCGACTGCCGGACATACGCAATCGGCTCGTTTTCGAGCGAATGGGTCTTGTGGAAGAGGAAGCGGTCTTCAAAATCAGAAAAATCATTCGAGATTCGAGGAACGAGAAACGAGGAGTTTTTCCCATCAAAAGAGGGCTTTCCGCCCTGCCAAGCGCGGGCTGCCGAGGCAATCGTCGCCACATAAAAACTGTTTTGCCGCTCGATGTCGGCAACAGACGGCAGCACGTGGTCGTTCCAGACGCAGGCAATCGTGCCAGCCATTTCCTCCGAGCCTTGCGGAACATCGAAAATCGGACGGAAATAATTGGCTGCCACGTCGGAAAAAAGGTCGAAATGGTTCAGATAGTTCAGTCGGCAGTCGATGTTCGGGCGACCCGAAACCATTTGTCCCGTGCGGCTCCAAACTTGCACCATATCGGCCTGCGAAGCGTCGATAGCGGTCGGATTCCAAACCACCGCCTTGCGCCCCAACGACCGCACCCACGCCATCAACGATGGAACGAGTTCGGGCATCGTAATCTTCACCTCGTCGGCTCCGAGATGGATGTAGGGTGCCTGCGGAAACGACTCGACGACCTCGGCAAGCACACTTTTCAGCACGTTCAAACCCTGTCGCGTCTGCATATCGTGGCCCATCGCCCGACGAAACGCCGCGCTGTGGCCGGGAATGTCGATTTCGGGAATGACAACGACGCCAAATTGCCGTGCAAATGCCTCCAATTCGCGACATTCGTCCTGCGTGTAGAACTGTCCTGCGTGGCGCGTCATCGTGGTGTCGGCAGTGAGTTGCGGATAACTTTTCACCTCGAACCGCCAAGCCTGATTTTCGGTCAGATGCCAGTGAAACGTATTGATTTTGAAGCGCGAAAGCAGTCGGATGTGGCGCTTCAGGTCGTCGATTGGAATGAAACTTCGACCGCAGTCGTGCATAAAACCACGCAGTTTGAAAGCAGGCCAGTCGGTGATGGTCACGGCTTCGATCGCCGACCGCGCCTTGTAGCCCTCGGCCAACTGCTGAAGCGTCTGCGCAGCGCGAATCACACCCGTCGGCGTCATCGCCTCAATCAGAATCAAATGTTCTGTGACCGTCAAGCGGTAAGCCTCGTTTTCATAGCCGTCGAGCCGATAGTCGAAAGCGCCCGAAATCGCATCGACGAGCCGCACTTCCACCCTACCCTTCGACTTTTCGACGATTTCGCAGTCGTTTTCCTCGAAGACATCGCGCAG